>ERZ772827.474-NODE-474-length-22164-cov-4.342304_pt1 | contig 22164 bp, 22 predicted proteins | sample MGYA00580850_ERZ772827 | MGnify/ENA primary metagenome ERZ772827 (study PRJEB29015, sample SAMEA2737950) | human oral metagenome | biome: human oral; feature: human-associated habitat; material: dental | place: China | collected 2145 ... | reverse complement strand
GCTGTGTGGCGATCTCTCCCGATTGGAGGGCTTATATGAGACTACCCGAGGTGAGGATTGGCAGCAAGGTTGCCACCGTCCCCATCATACAGGGCGGTATGGCGATTCGAATCACGACGGCACGGCTCGCAGCCGCCGCTGCGAACGAGGGCGGTATCGGACTCATCGCGGCCTCCGGCATGAAGCCGCAGGAACTGCGCTATGAGATTCGGCTTGCGCGCTCGCTTTCTCCCGATGGGATCATCGGCATCAATGAGATGGTCGCGGCAAGCGACTTTTCGGATGCCGTTAAGACTGCGATTGATGAGGGGATTGATCTCGTCGTCGCCGGTGCGGGATTTTCCCGCGATATGTTCCAGCTCGGCAAGGACTCCGGTACGCCGATCGTTCCGATTGTCTCTACGGCAAAGCTTGCGAAGATTGCCGAGAAACTCGGCGCGGCTGCAGTTGTTGTCGAGGGAAAAGAGGCCGGCGGACATCTTGGCACGGACCAGTCCGTGCGCAATATCATCTCCGATGTGCGTGCAGCGGTGAAGATTCCCGTCTTTGCTGCCGGAGGCATTCTGACCGGGCAGGATATTGCCGATCTGCACAAGATGGGGGCGGACGGCGTACAGCTCGGTTCGCGCTTTGCCGCGTGTGTCGAGTCAAATGCTGCGCCGACGCTGAAGCAGTACTATCTGAAATCCAAGAAGGATGATATTGTGATCATCCATAGTCCGGTTGGACTCCCGGGGCGTGCAGTACGCACGCCGTTCTCCGCACGGATTCTCAAAGGACCCGTGCCGCCGACGGTCTGTGACCGCTGTCTCAAACAGTGTGATCACCACTTCTGCATCATTCGCGCACTCTCGCGTGCGCAGCAGGGAGACCTCGAGACAGGCCTTGTATTTACAGGGGAATTCATGCCGCGCATCAATCGGATTTTGACCGTTCATGAGATCTTTGAGGAGCTGAAACAGCAGCTTGAGGCAGCGAACTAGGGTATCCTGCTCTAGGAAAGGAGTCGATTGGTTTGAAAAAGAGAATTGTCGTTACGGGGGTTGGCCCGATTACGCCGATCGGCATTGGAAAGGATGCCTTCTGGGATGCGCTGCTCGCAGGAAAGAACGGTATTGAACGCATTACGCGCTTCGATGCGGAGAACTACGCTGCACAGATTGCCGGTGAGGTCAAGGACTTTAGCGTTGATGGCTACATCGATAAGAAAGAGGCAAAGCGCATGGACCGCTATGCTCAGTTTGCCGTTGTTTCGGCAGGCATGGCGATCAAGGATGCGGGGCTTGACCTCGACAAGGAGAACCGCGACCGGATTGGTGCTTATGTCGGTGCGGGAATTGGCGGTATTGAGACCATGCACGGCACCTACGAGCGTCTCTTTGACAAGGGCCCCGAACGCGTCAGTCCTTTCTTTATCCCGATGATGATTGCCAATATGGCAGCGGGACAGGTTGCGATCAACTATGGTCTGCATGGGCCTGTGTCCTGTGTCGTGACGGCATGCGCCACAGGGGCAAACTGCATCGGCGATGCATTCCGCGTCATGCAGCGCGGTGAGGCCGACATTATGATTGCCGGCGGCACGGAGGCGAGCATCTCAGAGGCGGCGAGCGCAGGCTTTGCTGCAATGAAGGCGCTCTGTACGGACCATAACGATGATCCGGCGCATGCCTCCCGTCCGTTCGATAAGAACCGTTCAGGCTTTGTTATGGGCGAGGGCGCAGGTCTTGTCGTGCTTGAGACACTCGAGCATGCTGAGGCGCGCGGTGCGCATATCTACGCAGAGCTGGTCGGCTATGGATCGAACTCCGACGGCTATCATATTACAAGCCCCGCACCGCATGGTGAGTATCAGGCGAAGTGCATGCAGCTTGCACTTGACGATGCCGGACTGAACCCGGAAGACGTTGACTATATCAATGCGCATGGTACCTCGACGCATATGAATGATCTGTGCGAGACTGAGGCGATCAAGACGGTTTGGGGCGATGCGGCAAAGGATGTTGCCGTTTCCTCCATTAAATCGATGACTGGCCACCTCCTCGGTGCGGCAGGCAGCGTGGAGCTTATCGCAGCGGCGCTTTCTGTCGAGAAGGATATGCTTCCTCCGACGATCAACTACGATACGCCGGATGAGGGGCTTGATCTCGACTATGTGCCGAATCAGTCGCGTGCAAAGACGGTTCGCGCAGCCATCTCGAACTCCTTTGGCTTCGGCGGACACAATGCCTGTCTCGTCGTCAAGAAGTATCAGAAGTAAGGAAATGGCATACCGTATGACCGGGGAGCGGCGCGAGCAGCTTGCGCACCTTTCTGCAAAAATCGGAGTTTCTTTCCGTGATCTCTCGCTTCTCGACGAGGCACTGACACATCCTTCCTATACGAATGAAGCGAAGGATTCTATACCGCATAATGAACGCCTGGAGTTTCTGGGCGATGCCGTGCTGGAGCTTGCCTCCAGCACGTATTTATATGCACATTTTCCGGCGTGTTCTGAGGGCGAACTGACCAAAATGCGCGCGAGCCTCGTCCAAAGCGAGACGCTTGCGCGTCTGGCACGTGCCCTTGCTCTGGGCAGCTATCTGCGTCTTGGCCGCGGAGAAATGCACAACGGCGGAGCCGATCGCCAGAACAACCTTGAGAATGCCTTTGAAGCCGTCATTGGAGCGGTTTATTTGGACCAGGGGTGGGAGGCGGCACAGGAGTATGTTGCGCGTCAGCTTGCAGAGGAGGCACTTTGTGTCAAGCCGACCCATGTTGCGCGTGATTACAAGACTGCTTTGCAGGAACATATCCAGCAGAAACGCCATGAACGTATTTCCTATGAGCTGATTGCCGAGAGCGGCCCGGATCATGACAAGCGTTTTACCATCCGTGTCCTTGTCGGAGAACAGGCAATGGGAGAGGGAACGGGACGCAGCAAAAAAGAGGCGGAGCAGCATGCGGCTGCCTGCGCTCTTCAGCATCTGGGATGCAGTTAGAGATGCGTTAAACTTTACGTTGGCGCGCACATCATTTCTTGACTTTTTTAACTTGCTTAGATAATATAAATCTGCATGGCAGGGAGTCTCAATGCGGATACCTGCCCTTCTTCATAAAAGAATTCAGAGAGAACACGAGATTGTTATAGGGAATGGGAAAAGAGGAGGTTTTTTATTTGTTTGAGATCAAAAGAGGCCTTGGCGTTTTTGCTGCCGCTGTTCTGGCAATGAGTATGCTCCTGACAGGCTGCGGCGGTCAGCAGGGGGGCGGCGCACGCCCAACTCCGGTCAAGGCGATGAATGCGCTGCGTCAGGATACGCCTCTCACACACATATATGCAGGCCAGATCATAGGGACGGACGAGGTGAAAATCCAGTCCCGCGTTTCCGGCAATATTGTGGAGAAATACATTACGGGGGGGCAGTTTGTCACCGTAGGCCAGCCGCTTTACCGCATCGACTCCCGCCAGTACGAGAGCGCGGTCCTTCAGGCGCAGGCAAACCTTGCACAGGCTGAGGCGACGCTCAATAATGCGCGCATGGATTTGAGCCGTTATGAGTCGCTCTATGCGAGTGCGGCCATCTCAGAGCAGACCCTCTCTACCCAGCGGGCACAGGTGAGTTCCTATGAGGCAGCAGCAGCAGCGAATGCAGCGCTCCTCCGCCAGGCACAGGAGAATTTGGCAGATACGACGATTTATGCGCCCATGACGGGGCAGCTCTCCGTGGATGATGTGGCGATGGGGACTTTTGTCTCGGCTGGGACAACGACACTTGTTTCGATGGGCACGTCGAGTCCGATCTATGCACAGTTTAGTCTCTCGGAAAATGAGTATCTGGAGTTTGTAGAGCAGGCGGCAAAGACGGGCGGAATTGCTGCGGTCGCTGTGGAGCTGACACTCTCCAACGGGTCTAAGTATCCGATTATCGGACATATTGCGACGGTAGACCGCGCACTTGCGGCCCAGACGGGAACGCTTACAGTAAAGGCGCTCTTTGATAATCCAGACGGGCTCCTGCTGCCGGGGATGTTTGCCCGTGTCAGCCTCATCGGCGATACCCTTCCGAACGCAATTCTCGTTCCGGAGCGCGCTGTTCAGCAGCTGCTCGGCAAGTCCTTTGTCATGCTGGTAGGAGAGGACAACAAGGCCGTGGCACGCACGATCACCGTCGGGGATAAGATCGGCAGCTACTATGTGGTCAAGGACGGTCTCGATGCTTCGGATATTGTCGTGGTCGAGGGACTTACGACCCTTCAGGAGGGCGGCGATCTTGCAGTGACAATGGTGACTGCGGACGAGATGGGCTTCTCCATTGAGGGAGATACCTCCAACTTTAATACGCGTGAGCTCACGCCTGCGCAGTAAGGAGGGAATCCTTTGGCAAAATTTTTCATACATCGGCCGATCTTTGCAATCGTCATTGCGGTGATGATTGTCATCGTCGGTACGATTGCAGGATTCTCGCTGCCGATTGCGCAGTACCCGCAGATCTCGCCGCCGACCGTTGCCGTTTCGGCGAACTATGTCGGTGCGAGTGCCGCTGTTGTCAATGAGACGGTGGCGCAGGTCATCGAGGAGCAGATCAACGGTACACAGGGGATGGACTACATGAGTTCCACCTCCGATGATACCGGCCGCTACAGCCTTTCTGTCACATTTGAGGTCGGTACAGACGGCGATATGGATGCTGTCAAGGTGCAGAACAATGCTGCGGGTGCAAATGCAAGTCTGCCGTCCTCTGTACAGGCGGCGGGCATTACAACGCGAAAATCCTCGGGACAGATGGCGTATTTCGTCTCACTCTACTCCGAGGACGGCACGTATGACCGTGCCTTCATGAAAAACTATGCAACGCTCTACTTCCTCGATGCGATCAAGCGTGTCAGCGGCGTAGGCGAGGTGCAGGTATTCGGTGCTGACTACGCGATGCGCGTCTGGATGAACCCCGACCGCCTCGCGGAGCTCGGACTGACCGTTGCCGATATTACGGCGGCGATCAACGAGCAAAACGTACAGGCACCTGCCGGCACGGTCGGCGGTATGCCAACCGTGAACGCACAGGAAAAACAATTCACGGGCAAGGTGCAGGGGCGACTCACGACCCCTGAGGAGTTCGGCAACGTTATCATTGCCTCAGGAAAGGACGGCACGTTTGTCCGTCTCAAGGATGTTGCGCGCATCGAGACCGGTGAGCGTTCAAATAACATTGTGGCGAAGTTTAACGGCTATCCTGCCGTCGGTTTCGGCATTCAGCTGACCTCCGACGCGAATGCGATGATCACACTCGCCGAGGTGCGCAAGATCCTCGATGATGCGGAGAAGACATTCCCACCTGGACTCAAGATGAAGTCCGTCTTCGACAGTACGGACTACATCAATGCGTCCATCAAGGAGGTTGTGCATACCTTCGTTGAAGCGCTGCTGCTCGTCGTGCTCGTCATCTTCCTTTTTCTGCAGAGCTGGCGTGCAACGCTCATCCCGCTGCTTGCCGTGCCTGTGTCCCTCATTGGAACATTCGGTGCGTTCGTTCTGCTGGATTTCTCCATCAATACGCTGACGCTCTTTGCGATGGTGCTTGCGATCGGTCTTGTTGTCGACGATGCGATCGTCGTCATCGAGAATGTCGAGCACCACATGGAGAGCGGGCTCACGCCCATTGACGCAACGGAACGTGCGATGTCGGAGGTGCAGGGGCCTGTTGTTGCGATTGCCTTCGTGCTTGCGGCAGTCTTTGTCCCCGTTGCTTTCCTCGGCGGCATGATGGGGGTACTCTATAAGCAGTTCGCTCTCACGATTGCAATCTCGATGGCGATTTCTGCCTTCGTTGCGCTGACGCTGACGCCTGCGCTCTGTGCGCTCATGCTGAAGCCGAAGAAGGAGAATGGGACAAAGAGTGTTCTCGATCGATTCTTTGATCGCTTCAACAACTGGTTCGACGCAACACGCAAGGGCTATGTCGGCATTGTCAGCAAGTTTATCCGCAAGGCGAGGGTTGCCGTTATCTTCCTGCTCATCGTCTGCGGTCTCACGGCGATCATCTATCGGAATCTGCCGACTACATTTGTCCCCGAGGAAGATCAGGGCTATCTGATGATCGCGATTCAGCTGCCGCCGGGAACGTCTACGAATCAGACACAGAAGACCGTGGACAAGATCCAGCAGGCGGCACAGCGTGAGATCAAGGGACAGAGCGCCGTCATGTCCATCAATGGCTTCGACATTCTTGCGGGTGGTGCGAACTCCAACGGCGCGGTCGTCTTTGTCGGCATGAAGGACTGGTCACAGCGTGCCGGGCTGGCTGAGTCCGTTGCCGCCGCAGTCGGCACGATGTTCCGTGTGGGCGCGATGGAGGCTCCCGAGGCTCTCGTTATCGCCATCAATCCGCCCGCACTGCCGGGTCTTGGCAATGTTGGCGGCTGGTCGCTACAGCTGCAGGACATGAGCGGGCACTCCGACACCGAACTCAACGACATCGTGAATGCGATTCTTGCCGAGGCAAATACACGCCCCGAGCTGCGGGGCGTGCGCTCGACATTCAAGATCAACGCGCCGAGCTATCAGTATGAGATCGACCGCGAAAAGGTCAAGAATCTCGGCGTTCAGCTCTCGGATGTATTTACGGCGCTGCAAGTCAATTTCGGCGGCTATGAGGTCAATGACTTCAATCAGTTCGGGCGCACCTACAAGGTCGTCCTGCAGTCCGACGTGACCTATCGCACCGAGGCAGAGGCGGCGAAGTTCGTCTTTGTTAAGAACTCTCAGGGCGGCATGGTGCCGCTTGACACACTGCTCAAGCCGAAGCTCACAACGGGACCCACGCAGATCAGCCGCTTCAATGGTGCGCGTTCGATCACGTTCCAGGGGAGTTCCGGCAGCGGTTACAGCTCGGGCGAGGCGATGAACGCCATCACCGAGATCGTACAGAAGCATGCGGGCTCCGGATTCAGCATCGAGTGGTCGGGGCAGAGCCGTGAGGAGAAGAAGTCGGCGGATTCGACCATGCAGATACTTGCACTCTGCCTTGTCTTCGTCTTCCTCTGCCTTGCGGCACTCTATGAGAGCTGGAGCGTACCGTTCGCCGTACTCTTCACCGTGCCGACCGGCATCTTCGGGGCACTCTTCTCCGAGTATATCCTTGCGACGATCTTCGGTATGATCGGCATTCCGGCGGCGGGCTATCAGAACAGTGTCTATATGCAGATCGGTGTCATCATGGTCATTGGTCTTGCAGCAAAGAATGCGATCTTGATTGTCGAGTTTGCAAAGGTGCGCGCCGATCGCGGCATGGATCCTCTCAAAGCGGCGATTCAAGCGGCAGGGCTGCGCCTAAGACCGATTCTCATGACCTCATTCGCGTTCATCATCGGCTGTCTGCCTCTGTGCATGGCATCCGGTGCGGGTGCTGCAGCGCGTAACGGCATGGGCGTCGCTGTCGTCGGCGGCATGCTCTTTGCCACCATTCTTGGTATCTTCCTCATTCCCGTGTTCTATGTCATTGTTGACCGCATCTCGCGTATGATCGGGGGCGGCAAGAAGGCAAAGACTCGTACGGCGGATGAGTATATGTAATCATAAAAAAACTCCCCTTTTGGGGAGTTTTTTTATGAGCTGAATATGTATTGAATCATTACCATATAAACTGCCGTTCCGCCTCCAATGGAGAGCAGCATCTGGCGAAATTTCAAATGCAGCATCGCCGTCACAAGAATTCCTGCGATTTCCGGCAGCCCGTGTGTGTCGCCAAGAAAGTTCGTATCTTTGAGGCAGTAGACGATGAGCATCCCAAAGACGGCAGTCGGGAGGACGTTGCCGAGGTAGCGGACAATGGGCGGCGTCGGCTTCTTCTCCGAGAGCAGGAGGAAGGGGAGCGCGCGCGTGAGTACACTCGCAAGCCCACAGAGTCCGATGGTAATACACTCCTCAGTGAACGTCATGCTGTCTCCCTCCTCTCGATGCATGGACGCAGTGCGAGGCAGCCTGCAAGGATGATGAACATGGTCGGGAGCATGAACGCATCACGCCCAAAGACAGCAAGTGCAATCCCTGCCGCAGCAAGCCCAAGAATTCCTGTATAGTGCTGCGGATCGTTCAGCCACTGTTCGACAAAGATGACGACAAAGAGTGCCGTCATCGCGAACTCAATTCCGTTCGTATTGATGGGGGGCTGCGTGCCGACCAGTCCGCCGATGGTCGCGCCCGCGACCCAGTAGAGCTGGTTGAGAAGCGTCACAAAGAACATAAACCATCCTGCATCGACGCCTTGTGGAATCTTTGCCGTGTAGTTGATGGAGAAGGATTCATCGCACATCCCGTAGATGAGATAGGGCTTCTTCCAACCCGTGCCGCGATATTTCTCGAACATGGAGATCCCGTAGAAGATGTGCCGCCCCTGGACCATGAGTCCGAGGAGAAAGGTCTGCATAGGGGCAAATGGACTGAGGAGGAGTGCCGTTGCAATAAATTCGAGCGAGCCGCCGAAGATGATCGCACTCATCGCCATTGGATACCAGAACGAGAAACCCAAGACATTCGTATAGATGCCGTAGGCAAGCCCGAGGAAGAGGAAGCCCGCGAGCATTGGAACCGTATGGGGGAATGCTGCGCGCAGAGCGGCACTGCAAGAACTTGGGAGGCACGTCATTCCTTGCTCCAATCGCATTCATCGGTATGTGCAGCGAGTACACCGATGGCTTGGAGTGTTGAGTAGATGCAGGTTGAGCCGACAAACTTCATGCCGCGCCGCTTCAGATCCTCTGAGATCTTATCTGAGAGCGGTGAGGTTGTGCGCAGCTCACAGCTCTCCCGCACGGGCTTCCCGTCCGTAAAGCCCCAGATATAGCGGTCGAACGAGCCGTATTCTTTTACAATCTCAAGGAAGATGCGGCTGTTCACAATGCTTGCTTCGATCTTGCGGCGGTTGCGGATGATGCCTGTATCCTGCATCAATTCCTCGACCTTCGCAGCATCAAATGCCGCGACGCGCTCAGGAATAAATCCCTCGTATGCACGGCGGAAGTTCTCTCGCTTGTGCAGGATCGTCGCCCACGACAGACCCGCCTGAAATGTCTCAAGAATGAAAAGCTCATAGAGTGCACGGTCATCGTGGAGCGGCTGTCCCCACTCCTCGTCATGGTATTTCACATAGGTAGGGTCATTCAGCTTGACCCAGATACAGCGATTCCGTTTGATACCCATAAAGTCCCCCTGAATAAAGAAAAGCCGTGTCCCTCTGGACCCCGGCTCATTGACATATGAAGATGGTCGGGATGACAGGATTCGAACCTGCGACCTCATCGTCCCGAACGATGCGCTCTACCAAGCTGAGCCACATCCCGACATGGATAGTATTGTAGCGGCCTTTCGTACTTTTGTCAATAGCTGCGATCTACATCAAGGGGAAAACACATCATATCGGCCCCTCCCATGCCTCGTAGTCGATATGCTGTGCTGCCGTCTGCTCCTCCGTACGGTCTGCGGCAGCGTGCAGGCCTGTGAGAGCAGAGAAGGGAGCGAACTGTCCCGCCCGGTCACGCAGGGACATCGGGGGATGCGTCTTTGATATGGGGCGCGGCAAGTGGATGATGTCCGTATAGTCTTCGATTTTTCGCTGCATGATCTGCTCCCTTCGCTGCTATGCTTTATGCCCGCCGATTTGGCTGTTGCGCAGACGAGCGGTTGCCCCGTCGAAGAAATTCGCGCCGCGCAGGATGGCGTTCTTCCCATAGGCTTTCTTAATGGCGATGATCGCTTCCTGTAGGGATCTCTCTTTCGCCTGTCTCCTTTTTTTCGCAGGACTCAGGGATGCTTCCGCCGTTTCCTCTGGTGTAAATAGAGACATTTGCTCGGCAGCAGAGGCGCGCTGTTCCTCCGTCATCAGATGATGTGCGGAGATGGTGAGTCGACGAATGAGCAGTCTCGGATTTACGATCTCGTCAAAGAGAGCCGTCAGTGCATTCATGATGCTCTGCGTTCCTGCGCCGCGTTCGATGACTGCACTGCCGTGTGCCGGCCATGGGACGCGCCGCCCATAGCGATCCGTACGGATGCGGCCATGATAGTGACCGCGTATCTCTGGGCGCGTCAGGCATTCGATATCGTAGTCAATGGTGAGCTCCAGACGATCGCTTGTCAGACACTTTTCTGCCAGATCAATGGAGAGAGCATCTGCCATCTCCCAGACAACAAGGCGTGCCTTTTGTGGTGTATACGGATTTTGCAGGACTTGACCCATATGTGTGCTGCGCGACTTTGGACGGTAGTTTTTGATGTCCTCCATGCGCGTGCTTTCATATCCCCACGCATGATCGATCAGCAGCTCTGCTTGGATCCCGAAGAGGCGGTAGAGCAGGTCTTCATTATGCCGTGAATTTTCTTTTCCGAGGGAGCAGCGTGCAATGTCACCCATCGTATAGAGTCCATTTTCCTCAAGTTTGCGTGCGTAGCCTCTGCCAACGCGCCAAAAATCTGTGAGCGGCCGATGTGTCCAAAGTTTTTTTCGGTAGCTCATCTCGTCCAGCTGAGCGATGCGCACACCATCCCTATCCGGCTTCATGTGTTTTGCCACAATGTCCATCGCAACCTTTGCGAGGTAAAGATTCGATCCAATCCCTGCTGTCGCTGTGACGCCCGTTTCCCGCAGCACGTCGCGGATAAGCCGCATGGCAAAGTCATGTGCCGAGGTGTTCTCCGTATAGAGGTAGCTTGTCACATCGATGAATACCTCATCGATCGAGTAGATATGGATGTCCGCAGGCGCAACGTGACGCAGATAGATTTCGTAGATGCGCATGCTGTAGTCCATATAGAGCGCCATGCGCGGAGGCGCGATATGATAGGCGATGCCAAACTCCGGATGTGCTGCGAGTTCCGCTGCGTCCCGCGTCTCTCCTGTGAGTATGCGATGAGGGGCACGGTACTTTCGCCGCGCATTCGCCTGCTCCACCGCACGGATGACCTCGAAGAGGCGCGGGCGTCCGCCGATGCCGTGCGCCTTGAGCGCGGGGGAGACAGCGAGACAGATGGTTTTGCTCGTGCGGCTCTCATCTGCGACAACGAGATGGGTCGTCAGCGGATTGAGTCCGCGCTCCATACATTCGACCGAGGCGTAGAACGCTTTGAGGTCAATGGCAATGTACGTGCGCTCCTTCATGTTTATCCCTCCTATAAAACAGTATAGCACAAATGTTTTCTATATGTAAATCAAAAGAATACAGTAAAGGGAAAAGCACGGAGGCGTCGAATACACTAAGAAAGAGGAAAAGGAGTAAAAAGTATGAAGATTATCGTCACGGGCGGCGCTGGATTTATCGGCGCGAATTTTGTTTACTACGAACTGCGCGAGCATCTAGAGGATACGATCATTTGTTACGATGCGCTGACCTATGCGGGGAATGTGGCAACACTCGATGCGGCGCGGGAGTATCCGCAGTTTTCGTTTGTGCGCGGTGATATTGCCGATCGTGCGGCCGTGTATACGCTCTTTGAGCACGAGCAGCCGGATATTATCGTGAACTTTGCGGCGGAATCCCATGTGGATCGCTCCATTGAGAATCCGGAGATTTTCCTGCAGACGAATATCATCGGGACGAGTGTTCTGCTTGATGCCTGCCGTAAGTACGGTATCAAACGCTATCATCAGGTATCGACGGATGAGGTCTATGGTGATTTGCCGCTCGACCGCCCCGATCTCCTTTTTACCGAGGAAACGCCGCTCCACGCATCGAGTCCCTACTCCTCGTCCAAGGCATCTGCCGACCTTCTCGTGCAGGCGTATGCGCGCACCTACGGCGTACCCGTGACGATCTCACGCTGCTCGAACAACTATGGTGCATACCAGTTCCCCGAGAAGCTCATTCCGCTCATGATGATTCGTGCAATGCAGGGGGAGAAGCTGCCCGTCTACGGCGATGGACTGAATGTCCGTGACTGGCTGCACGTCGACGATCACTGCGCTGCAATTGACCTCATCATGCGGCGCGGAACAGAGGGGGAGGTCTACAATGTCGGCGGGCATAACGAGCGTGCGAACATAGATGTTGTGCGGACGATTCTAAAGGCCCTCGGCAAGGGAGAGGATCAGATTTCCTACGTCACCGACCGCAAGGGCCATGACCGCCGCTATGCCATTGATCCCACGAAGATCGGACGTGAGCTTGGATGGAAGCCTGCAACGAAGTTCGACGACGGCATTCAACGTACGATTGCATGGTATCAGGAACATGAGGCGTGGTGGGCGGATATCCTGAGCGGTGCGTATGAGAAGCGCAATGCTCAGGGGTGAAAGTGCTCGCCGCCTTCGCATATACATTGAAAATTCAGCCTTGACAACATGCATGCTTTTCGCTATACTAGCCTCTGTCAGCGCCAAAAGCGCGGGGGCATAGCTCAGCTGGGAGAGCGCTTGCATGGCATGCAAGAGGTCAGGGGTTCGATCCCCCTTGTCTCCACCATATCGATACGCAAGATGTGAGAAGTGTTCTCACATCTTTTCTATTGTTTGAAATGCAACAAAAAACCGTATCGCGTTCTGCGATACGGTAAAACTCAATGGTGCGCCTGGGGGGATTCGAACCCTCGACCCACGGCTTAGAAGGCCGTTGCTCTATCCAACTGAGCTACAGGTGCAATGGTCGGGATGACAGGATTCGAACCTGCGACCCTCTGGTCCCAAACCAGATGCGCTACCAAACTGCGCTACATCCCGATATCGCCCTATTATAATGAGCCGGAAGGGAAAAGTCAACTTATTTCACAATATGTTTGCCGCCCAGGAAACGCGGTTTCCAGTAGTCGTTCGACAGAGTATCCACACGCACGCCTTTGCTGGCAGAGGCGTGAATAAACTCGCCCTTGCCGAGGTAGATTCCACAGTGAGAAGCCCCTTTCTCGTATGTCTCAAAGAAAACAAGATCACCGGGAACAAGATCTTTTGTATTCTTCGTACGAAGTCCGAGCTTGTACTGCTCGTCTGTTGTACGTGGAATCGCAATGCCGTGCTTCTGGAACACGTACTGGAGGTAGCCGGAGCAGTCAAAACCTTTCGGTGTTGCACCACCAAATACATAAGGCGTCCCCATATAGGACTTTGCTGTTTTGATTACATCAGATACCTTGTTTACGGGGAGAATAGGCTTGCCATTCGGTGCAGGCGGGAATTTTTTTTCGGCAGTTGTGTTTGTGTCAACATCCCGCGGAGGTTTGGCGGGGATGTTTTTGAGAGCACGCCATGTGGCATTGTTGACAATGCCCGTGATTTTGATCTTGTTGTCCCGCTGGAACTCAGCGACAGCACGCTCCGTATCCTTGCCAAAGACGCCATCTGCGTTCTTGATCTTGTAGCCTGCAGTTTGGAGAGCTTGCTGCAGTACGCGCACCTCATGCCCCTGCGATCCCTCACGCAGGGTTGGCGAGGCGAACGCTGTACTTGCAGTGAGCATGAGCGCAAGCCCTGTGCAGAGGAAGAGTCGGCGTTTCATGAGGCAACATCCTTTCACTATCGTATGTATTATGCGTGCTGAACGTGTTCAAGACCCTGACCGAGAAGTCCCATCACGTGATCATCATCAATGGAGTATAGCACCTCTTTGCCGTCACGGCGAAATTTGACAAGGCGCGCTGTTCGAAGAACACGCAGCTGATGAGAGATTGCAGACTGTCCCATCGCAAGCCCGTCTGCGATGTCATAGACACGCAATTCCTCCGCCGCTGCAAGTAGGGATAAGATCTTAATACGTGTCGGATCGCCCAGGGTTTTGAAGAGATCAGCGAGGTGCTGTGCCGTATCCTGATCGATACATTTCAGTGGGGCGGCAGTCATATGTAAAAATCCTTTCTTTTCATCAATAGATCTTATTGATCTCGAAGCCATTCGCTGCAAGAGCAGAGACAATACGATCAATATGCTCCTGTCCGTGTGCCTCGACTGTGACGGTGAGCTGCACCTTCTGGAAGCTGTCCGTCACCATCGTCTGATCGTGGTCGAGGCGGATGACATTTGCATCTTGATCGGTGAGAATCTGAGCGACGGTGAGCAGCTGACCTGGTTTGTCTGGCAGCTGAACGGAGAAACGGAACACTCTGCCACGCGAGATGAGTGCCTTGGAGATAAGCGCAGATATGGTGGATATATCAATGTTGCCGCCGCTGATGAGCACAGCTACCTTCTTGTTCTTCATGCGCAGCTTGCTGAGTGCCGCGAGAGAAAGGACTCCTGCGCCTTCGGCGATGAGTTTGTGTTTCTCGATGAGAGAGAGCAGGGCACTCATGATCTCCATCTCGGAGACTGTGATGATCTCGTCGAGATAACGGCGACAGAACTCAAGCGTGAGGTTTCCTGCGGTGCGCACGGCACATCCATCGGCAACGGTGTCGGCGGAGGGGAGGGTGATCGCACGGCCGCAGGAAAGCGCCGCTTTCATACAGGCTGCATTTTCCGGCTCAACACCGATGACTTTCACCTGTGGATTGACGAGCTTCACCGCAAGTGCGATGCCGGAAGCCAGACCGCCGCCGCCGATCGGGACGAGAATGGCATCTACATCCTTTAGAGCATCAATCACTTCAAGTGCGATGGTTCCCTGTCCCACAATGACATTACGGTCATTGAATGGGTGGATGTAGACGTAGCCTTTCTCCTTTTGCAGTTCGAGGCTGTGGGCGTATGCATCATCGAATCCGTTGCCGTGGAGGATAACCGTTGCGCCGAGTGCACGCGTTGCTTCGACCTTGAGAATCGGCGTTGTTGCCGGCATGCAGATGACAGCATTTACCCCGAGTTTCTGCGAGGCATAGGCAACTCCTTGTGCGTGATTGCCCGCAGATGCTGTGATGACGCCGCGGTCACGCTCTTCCTTAGTAAGCATGGAGATGCGATTGTATGCGCCGCGCAGCTTGAATGCTCCTGTCGTTTGGAGGTTTTCAAGCTTCAGATAGGTGGCGTTGCCGGAGACATCAGAGAAAAACTCGCTGTAGATCATTGGGGTCTTTCGGACAATGCCCTCGAGGCGTTTGGCTGCGGCATATATATCCGAAATCCCTGTGGATGCAACAGTTTCTTCGTCTGACGGTACTCTTTGTTCTTCTCCCATGGCATATTTCCTCCATTTTACTTATATGTAGGGTCAGTCTATCATTTTCGGTGAGGCGCGTCAATTTATTTTCGTTAGAGCGAATAATTGTCGGAATTAAGAAGGAATTTGACGGAGTTTCTCGAATAAATACATCAAACAAGGCGGGATGGGAGGTGTGCGATGGAAGAGCGTCCAAAGTATACACGCATTCTCGTTCCTGTGGATGGCTCATCGGAGTCGTTGTGTGCTGTCGATTTGGCGGGAGACATTGCCCTCATGATGCACGCGGCCGTATATCTTCTCTATGTTTCTCCCTTTGATAAACGGACAGACATGGGCGATGTACGGTGGCTTCCTAAAAGTATCGTTCGACCTGCGGAAGAGGAAGCCCATGAGATCTTCGCTGCGGCAGAAGCATTCTTGCCGGAGGGAGTTGCGTGTGATCGATTCCATCGCAGCGGAGTCCCGGCAGAGGTAATCCTGCGTTTTATCGATGAGATGGACATTGGGCTTGTCATCATTGGCGGACGCAAGCACTCCCGCATGAGCGGCATCTTCCTTGGAAGCGTTACGCAGACCGTCTTGGAGCATGCGCATTCCAGCGTCCTGATCGCAGGAAGCACAAAATAGCTTTTATATGGTTCATGTTCTTTAGAGAAGTAAGGAGGAACTGCCATGATTAAGAATATTTTGGTCCCGGTGGATGGTTCAGAGGGCGCAGACCGCGCCATCGAGCATGCTGTGATGCTCGCTCAGATCTGCGGAGCAAAGGTGAATTTTCTCTACGTCGCGAACATCAATCAGCTCGCAATCAACGCTGTACTCTCAGATGCAATCCTGGATTCTGTGACGAAGGCGGGGAATGTGATCCTGGATCGTGCCCTTGAGATGGTGCCGGCGGGAATCGAGAAGGAGTCATTCTCGGACACTGGATCACCGGCGGTGGTTATTCTCGACTTTGCAGAGACAAACGATATTGATCTCGTTGTCATGGGGAGTCGTGGGCTCGGTGTTGTGAAAGGCGTTCTGCTTGGCAGCGTCAGCCAGTATGTCGTAGAACAGTCGAAATGCCCTGTGCTTGTCGTCAAATAAGGGGCGTACAAGAATACCATTATGGGGAAAGAGCTGCTGCGGAAATGCCGCTGCAGCTCCTTCATGTGTCTAGATGCGGAAAGGAAACGCACTATGGATGATCGCCGCTTTGTGCGCACGGAGATGCTCCTGGGCAGTGAGGCACTGGCTCGTCTTTCTGCCTGCTCAGTGGCAGTATTCGGGATTGGCGGTGTCGGCTCATATGCTGCAGAGGCTCTTGCACGTGTTGGAGTTGGAAGGCTGACGCTCGTCGATCATGATACCATTGATGTGTCGAATATCAATCGTCAGATCCATGCTCTAAGTGAGACTGTTGGTGCTACAAAGACGGAGATTATGGCTCGCCGCATCCGCTCGATCAACCATTTGTGTGCGGTTCATGAGATTCCTGTATTCTATCAGCCGGAGGAGGCTGAGCGCTTCTTTGCAGAGCAGTATGATTACGTTCTCGATGCCCTAGATACTGTGACGGCAAAGATTGATCTTGCCGTACAGTGCCATCAGCGCGGCATTCCCATCATTGCGAGTATGGGCGCGGCAAACAAAATTGATCCCGCTCTTTTTGAGGTTATGGACATCTATCGTACGAAGGGAGATCCGCTCGCACGCGTGATGCGGAAGAAATTAAAGGAACGCGGTATCTCACGACTCAAGGTTGTCTGCTCGCGTGAGCGACCGCGCACACCTGTAAGCGTCGCGGAAATACCCGCACCTGGACGCAATGCTATCCCCGCAAGCATTTCTTTCGTGCCGCCTGTGGTCGGGATGATCATGGCAGGCGCCGCTATACGTGATCTGGTTCAGATTTATCCGGAGGTATCATCATGAGAGTATCTGTCTTGGGCTGTGGCCGTTGGGGCACATTTCACGCATGGTATGCAAATCGTATTGGTCACGAGGTCACGCTCTGGGGACGCGCCGGTTCCGATCATCTTGCACAGCTGCGTGAAACACGATCGAACGAGTTCCTGTCGCTGCCCGAGACCATTTGCCTGACAGACGATCTGATGGAGGCAGTTCAGACGGCGGAGATCGTCATTATCTCCATTCATGCGCAGGCACTGCGCTCTTTTCTCTGCAACCTGCGGTCGCATGGGCTGGGGGAGGAACTCACGAAAAAAGGTGTGATCCTCTGTATGAAAGGACTCGAGATCGGCACAGGGAAGCGACTCACGACTGTTGTGCATGAGGAACTAGGGGAAGCAGTGAAGCCCGTTGTCTGGGTCGGCCCCGGTCATGTCCAGGATTTCGTGCGCGGAATACCAAACTGCATGGTACTTGCGGGTGCGGATAGGGATGCACTGCATATGCTTGTCGACGCACTCGGCAGCCCCCTCATACGTTTCTACTATGGAGAGGACCTTCTTGGAACTGAGGTTGGCGCGGCGGCAAAGAATGTTGTCGGCCTTGCTGCGGGCATGCTTGATGGGCTCGGCTACGGCAGTCTCAAGGGTGCACTTATGGCACGTGGGACACGTGAATTGGTACGTCTTGTTCGTGCGATGGGGGGGGATGGAGAGACTGTCTATGGACTCTCTCATCTCGGTGATTATGAGGCGACGCTCTTTTCTCCTCACAGCAACAACCGTCGCTACGGCGAGGCGGTCGTGTGCGGTACGGCAGGAGACTTTCACAAGATTGCCGAGGGGGTATACACGGCGGAGGCACTGATGGCGCTCTCCAGGGAATACAATGTCGATCTGCCGATCTCCGCGACTGTATATGAGATTGTCAGACGAGGACGTGACCCGCGAGAGCAGCTCACACAGCTCTTTCTGCGTGCAACGAAAAGTGAGAAGGAATAAGGTATGCGTGAACGGAAACATATTGATGTTGTCGCAGGCGCAATCCTTCGTGACGGCAAAGTATTTGGGGCGTGCCGCGGATACGGTGCCTATGCGGGGACGTGGGAGTTTGCGGGAGGCAAGGTTGAACCGGGGGAGACGGATGAGATGGCGCTCATACGTGAGATCCGAGAGGAGCTGGGTGTTGAGGTCGCTGTCGAGCGATTGCTCGGCGTTGTGGATCATGACTATCCAGAGTATCATATGAATATGAGGCTTTATATCTGTCGTCATATCTCAGGTGAACCGCAGCTCAGTGTGCACTCAGCAGGCCGTTGGATTGGCCGCGCTGATCTCTACAGCGTACCATGGTTCGAAGCGGATATGGAGTTGATCCGTAAACTTGAGGATGACCTGTGCTGACATTGACAAATCTGCCGCAGAGATGCTATAATACGTAACGAATTTGCCTATGCCGAAGTGGCGGAATTGGCAGACGCAGCAGACTCAAAATCTGCCGTTGGCAACAACGTGCCGGTTCGACCCCGGCCTTCGGCACCATAGTAGATTATGCCAGATAATGGCATCGTTTTCCCTAAGAGTGAATGCGAACTCTTAGGGATTTTTTGACAATATCCGGGATTTTTCGTACGACAGCGGTTATTGTCTCTGAACGCCTTGACACGGCACGCAGAAGCGCGTATATTAGACAGAAAAATTTTGAACGGCACAGAAAGGAAGGATTCAATTGGCGCATTATTATAGCGAGCCATCGCACACATTTGGGGAGTATTTGCTTATCCCGGGCTACTCATCAGCTGAGTGTTTCCCAGCGAATGTTTCGCTTCGTACTCCGCTCGTTAAATTTCGTCGTAATGAGGAGCCATCTCTTACGATGAATATACCGTTGACATCAGCAATCATGCAGGCTGTTTCAAATGATACGATGGCAATTGCTCTAGCCAAGCAGGGCGGTATTTCCTTCATCTATGGATCGCAGACCATTGAGGCAGAGGCGGCAATGGTCTCCCGCGTGAAGAACTATAAATCTGGATTTGTCAGCAGCGATTCCAACATCAGCCCGGACACTACGCTTGGCGGTGTGCTTGACCTCCTTGCAAAGACGGGACATTCCACGATGGCGGTTACAGAGGATGGCTCAGCCAATGGCAAACTCGTCGGTATTGTGACGAGTCGTGACTATCGTGTTTCTCGGATGTCGCTCGACACGAAAGTCGGAACCTTCATGACGCCTTTTGAAAAGCTCATATGGGCGGATGCGGATTCGACTACGCTCACGCAGGCAAATGATCTCATCTGGGAACGCAAACTGAATATGCTGCCGTTGATCGACAAGAATCAGCGCCTTCGCTATATGGTGTTCCGCAAGGACTATACCGACAACAAGGAAAATGAACTTGAGCTGACCGACGATAACAAAAGCTATATCGTTGGCGCTGGAATTAACACACGTGACTATGCAGAGCGTGTTCCTGCACTGATCAAGGCTGGTGTCGATGTTCTCTGCATTGACTCCTCCGAGGGATTCTCTGAGTGGCAGCGCCTGACCATCCGGCATATCCGTGAGGAGTATGGTGATACGGTTAAGGTTGGCGCGGGGAATGTCGTCGATGGCGAGGGGTTCCGCTTCCTTGCAAATGCGGGTGCGGATTTTATCAAGGTCGGCATCGGCGGCGGTTCGATCTGCATCACGCGTGAGACCAAAGGCATTGGGCGCGGCCAGGCAACAGCTCTGATCGATGTGTGTGCCGAGCGCGACAAATATTTCAAGGAAACGGGCGTATACATCCCTATCTGCTCAGACGGCGGTATCGTCTACGATTATCATATGACGCTTGCACTTGCGATGGGGGCGGACTTCCTCATGCTTGGCCGCTACTTCTCACGCTTTGATGAGAGTCCAACGGATCGCGTTATGGTGAACGGTACGTACTACAAAGAGTACTGGGGCGAGGGGTCGAACCGTGCGCGCAACTGGCAGCGCTATGATCTCGGCGGCAGCAAGAAGCTGTCCTTCGAGGAGGGCGTGGACTCCTACGTTCCGTATGCGGGGCCATTGAAGGAGAACGTCGAGACAACCCTCTCCAAGATCCGCTCCACCATGTGCAACTGCGGCGCACTTAGCCTTCCCGAGTTCCGCGACAAGGCGAAACTCACACTCGTCTCCTCGACCAGCATCGTCGAGGGCGGCGCGCACGATGTCATTCTGCGCGACAAGCTCGGACGGGATTAACACTGAAAATAAATTGAGCCGGACGGCGAAGAGTGTATCTTCATCGTCCGGCTCTTTTGATGGGTTACTGTGCCATAAATGCACGGTAGGTGTGCTCCATCTCCTTGCGCGTCTTGCTTGCCGGCCAAAGTTCGCCGAGTGCACCCTCGCGCATTCCGGCGGCGAGGTGGTTGTAGAGGTTCGGATTGTCTTCCCCGAGGCGCTTGATGAGTTCTTTGACGGTTTGGCGTGTGGTATTGCCGTTGTGCGGGCAGGGCGAAGGAAGCGGCGTGAAGCCGTGATATGCGATGGCATCGACAATTTCCTGCTCGCGGAAGTAGACGAGGGGACGGATAACCGTGATATCGGTCTTGTCTAGATAGGTTTTTGGACGAAATGTGTTCAGCTGTCCAGAGTAGAACAGGCTCATGAGAAACGTCTCTACAGCATCGTCGTGATGGTGCGCGTAGGCGACCTTATTCATTTTGTGTTCGACGGCATAGCGGTTGACCGCGCCGCGCCGGAAGAATGCGCATGTAAAACATGGACTTTTATCGTTCTGCTCCGCAATCGCACCCGCAATATCGACATCAACCACCTCGTAGGGGACATTAAGCTGTTTGCAGAATGTCGCAATCGCATTGGTGTCAAAGGGATCGTCAAACTGGGGATTGACAGTGAATGCCGCGATAGTGAAATCTTTCTTCAACCGCTCGCGCAGGATGGCAAGTGCATAGGTGAGAAAGATGCTGTCCTTGCCTCCGGAGACGCCAATGAGGATACGGTCGCCGTTGTCGATGAGTTCGAACTCCACGACGGCACGCATGAGTTTGCTGAAATAGGTCTGCGGGATGTTGATGTTCATGAAATCAAAACGCTTCCTTTATTGCTGTTCTTTGTGGCAGAGATAGACCCCGAGAATGCCGCTCCGGAGGGAGACGGTAAATATCTTCTGTGTGTTGTCGTGGGCAAGTACGTTGCTGACGGTAAGTGCGGCGTGGTTTGTAATACGTGCGTCCGTCAGCTCCCAATATAGGCCTGCGGTCGTGACGCCTAGGCACTCCTCGGTAAAGGGGAGGAGAGAGATTGCACATGGTGCATTTTCGCATGTTACTGTTAATGATTCACCCTCATGGAGATAGAAGAGGGTTTCGCGCTCGTCTGCAAGTACGCAGGGGATGGGGGCGTTTGCGACGACGGCGGCGGTACTCATGAGATGGTCGAGCCGTCCGCCGAATGCTGCCGTGAGTATGATAAGCGAGCAAGGATCGTTTTGAGCGGCGATGTGGAGGGCAAGTTCCGTGTCCGTGAAGTCCTTCTCGGGAGGGAAGGCATGGACCTCCGCCCCCTGCATCTTTGCCCACTCCCATGCACTGCCGTCTGCACTGTCACCATCGCCAATCAGATGTGAGGGCGATAGTGCGAGAGCGTGGCAGATGTTCACGCCGCGATCAATCGCCCAGACAGGGCGCATCACACCGTCTGCTTCATACAGTCGGATCAGTGCAGCGAGCCAGTCACGCGCAGGTGCGCGGCCGCCTCCGATGCAGACAATCTCCTTGGACGGCGGGCATGGAAGCACAGCGCGGATATGGGGGAGGATGAGTGTATGGTTATCTTCATGCATGAAGTCACTTCCTTATATAAAACAATTGGGATGATTATAGCATAGGTTTTTTTTGACGAAAAGCAAAAACTAAAAAAAGGGGGTTGACGAGAGTCATCCCTCTGTGCTATATTATGACAGTCGCGCTGATGCGGGGCGGGGCTCTTTAAGAGCACTGAAATTTCCTTGATTGGCGCCGGATGTACCCTGAAAACTACACAATGCAAAACATGTTAGAATTGAACTAACAAGCCAGATGCAACATCGTTGATGTCAGTCAACGAACACAATTCTTTTACAAGAATGAAGTAATGAGCCAACAGGCTCTCGAATAGACTACGGTCTTTAGCGGAGAGTTTGATCCTGGCTCAGGACGAACGCTGGCGGCGTGCTTAACA
>ERZ772827.472-NODE-472-length-22221-cov-4.337589_pt1 | contig 22221 bp, 18 predicted proteins | sample MGYA00580850_ERZ772827 | MGnify/ENA primary metagenome ERZ772827 (study PRJEB29015, sample SAMEA2737950) | human oral metagenome | biome: human oral; feature: human-associated habitat; material: dental | place: China | collected 2145 ... | reverse complement strand
TTAAAGTATAAGCATTTATTTTTCTTTGTCAAATTTCTCTCTTTTTTTCATCTTGCCTTCTTGCTTTTCTGTGAGATTAGAATGAAAGAGATGAAATAATAGCCCAAACATTATTATCTCTTTATTCTATTTCTTTTAGTTGGGTCTTTAGTTCTTTTAGCAGAGCTTTTAGAGAAGTCGCTTTACTGTGCATTAAAGATATACTTACCGCTCAAGATAAAACTAAGTATTTAAAAAAGACTTCTCTGAGAAAGAGATAATTAAAAGATCTCGCTATTTGATGATTTTCTGATTTTAACAAGCCCTTGCAATAGTTCTTCAATTAGTTATCCTGAAGGTTGGAATTTATTTTAAGCTATTAAGTGATGCCTAAAGCCTCCAAATCAAAAATTTTTCCTACGATAAAGACTCCTACTCCTATAAATCCACTACTGAACGAAGAAGAAATCATTTTCCAAGGGATCAGAACCCACAACCTCAAAGATATTGACCTCACTTTACCCAAAAATAAGCTCATTACCATCACTTGAGTGAGTGGATCTGGGAAATCCTCTCTGGCTTTTGAAACTATTTATAAAGAAGGACAATACAGGTATATTGAGTCGCTTTCAAGCTATCTTAGGCAGTTTTTCAACCTTGGAGATAGACCAGAAATTGACTACTGTAGCGGACTTTCTCCTGCGATTGCGATTGAGCAGAACAAAAGAAGCGGAAATTCAAGGTCTACCGTAGGAACGCTTACCGAGATTGATGACTATATCAGGCTACTATTTGCAAAGCTCGGTGATACCTACTGTTATCACTGCGGTGCGAAGATTGAGCCGAAGACGATTGATCAGATCATGGATACGATCAAAACGGAATATCAAGGGCAGAAAATCTATCTTTTGAAAGAAAGCGGAAAGTTCTCAGAAAAATCAGAATTATTGAAATTTGTCAAAAATAATAAACAAAAAGTAGAAAAAGGCTGAGGTTTTACGAGGTATCTCCTTCTTTCTCAGAATCCCGAAAAGCCAGATCCGATTGAATATTTTTACCTAGAAGAGCCGAATATTCCTGAGAGCTATTTTCCGCTTCAGAGCTATGGAATCTTTGATCGTTTGACCTTGGAAGAGCAGAAACTGGGCAGATTGAAAGAAGACATCATCAAAATCCTTGCTGAGACCAAGAAATTCTGAATCTATAGCACAGAAAGCAGTAAAGAACTAGAAAATCAGGTTTCAGAAAAGCAGGTTTCTTCTGACTTTTGAGCGAATATTGAAATTTCTACGAAAAAAAAGAAAAAAACTGACTCCTCTACTCCGATGAGCGAAAGCAAGGTAAAGCCAGTCATTCAGCGGTTTACTGATAAAATGTATTGTCCAAACTGTAATATCACCTATCCTGAATTTACGACTCAGCATTTTTCTCCTAATAGGCAGGAAGGAGCTTGTCCGCATTGTTTGGGGCTGGGGGAGATTTTGCAGGTGGAATATGATAAAATCATAGATCCTCAAAGTCCGCTTTTGGAGGCGATTTTGCCATGGAGAGAAAGCAATCTTGGACAGTCTGTTTTGAAAAAGCTCTGTGAGAAATACAGCATGGATGGCGAGAAAAAACGAGCGGATCAACCAGAATGGTTTTTGAATGTGATTATTGAGGGAGATGATGAGCTTTTGAGAGTCAATAGCTGAGGAAAACGAACGAGCATCAAATATCACGGAATTGAAGAAATCATCAAAGATCAATATGCAAAAGGGCTTTTGACGGTTGATTTTCAGGCGATGCTCAGTATGAAGAGCTGTCCGCATTGTTTCGGTTCTAGACTTAAAAAGGAGAGTTTGCACTGCTTTTTGTGTTTGGATACAGATTGTCATTGCGAGGGAGGAACGACCGAATCAAGCCAAAAAACTACAAAAAAACTGAAAAAAACCGACGAAACGGATAAAAATCAAGACTCTGGATTGGTTGGCTTTGCTCGCAAGGAGGGAGTTGAAGCATTGATCCCTTCACTTTTTATCAATCAAGAAGGCTTACCTTTTGCAAGACCAGCAGATGAACAGCTTTTGAAGGTAAATATCCGAGATTTGCAGAGAATGGAACTGAATCATCTGATCAGCTTTTTAGACCTTTTCAAACAAGCAAGTAATAAACCTTGAAATCTGCTTGATAGGATTCTTAATCCGCTTCTGGATAGGGCAAAAACGATTCAGGAGCTTGGACTCGGCTATTTAATGCTCAAAAGAGGGGTAGATACGATTTCTGGAGGGGAAATTCAGAGGTTAAGACTAGCAAAACAGCTCGGAAACAAACTGACCGGGATTATTTATGTGCTGGATGAGCCGACAATTGGGCTTGATACCTGAGAAATCAAGAAGGCGATCGCCTCTATTCAGAAACTCAAGGCGATGGGGAATACCATCATCGTCGTGGAGCATAATGAGGAATTTATCAAGGCTTCGGATTGGGTGGTGGAAATCGGTCCTGGTGCGGGAGATTTCGGTGGAGAGCTGATTTTTAACGGAAGCTATGAGGATTTTCTAAAGGCTAAAACGCTGACTTCCGACTACATTACAGGAAAAAAGAAAGTGAAAGTTGATTTTGAGCACAGTCCAAGCCACGATCAAGTACAGATCAAACACGCGAGTAAATACAATCTCAAGAACATTGATGTTAAGCTGAATCTCTGAAGTTTCACGGTAATCACTGGACCTTCTGGGGCAGGAAAAACAACCTTGATGTATACGACTTTGTATAGATTTCTCAATGATAAGCAGAAATTCGTGCAGAGTTATATCAGACTTCAACTTTTGAAAAAAGGTTTGAGCTGGGAGGAAATCTTGGCGGCACCAGTGATGAGAGCTGAAGAATATGCACATTTTGAAAACCTCGCATTGCAAGAATTTTATCAAGATATCGGAGTAGAAAAAATCACCGGACACGAACAGATCAAAAACACGATCTATGTAGACCAGTCTAGCATTGGAAAAACTCCGAGAAGCTGCCCTGCGACTTTTGTGAGCGTCTTTGACAAAATCAGGCTGCTCTATGCAGGGACGACCGAAGCGAAGTATTTGGGCTTTACAAACTCGCATTTCAGCTTTAATTCTGAAAAAGGTGCCTGCCCTGCTTGTAATGGGTATGGCTATAAAAAGATTGAACTCCAGTTTCTGCCTGACACCTATGTTCCTTGTGAGCTGTGTCAAGGAAAGAGGTATAAACCTGAAATTCTTGCGATCACTTGGAGAGGGAAGACAATTAGTCAGATTTTGGATATGTATATCTATGAAGCCTTGGACTTCTTTCATGAAATGGATCATATCAAACAGGAACTAGAACTGATGGTAGAAATCGGACTTGGCTATCTCAAGATGGGACAACCTGCACATACCCTTTCTGGTGGAGAATCGCAGAGATTAAAGCTCGTGAAGCATCTTTTGAAAGAATATAGAGGGAATACGGTGTATTTCCTTGATGAGCCGACGGTTGGATTGCATCCTGCGGATATTGAAAGGCTTTTGAAAGTGTTGAAAAGATTTTTGGAGAAAGGAGATACGATTCTGATGATTGAACATGATGAGGATATTTTGCAGTTCGCAGATCATGTGATTAGGTTAGATAATGGGAAACTCGTAAAGTAAATTTTATCCGCTAGGCAAAGCTATGGCAAAACTGACCTATACTACAGTTGACGCTCCCTTTCAGTTTGAAATTCCAAAAATTAAGGGATCAAGGTTTATTACCTCAGTTTTCCCTATTGATAGTAAGGATCATGTTCCTGAGTATCTTTCTCAGGTCCAAAAACAGCATTTCTGAGCAACTCATCACTGTTATGCCTGGAGAGCTGGTGTTCGTGTCCAGGAAGATCTTTTTTGAGGATGGAACATCGTTGCTTTAGCTGAGAAGGTAAATGATGACTGAGAACCTTCAAATACCGCAGGAAAACCGATATTGAACGTTCTGAAATGAGATCAGATTTTTGGAATTTTGGCTGTGGTGACGAGATATTTTTGAGGGACTTTACTTGGAGTCGGTGGATTGATTCAGGCTTACACCCTTGCCATAAAATCCACCCTTGTTCAAGCACCTCTTCTGCAAAAAGAAATTACAAAAAAGCTGATGATCCACTATCGTTATGAGGAAGTTTCTCGAGTTCAGCATCTTTTTGCTAAATATCAAGTGATCCCCTATTATGAGGAATATGGAGATATCGTTACCCAAGGGATTGAGGTAAATTATAGTTTTTTTCAGAGCTTGACTAAGGATTTGACCTCATGAAGAATTGACTATAAAGAGGTGCTATAACTTTATCGTAAAAGCATTATCAGTAAAAAAAACTCCCATACTAGGAGTCTTTTTAGTTGTTTTTGAATAAGCGTATTGTTTTCTAATGCTCTGATGCGAGTTTTCTTTTGCTTCTCTCCTCCTCAACCTGCTTCATGAACTCCTCTACTCCGAGCACATATTGCTTCTTACTTCTAAATTCTCTCACAGAAACTTCATTTGCGGACTCCTCTTTCTCTCCTACGATGAGAATATAAGGAACTTTCATCATTTCAGCATTACGGATTTTCTTGGAGAAACTATCATTTCCCTCATCTACCTTCACTCTAAAGTCAGCCTTTTTGAGCTTTGAAGCCACTTGGAAAGCGTAATCATTAAACTTTTCTGCGACTGGCACGATCTGGAACTGAATCGGCGCAATCCATAGCGGAAACGCTCCTCCGAAATGCTCAATCATCACGCCCATAAACCTCTCTAAAGACCCAGAAATCGCTCTATGAATCACCACAGGTCTCTCCTTTTCTCATTGCTCATTGGTAAAAGAAAGATCAAATCTGACTGGGAGATTGAAGTCGCACTGAATCGTCGCAAGCTGCCATTCTCTACCGATCGCATCTTTGAACATAAAATCTAGTTTTGGACCATAAAAAGCCGCCTCCCCTACTCCGATCTTGTAAGGAAGCTGATATTTCTCAGACGCCTCTCTCAAAGCCCCCTCTGCCTGTTCCCAAACCGCATCATCTCCGAGATATTTCCCCTCTGGACCACGAATAGAAAGCCTTACTCGGTAATCATTGATCATTCCGAGGGTTGAATAGAATTTTTTGATGATTTCCACAATAGTTCCTACTTCCTCGGTAATTTGGCTCACACGGCAGAAAAGATGCCCGTCATCTTGAGTAATTGATCTCACACGAGTCAAACCAGAAAGCTGACCAGTCTTTTCATCTCTATAGACGGTCGCAGGCTCAAAATAACGAACCGGCATATCACGATAGCTAAACTGATTATCAGCGAAAATCTGCATATGATGAGGACAGTTCATCGGCTTCATAAAGAAATTTTCCTCCTTTCCCTTTACTCTAAAGAGTTCATCTCCAAACTTATCCGCATGCCCTGAAGTTTTGTAAAGGTCTTCTTTGGCAAGGTGAGGAGTTCGCACCCTTTCGTAGCCTTTATCTTTGTGAAGCTCCCAAAGGTAGTCTTCAACTTCTTTTCTAATAATCATTCCATGCGGCTGCAAAAGTGGTAATCCTGATCCAACCAGCGGTGAAATGGTAAAAATTTTCAGCTTTTGACCGAGGATTCTATGGTCTCTTTTTTTGGCTTCTTCAAGAAGAGTTTGATAGTTCTGAAGCTCTTCTTTGGTATCAAATGCTAAACCATAGACTCTAACCATCATCACATTATCAGAATTTCCTCTTCGGTATGCCCCTGCGAGTTTATCAAGTTTGAAGGCCTTGATATCAAGCTCCTTGGTATTTTCCACATGCGGACCTTCACACATATCAAGGAAAGTAATGAACTTCCCAGCAAATTTTTCAGGGAACTTTTCCTGCAAATAAGCAGTTACCTTTTCATAATACTCACGATAAGATGGGTCTATTCCCTTGAGTAAGGCATCTTTCGCTCCCTCTACAATCGTATTGGCATAGAACGTAATCTCCTCTCCTGCCGCTGCAAATTCGCTTCTCATCTCTTCTTTGTATTGCTGCTTCATCAGCTCAGTAACGAGTTTCTTTGATTCTGCATCAGAAAGAGAAAAAAGAACGAAATCCTGATGTTCTTTCACGATTTTTTCCATCTGATTTTGGATCTTTTTCAAATCCTCCTCCTTGATCTGCTTTTCAGAGCTAAAAAGAAAGTCATAATAAAATCCGTTATCAATCGCAGGTCCGATCGCAACTTCTACATCTCGTTGCTGCTCTCTCTGCACCGCCTGTGCAAGGATATGCGAGAGCGAATGCCTTTTTTTGAGTAATGCTTGTTCCATTTTGCTGATTATAAAGAATAAAAACTACCTTCTTCCCTAAAGAAAAACTCCTGCAACCAGGCAAGAGTTTCTAGAGTATTGAACTACTACGAAAACCTTGCCGAATTAGTCGGTTGTCGTGCTCGTTGTAGTCGTAAGCTGTTGCATACTCGAGGGAAAGAACATAAATCCGACTTTAGTTTAGGATTTTTGATAGTTATTGCAAGAGAAAATAATAAAAAATCCTGACTACTCATTCAGTAATCAGGACTTTAAGGAATACTTTTGGCTTACCATTGACTTTTTGCAAAGGTCACGCTGTTTTTTAACGGAAGATGAGGATTGTTCTTCCCTCTTCAGGAGTGGTTATTGCAACTACTTCATGGGTAGGATTTACTTCCAATAAAGCACTAATAAGCGCTGCTAACTCTTCGCTACTCTTCCACCGGATATGTGCGACCTTTCCATATACCGTAAAACTTTTGACCAAATAATGATCTTTCGGAACTTCTAGGGTTTCCATACTACTTTATTTTTACGTTGTTTGACTTTTGTTTTTTGTATTATATCTATATAATATAAAATGTCAAGCTTAAATAAAAAAGAAGATCAGATTTTTTTGATTTATTTTTTTTTTGAGTTATACTTGAGTCAACATCATCACTTAAGACAAGGTTTCTACTACACACCCTTGCAAAATAGGTGACGATGTTGGTGGTATTCCACCTTAAAACGCTCTCCAGACCCACTACCCAATACGGTCGGACAGCATATTACTAGAGGTCTTGATATTTGTTTATATGCTCGGTAATAAGTAATTGAAAGCTAAATTACTTGCTACCGATTGTATGAAATCGGGATCAGGACCTCTAGCAAGAGGCTCTGAATGGTATTTCCTTCAGAGTTTTTCTTTATTTAGAAAAATATCCCGCACCAAAGACGGGATTTTCTTGATCAACATCTCCTATCTAATGAGTATGTTCTGCAAAATGTGCTAATGCATAGGTAATTAAGATAGCAATAACGAAAATCACAACCTGAACGAGAGAAAATTTCAGATTTTCGTTATGTTTATTAACCTCTGGTATTAAATCGGTTCCCGCTATATATATGAACATTCCAAGAGAAATTGGAAGCAGAATCATCTCAATATCATGTGCAAAATGCCCAATACTGAGCGCAATCACTACTCCAATAACTGCACTTAATGCCGTCAGAAAATTGAGGAGTAGTGCTTTCTTTTTTTCATAGCCTCCATGCACCAAAATAGCATAATCTCAGAGTTCTTGAGGAACTTCATGCATTAGGATGGCTAGAGATGTAGCAATTCCCGTCGGAATAGAAACGAGGAAGCTTGCACCGATGACCATACCATCCATTAAATTATGGATAAAATCTCCTAAAAGGCTCATTTTAGCGAAGGTATGTGGATGTGCTTTGTCTGGGCTATGATGACAATGATTCCAATGAAGAACTTTCTCAGTCAATAAGCCGATAAGCACTCCAAAGACAATCCAAAGTCAGATAATTTGTGGGTTTTCTCCTTCTCGATGCTCAATAATTTCTGGCAGAAAGTGAAAAAAGGCATTTCCGAGCATTGTTGCCGCGGCAAATGCCACGAGAGCAATGATAACCTTTTCTCATAAGCCTTTTTTTGCTCCAAGGAAAACGATCCCAAGGAGTGAACAAAACGAAATTATAACAGCACTTACTATTGAATAGATCCAGACTTCCATCTTTCCTTTTTTATAATGGATAAAAAACAGTATTTTACTTGTGTTGGTTTATCTTACAAAAGAGGAAAAGAAAATCAAGTCAAATGCTTTTCTAATAACATTTGATTAGATGAAGAATCCTAGCTCTCAGCTGGCATAGAATGTTTTACTAAAACTCAGTTAAGCAGTGCTATTCTTTGGAGCTTTACTCCCTGGCAAGAGGCTTACTCTATAACAAGGCTGCTCTAGCTCTAGAATGAGTCAATAGTAAAGAGATGAATAAGAAGCTGGTTATAAAGCCATTTTTTATCTGGAGTAAGTTCAGGGTTTACCATATCACGTATGATTTTTATGAAAGGAACTTGATATTTCTTTTTTCCATACTGCTTAAAGATACTATCTATAACTCATGCAACCTTTCTAAACTGAGCTTGATCTTCTGCACTAGGTTCATAGGATTGAACTTTAGGGATCGCTTTGGGATCTGGGGTGATGCCGGTTAATTTGATGTATTGTTCTCTATCCAAAACCACGAAGGCGTCCATCACTCTTGTCCTCGCTCCTCTATCAAGCGTTTTCCCCTCGTATACCATTGCGGTACTTGCTCCGGCATCGAGCGAAAGTGCATTCCAACATCAGAATTCTTTTTTTAGATAGGCTGGAAGATTTCGAATGCTACTTGCACCAACGACCCCCATATAAATTGTAGTGCCATCTTCCGTAGAACAAATAAAATTCCTATTTGCACTTCCTGCCATTTTTTTGTCAATGTAATTGACGAATCCTTGCACAACATCATCTCCTTCGAGTAGAAGCACTGGGAAATTTCCAATTCCAAAATAAATATCATCTAATCTATCCTTGTTGAGATTACTTCGAAGTCCGACATCACTTTCTCATGAATTTCTCTGTACAAAAAATGGATTTCCCTGTTTATCAAAGGAAAATATCATTCTAATACTCGTATCTCCTCGGAATCTACTCCAATCTTTACCATTTCCAAGGAACACTCTCTCAGAAATAGTATGCGTCAGTCTTTTCCCGTCGATTTTACAAGAGGAATAATCATCTGGGCAGAAGAATGCACCATTAATTGCGGTATCTCCGCCAACGTTTTTTGCGAGCTGCTCAGTTGTTTCTCCTCCGTCCTTAGCGGGAGACGCCACGACAAAATGCTCCCCGTCCAATACGACTTTTATCACCCTAATGGGTCTGCCTCCTCTTTTTTCTATCAAGAGTTCCTTGTAAGCAAAGCTCATATTTACTAGACAAAAAAATCAGAATATTCAGCACATAATCAGCATTTTTATTGATTTCATTGATCTTAGGGAGAAAGAAATAAAAGTTCCTTATAGTAGGTTAGGTGAGTTTTTTAGTATTCTTTATTCTCTTTGGTATTTTCCTTGATTACTTTTTTGATATCGCTGAGTTTATAGCCTTTTCTCATCAGTTTCTGAATAATCTCAAAGCCGTCAGTTCCTCTTTTTTTATAATTTCTAATCTCTCTCTGAATACCTTGCAAAACTCCTTCCTGAATATCCTCTGCATACTTATCAGACAACTTATTAAGGAGCTGCTTATCGATTCCTTTTAATTCAAGTTTTTTCTTGATAAGAAAAAGTGGTTTTCACTTTTTCATTACCTCGCTATTGAGATAACTTTCTGCGAAAAGGAGATCGTTTACAAAATTTTCAGACTTTAATTTTTCTAAGGTTCTCAAAACCATTTCTGAATCATATCCCTGCTGATAAAGCTTTATTCTCAGTTCCTTCTCTGTCTTTGGATATTTAGTAATAATCCCAATTGCATATTCATAACAGCTTTTTCCCATGATGAACGATAAAGATGACAATAAAACAAAAGTCTGCTAATGGGCAGACCTTCTCTTATAATTATGAAAGGAAATTTTACAACTTTCCAAGCAAGTCGTCTAGTTTTTGCTCTTGGTCTGCCTTGACCTCCTGAGCCATTTTTTCTCTTCCCATCGTGTCCCTTACAGCATTTCGTTTTTTCAATCTCATTTCTCTCTCTGCATCGATTGCTCACTGTTCTGACTCTGCCTCTTCTTCTTTTTTTAAGATTTGGATATTCATCTGCTCTTCAATATAGATTTCGTAGAGTCTCAACATCTGGAAGGATCGAAGCTCAGAAATCGTCTTTACTACGCTCTGATCTCAACTCTTTACTGCGATGTAGAGCTCATAAGCATCTTTATCAGCATTAAGCTTGAGTTCATAATCACTAGAAAACGACCCGGCTACTAAACGCTGGAGCAACGCCCAATCAAAATCATCTCCCAATTCCTCAGGGGTCGCAAAGGGAATATACTCAAAATTCGTAAGGTACTCTTTGAATCGGGTTTGGTCTTGGATTCCTCATTGGATCGGACCATATCGCTTTTCGTATTTTTCTACAATTTCCTTTTTGTCTGGCTTTTCTCTCATTTCATCAACAAAAGCCTGAAAGTTAAAAAGCATCGTATCCATGAATATAAAGATAAAAAATCTGATTCTCTCTAGTAAGATGTTTTTCTTATAGTAAATTTGTAAAGAAATGCAAGATGAAATTTTCCCTGCTTTTCTCTGCAAAAATTTTCAAATAAAAAGTAATTATTCTAATTTCTCTTGGATATAAGCTTTTCGCTCTTCTCGAGGTGTTTTCTTCTCTTCTCATGGCTTCTCGGATATGGAGTCAGACTTTTCAGTCTGTTTTTTGAAGGCGATGATTAATTCTCAATCGCTAAGGATATTATTTTCGTGGGAAAGGAAAAATTTTGCATGATCAGAATTAAGGTATTTGAGCTGATAATTTTTGATATAGTCCATCTCCTCTTCGACACTAGCGGTCTGAGCTTTGATCGTGACGGTATTTTCGATGATAGTCGTATAGTTTACCAAAATTTGTGCAGCCATCAACATAAGAACGATATTTATAACCAATAGTCCTCGTTTTATGAGTGTTCCATAGCGTTTAACTTGATCTTTTATCCATGGTATCATAAGATTTTTCTGCTATCACTAAAGTAAATCTCTTGATAATATTCTTAAAGTTTGTATAGTCTTTACTATTGTTTTTTGCTTTCAAAAAGCAAGATCAGATTTTTGTTTTTCTTTCTAAAGTTATGAGCATTCATAAGTTACCGGATTTTGTGATTAATAGGCTTAAAGCCTGAGAAGTTGTTCAAAGACCAGCTTCTTTACTCAAAGAATTGGTGGAAAACTCCCTTGATGCAGGCGCTACTGAGCTGATTATTACGATCAACGATGGTGGAAAATCTTTTCTTTCTCTCCAAGATAATGGTTGTGGAATTGAGCTTTCTGATATGGATCTTCTGCTTGAGAGATATGCAACCTCTAAAATTGATTCAGAGCAAGACCTTTTTTCTTTGAAGAGTTATGGATTTCGCGGGGAAGCATTGGCAAGTATTGCGGAAGTCAGCAAAATCTCAGTTTTGACGAAGACAAAATATGCAGAAATCTGAACCAAACTTGTGCGTCGTGGAAATGAAAACGTGATCAAACATCTCGGAGTTCCTTTTGAACATGGAACTTTGATTACGGTTGAAGACTTATTTTATAATGTCCCAGCAAGACTTAAATTTCTCAAGTCAGCGCAAACCGAATTTTATTATTGTTACAATTATTTCGTAGATATTGCTCTTTATCACTATGATAAGGCCTTTATCTTGAAGAAGAATGATAAACTGGTCTTTGATCTCAAGCCAGCTCGTGATTTGCAAAGCAGAATTTTGGATCTTTTCAAAAAAGACTGGTGAGAAAAGCTCATTCCTCTTGCTCAAAAATTTGAAAAACTGGAAATTTCTGGGGTAATTTCTGATGCATCGCTTCGTTTTGGTTCTGGTGAAAATATCAAAATTTACGTGAATGAACGTCCGATTCAAGATAAAATTATTAGAAAAGCCCTTATGGATGCTTATACAAGACAGATCACACCAGGGGAATATCCGATGGCGATATTGATGTTCAAGATAGAACCGAGTGAAGTGGATGTGAATGTGCATCCTGCGAAACTGCAGGTTAAATTTGCTGATTCTCAGATGATTTATCAAGTCGTCTATCAGACAATTTCAGAGCTTTTGGGAAAGCATAAGATTTGATTCGTCGGATCAGAGTTTTTTCAATGAAAAGGCACAGCTTCTCGTCCATCTTTTCCTCAATCTCCGGCGTTTCCCTCTCAGAAGCCAGATTTTTCAGCTTTTTTGGGAGCGGAAGAAAAAGGGAGTGAAAAGTCAGATTTTTTCTCTCCATGAATTGGTGGAAGAAAAGCAGAAAATGAAGCACTTTTTGGGGTATGAGGAAGCCAGATTTCTCAGTTTGGATCGCTAGATGCAGAACAGCATCAGGAGCAATTTTATTTTCACAAAGATATTGGAGAATATCAAATCTTAGGTCAGCTTTGGAATATGTACATTGCGTTGCAAGCAGATACAGCACTTTACCTGATTGATCAGCATGCTTTAGCAGAGAGAATCGCTTTTGAAAAGATGAAAACTTCTCAAGATTTGACCTCCGAAAGTTTACTTCAGCCTTTGAAATTTGAAGTAACGCAGATTGCTCATTTGGAGCAGAAAATCGAAGAACTTAATCAACTTGGCTTTGAAATTTCTCTTCTATCTGAAAATGTAATTGTGATCTATGCAATTCCAAAAGTCTTTGTCCAGTATCCAGTAGATATGTGAATTCTGCTGAATCACGTTTTGTATCTTGAAAAAATCACCTTTGATCATCTTTTGGATGGGGTCTATGCAACAAAAGCCTGTAAAGCATCAATTAAAGCTGGACACAAACTTTCCTATCTCCAGATGCAACAACTCGTCCAAGATGGATTTGAATTTATCCCTGGGATGTTCGTTTGTCAGCATGGAAGACCGTTTTTTGTGAAGATGGATAAGAAGCATATTGATGGGCTTTTTGATAGGTAAGATGCTAACAATAGATTACTTCTGGCTCGAGATGGATTTCAAATTTTTTGGAAACTACATCTTGCACTTTTTCTGCGAAAGCTTTGACCTCAGCTCATGTTCCTCAAAGATTGATTAAAATCAATGCGTGTTGATCGGAGATTTTTACGTTTCCCTCTTGGTATCCTTTGAGTCCACAGAGTTCTATGAGCTGTCCAGCTGCGAGTTTCATCCTTTCATTAGGTTGGAGAAAGGCTTTTAATTCAGGATGTTTTTTTTGAAGAGCCTCCCGCTGAGGAAGTCAGATTTCTGGATTTTTAAAATAACTTCCAGCCGTTCAGACAACTCTCCGGTCTGGGAGCTTTCCCTCTCTGATTTTAGCAATCGTCTGAGTCAGGATTTTGAGCTTTTGAACGGGATCGAGTTCGTCAAAAGCAAGATGCTGCGTCGAGAATTCCTTCTGAATATCTCAGTACTCCACATTAAAATCATAGCCTTCTTTGATCTTTTTTAGGGAGAAGACACAATGCGTGATAATAAAGTTTTCTTTGAGTTCCTCTTTGAAGATGCTTTTACGATAGCCAAATTTACATTCCTCATTCGTGAGTTTCTGAATGCTCTTAGTCTGCGCATTAACGCCGATAACCTCATACAATGCGTTTGATGCTTCTTGGCCATAGGCTCAAACATTAGAAACCGCACTTGTCCCAACTTTTCACGGGATGGAAATCAGATTTTCAATTCCTCACCATCTCTTTTCAATACTATAGCGAACGAAGTCATCTCGATCTTCGCCAGCTCCTACTTGAACAAGCACCTGATCATCAGTTTCATCCAGAACTTTAATCCCTTTGATAGCCATTTTCGCTACTACTCCGTCAAAAAAATCTGAAGTAAAAAGCGTATTGCTTCCTCATCAAAGAATCCAATGCTTTTCTGCGTTCCACTCGGCCGTTTCTAAGAGTTGAAGCAATTGATAGGTACTCTCTATTTCGACGAAGTATTTGGCTTTACATGCGACTTGCAGCGTGTTATAAGGTTTGAGATCAATATTTTTCTTCATTACAGCGTAGATAAGGAGATAAAGCTATCAAGAAAGAGAGGTTTATTCTTGATTCTCAAAAATCAGCCTTCCCTCAATTTCAGCAGAAATTTCCTGGTGCGACTGAAAGTATTCTTCCAGAATATCAAAATCCTGCGTACAAACAAGTCTTGGGGATTTCCCTGATTTCAACTGGTTAATATGGATGCCTAGATTTTGTTCGATATTATCAAAATGGAATTTTTGGATTCCCACGATATAGTTTTTATCGTCCTGAAGTGGCTGCCCTTGATAAAGGATACTTTTTACTTCCTTGTTTTTCCAGTCATAAATAATAGAGACTCCTTTGCTCCATGCAAAGAACTCCTCACCTCCTCCACAGAATCTGGATCTAAAAATAAAGTGAATCATCTCCTTGAGCTCCTCTCCAGTTAAAGTTAGTGCGTATATTCCTCCTCCATAGGGATACATTTCTCTGAGTTCTCAAAGCGTAACGATACTTTCTAAGAGTTCATTTCTCAGCGATCCTGTCCCCAAACACATCATATCCAAACCAAGCTGTTCTCTGAAAATATCTGCAATAAGGCTACTCACTTGAGTTTCCTCAGTTCTTGTTGGATGTGTTAGGTCCTGTGCCATCTTGGATAGGATTCTATTGTACTTTTGATCAGTCTGATCCTTGTATCCTTTCAGAATTTTTTCTATTTTTGGATCTCTTGGACAGTAGGCATCTACAATAGGTATTGCCTGCCACGTATACGACTCAACACAATTATTGTCCGTATCTAGTATAATATCAAATCTTCAAATCTGATTTGTCCCGACACCAACCTGAGTAACAAGGATATCCTTCACCTTTGTCGGCTGCTCTAGCAAAGTATGAGAATGCCCACCAATGATTACGTCGACTCCAAGCTCTGGATCAAGGAGCTCAGCGAGTTTGAGATCATTTTCATATCCAATATGCGTAAGAAGTATCGTGAAATCAATATCAATTCTTTTGTAGGCATTACAGATTCTCTCTACCTCTCTCGCAGCCTCCTCTACATTCACAAAGGTCGAAATCAGAGCATCAGAAGTCGTTTTGCTCAGAGCATCTTCTGTAATGATCCCAATGAAGAGGATTTTCATCCCATCAATTTCCTTGATATAATAGGGCTTAAAAAGTCTTGTCTTTGTCGTTTTTATGTAAAGATTAGCGTTTATAATCGGGAATTTTGCAATTTTTTCCAGGAAGAGTAAGTGTGCTAATCCGTAGTCGATCTCGTGGTTTCCGAGGGTAACGACGTCTGGATTCAGCATATTCATGATATCAATTGTTGAAATTCCCTTAAACTCTGAATCCACGACCGATCCTTGGAGCATATCTCCAGAAATGGTATAAAGGCAGTTTTTTTCCTCTTTTTTAACTTTCTGAATATAGCCAGAGAGCATAGAAACTCCTCACACGAGAGCCTGATTCTGCGTTTCCTCAAAAAAGTCCCCGTGCATATCGTTGGAATGCAAGATAGTCAACTTTTTGTAGTTTCCCATAACTGATGATGAAAAGATAAATCGAGAATTTCTGGAAAACGAAAAGTAATCTTTTCGTCCAGACTTTTATTTCTTTTTTATATAAAATACTTACAAGACCTAAGAAACCTGATTGTATTTTTTATTTAATTTTCGGGAAAATTTAGAAAGTCTGAGTATCTCTAGAAACGATAATTTTCGATAGCTGAAATGATAAGACTATAAGTCGCATAATAAGGATGATCTTTAGCTACGGTCTTTTGTGCATTTTGGAAATTTGTTTTAAGTGCTGTGAGGAAAAGCTGCTTTTCAAGTGACGTCATACTATTTCTTCTAAAGTAATCGTCAAAGAGAGCAGTAAATACCTTTTGTTTTTCTACGTCAGTATTAGAAGATTTCGTGTCAACGGAAGATTGGTTTGTTGAAGATTGGGAAGTTGAAAATTGTTCTTGAGAATTTGAGTTCTGCTTTGTCGTCTCTGAGGAAGTGCGTTGATTGGTCTCAGAGGAAGAAGGTTGACTTGTTTGTTTCTGAGATTGAGAGTAATTCTGTGTATTTTGCACTTCTCTAAACTTTTTGCGATAAATTAGTTTTCCTCTCAAGTATTTCCCTGATTCAAGAGTAATGGTCTGTTCAGGTCGATAGTGATCGAATTCGAAAGTGGTGAGCTCCTTCATAAAGCTGGAGAGATCTACCGTCTCACCTCCCTTACCTTTGTATAGCGTTCCCGCATAGATATTATGCCCCTCTACACTTTCATAATAGATATATACTCCTGCTTCCTTTCCCTGATTTTGTGAAGGAACAGAAGGTGTAGTCGGACTTGTTGGAGTCGTTGGCTTGTTTGGCTGGGTTGGAGTTGTTGGCTTGCTTGGCTGAGTTGGGGGCGTAGTAGGAGTTGTTGGAGTCGTTGTTTTATTCTCCTGATTGTTGGATTCAAAGTCGTAATTACATGGGTAATCTGGATTTGGTATACAATTTGGGCTGTAATCTAGATAGGCAGACGTCTGAGAAAATCCGATCAAACTGAGTGTCCCTACTAGGGCAAGTGCTAACTTTTTCATGGGGAAATATAGGAAAAAGATAAAAGATATTGTGAACTATAGTAAAACTTTTAAAAAAAACAAGAGTAAATTTCCCCTTGCTTTTGGTCTGTAAAAAGAAGGTAAAGAGTAAACTTTCGTCTGCTCTCTACCTCGGTAAATTTTTAGTCTTTTATTTCAGGTTCTGCAACTTTCATCATTTCTGTAAACTCTTCACTCGAAAGATACTCTTTCTCTAAAAGGATTCCCGCCATTTGATGGATCAAAACGTCGTGTTCCTTCAGAATTTTTTTTGCTTTTTTGTAAGCATTGGCAAGATAAGTTTTTATCTTTTCATCTACAAGCTGTGCGGTTTGTTCACTATAAGGATTGATAAAAGGCTGGTCTTCTCCTTCTTTGAGATAGTTTATGGGTCCAAAATCCTCGTCCATACCGTATTTGAGAATCATATTCTTGATAATATCAGTCGCTCTCTCAAAATCATTAGATGCACCAGTAGTGATCTCATCTTTTCCAAAGAAGAGTTCCTCCGCAGCTCTTCCTCAGAGCAGAGTTACCACTTCATCAAGGAATTTTGCCTTGGAATAGAGGTTTTTGTCCTCTTCTGGAGTCGTCCAAGTCACTCCTAAAGCATGCCCTCTACGAACAATCGAGATTTTCTCAATCGGATCAGCGTTTTCCAAGAGATGTCCGGTCACGGCATGTCCAAGTTCGTGGTAGGCAACGAGCTTTTTCTCTTTTTCTTTCATAGATTTTACTTTTTTCTCTGGTCCCATAATAACTTTCTCGAGTGCGTATTCAAAATCTGCTGGTTCTAAACTCTCTCTATCTGCCTTTGCAACCTGTAAAGCTGCTTCATTCACAACATTTTCAATATCTGCACCCACTAAACCGCTCGTTCTCTTCGCAAGCGATTCAAGATTCACCTTCTTATCTACCTTTTTTGATTTCAAATAGTATTCAAAAATCTGAATTCTTTCCTCTAATGTTGGCACGGAAACAAAGACTTTTCTATCAAACCTTCCCGCTCTAAGAAGTGCTGGATCCAAGGTATCAGGTCTATTGGTCGCAGCTATCACGATGATATTCGTATTTTTGTCAAAACCATCCATCTCGGTGAGAATTTGGTTGAGCGTTTGCTCTTGCTCCTGATGTCCTCAAGTATAGCCCGATCCTCTCTTTTTCCCGATTGCATCAATTTCATCAATAAAGATGATCGCTTTCCCAGCAGCTTTGGCCTGTTCAAAGAGTTTTCTCACCTTTGCAGCCCCCATTCCAACGAGCATTTCCATAAATTCCGATCCAGAAGCTGAAAAGAAAGCTACTCCTGCCTCTCCTGCTACCGCTCTAGCAAGCAAGGTTTTTCCTGATCCTGGAGCTCCATAGAGCAATACTCCCTTTGGAGGTCTCGCACCGATTTTTTGGTATTTTTCAGGTTCTTTGAGATAATCTACGATTTCAATCAATTCGTTTTTCACCTCGTCCATCCCTGCAATGTCGGTAAACCTGGTTTTGGATTCAGATTTTTTACTTTCTTTACCTACTTTAATTCATAAGACGCTTCCTGGACCGCCCTTTGGCATAATAAACCTCATTCCAAGCACGAGGATAATCAGGAAAAAAATCAGATAGCCTACTTGCTCAAGCAATTTATTCCAAAGGGAAGGCTCTTCATGCACGATAGCAACCTCAATATCTCCAGTCAAAGCTACTCCAAGATCAATAAGATTGAGCGAAGCTGACTTTTCTGTTTGATAAGCCCTATATACTTCTGTTTCATACTCTCTACCAAAGAGCAGGTTTTCTTTTGCTTTTTTGAGAAGAGAAAACCCTTTTAGATCCTTGTCATTTGTCAGGGAGATTTTTTGATAAGCACCGTCATGATAGTTTGCGAGCCACTGGTTGAGTGAGACTTTCTCTGTATCTTCTATAACCTGAATAACTCCAGTATTCACACCAAATGCAGGTATCAGACTATTGTTTTGGACTAGCCTCAGCCCGATAGACACTAAAATTATGAAAAGAATCCCATAAATTCGCCACTTATAGCCTATAATTGATTTTTTTTCTTTTGCCATATCTTAAGTATGCGTTGAATAAAAACACATCCTTATAGTAAAGTTGGAAAGGATTGCAAGAGGAACGGAGAGAATGAAAGGAAGCCACTATCAACTTCATCCTTACCAAATGAAGAATCTCTTGACAATTTTGGAAATAATACTATACTGAATCAGACTTTTTATCCCTTTACCAAAGGACTGAGTATTTGGGCTACTCCTCCATGCGACCTCATCATCGTAACAAAAGCCACGCACTAAGGTAATACTTACAAAAATTTCATACTTGAATAACAAAAAAGCAAGGGCAAAGACTTAATGAAGGAAGCAATCCCATTTATTCATTATCTCTATACTGTAGAAATGGAGAGACAGATTCAGTTTTTCAAAGTGAGCTACGCTTGATAGTAAATTTTTTTGGTTAACTTCAAAGGCTTTCCCTACAAAAAAGTTTATAAAACTTGACAAATTTCAAAATAATGAATACTATTAGTTATGTTTTCTTTATTTTCTTATACAATAACTGATGAACACACCTAAAAGTAACCTTGAACAGAAAAGTACAGCCAATAAAATCCAGAAACTAGCTATCAATAAAATCCAGAAACTAGCTATGGCTTCAGCTCTTGTTATGGCTCTTCTTGCTGGTGCACCTGGATGTAAACAGTGAGCGAAAAATGACAAAAATGCTGATCCTGCTAAAGTAGAAAATATTGATACTTCAAGTAAAAAGAAAGGACAAACAACATCAAACCAGAGTGAAAATATGTCAAGCACTACTGCTGAAGGTGATGAAGGATGGTTTCTTGATATGACACCAGAACAGAAAAAAGATCTCTTAGATTCTATGACCCCAGAAGAGAGACAAGCATATCTTGAAATGGAAAAACGAGCAGAAGAAGCGGATTCATTAGAATATCTTGCGTATGTAAAGTCTGAGGAAGACCTTAAAAAATCTGAGGAAAGGCTTAAAAAATCTGAGGAAAGGCTTAAAAAATCTGAGGAAAGGCTTAAAAAGTCTGATGAAGAGCTCAGAAAGGCGACGAAAGAACTTGAAGCAGAAATTGCTTCAATCAGTGAAGAGGAATTTTTATCTAACCCAAACCTTTATTGATCTATAGACAGCTATCTTCAGTGATGTAAAGAATTTTGATGGACTCCAATTTCTAAAGCTTATGAATTAAAAGCGGCTCTAAAAAAAGCTAAAAAAGGGTAAAAATTAAATTAACTACAAATTCTCATGAATACAGAAAAAAAACAACAATCATATGAAATATCTGAGGCAAAAAGATCCCCACAAGGCTTTCCCTTGGAAAAATATATCAATGCCTCATTTCCTAAGACCTCAATTTCTGAAAGGAATCAAATTTTCTTACTAGTTAAAACCGAACTTCTAGGCAAAGTTTCTAATAAAAACATCATACAAATTCTTAATTATCTCAAGTCTCAAGAATGACACTCTCGTATTTCTTTACCTCAGATATTAACTTTTCAAATACAAAAGATCAAGAAGACTCTAGCAGAAAAGCAAGATATTAAAAATCCTAAAATGCTTTCTGGGAATCAAACTCTCCAAGTATCTCATCAGTCTAAGATTCTCAAAAACCAGAAACTTTCTTCTGGAAATGATAAACTTTCTTCTGGAAATGATAAACTTTCTTCTGGAAAACAAGCTGTTAGGATTGAAAGAGAATCTTATTCTAAAGAGTATCAAAAGACAAAAGAAGCTTACCAGAAGCTTAATCCGAGTCTCAAGGAACATCATCCTGAAGAAGTCCAGCAGAAGCTAAAAGCGCTCTCTCCTGTCGTGAGGGCAAAGCTTAAGAAAAACAATATCGCTCTAGGAGAATATGCTTCTTTTTTGCTTTCAAGGGAGAAGATTGCTAAGGTTGGGAAAAGTCCTGAAGCTGAGGAGTTCCTTAAGAGTCTGAAGACGATGGAGAAGGCGCTTGGAATCGAAGAGCAGACCCAGTGAGGTTATCCCCTCTCCTATGAGCCGAAAGCTAAGGTCTTTGATCAGAATCCTGATCTCGCTGAGTTCGCAAAGAATGATCAGACTTTTTCTCGTTTAGAAAATGTAGAAGTATTCCCTAAAGGAGATGAGCGAGATCAAAAGCTCATTGAGAAGTTTGGAGATCATGGACTTAAAGAGCTTGCTGGGAAAGTTGCCTCTTTAGATGCAAAGCAAAAGCAAGGGGAAGCTCTCTCCATACAAGAAAAGCAAATGATAAAAATACATAATTGATTAGCTGAAATACAAAAATTAATCACTATATCAAAATTAAATTTTTCTAATGAAGTTACAAACTTATATTAATAATAAATACAAATATACTTGACAAATTTTCAATTATATGTATCATTTAGGTGTGTATTTTGTTTTTTATATTTTTTATAGGAATAGCAATGAAGAAATCTGTAAATCATTCTGTAGAAACAAAGAATGTCAATCCATCAAACCTACAAGATAAGCTAAGGAAGCTTACAACCAAGATCGCTCTTGCAACTGCTCTCTTGGTAGGATATAACTCTTGTGGGAAAAAACAACCTACATTGGAAGACAAACAAGAAGTAAAGATGGAAGTCATGGATACAAAACAAAAGAATGAAACTGGCAAGAACGAAAGTAATGCAATGGACACAGAAGTTAAAAATGTGGCTAATGATACTAAGAATGATCAACCTGAAGAGTTTAGCGATGAATGGTATGAAGCATTTGCTCTGTCGATAGCAGTTGATGAAGAATCTCAAAGACTCGATGAAGAATCCAAACAAATAGCTGAAGATAGGAAGAAAATAGCTGAAGATACTGAAAATGCTATGCTTTCTATGGAAAGGAACCGAGAGTGAGTAGACGAGGATCTTCTTGCATTTTCTAGTGATTTGCAAACATCTTTGGATGAATATTTTGCTGCCTGTAGAGAGCTAGGAAGAGAACCTAGCGCTCACTGTAAAAAGTTGATGGCGTCCCGTAAAAAATAAAGATGAATAAAGAGAAACTCAGCATACATCCTGATACATCTGGAGAGATACAAAAAAAATCACTGAATCCTAATGAGGTAAAAGGCATTATTGACGTCGTTTTTGCTAACCTTTCTCCAGAAGAGAAGTCTTCTATAGGGAATGTAATTCTTGATTCTAAGCTCAAACTTTCTCTTAATAATATAAAGTTGATCCTTGAACAGGCAAAAAAAGGATCGGAAAAAACAAAAACCTCTCCATTAAATTTTGTGAGGAAGTTTTTGGAATTTCAAAAAAAACAAATGAAACAAAAACTTGATATACAGAAATTCCCTACTTTATCTGCTAAAGCACAGGACAATAAAAAAGAGAACCAAGTCAAAGAAAAAGAGAACCAAGTGAAACGAAAAAAAATTAATATAAATGAGCGTCTAACCCAGCAAATAAAGCAAACAAAAGAAGCTTATCAAAAACTAAATCCTGCGCTTAGACAACATACCTCCGATGAACTTAACTCAAAAGTTTCTACTCTTTCTCCTGTCGTGAGAGCAAAGCTTAAGAAAAATAATATTGCTCCTGCTGAATATGCAAACTTTCTTCTCTCAAGAGAAAAGATTAGATGAGATACCAAAAAACCTGAGAATGAAGCATTCCTTAAAAGCTTAAAAAATATGGAAAGGTCGCTTGGAATCGAGGAGCAGACCCAGTGAGGTTATCCCCTCTCCTATGAGCCGA
>ERZ772827.469-NODE-469-length-22253-cov-7.124876_pt1 | contig 22253 bp, 17 predicted proteins | sample MGYA00580850_ERZ772827 | MGnify/ENA primary metagenome ERZ772827 (study PRJEB29015, sample SAMEA2737950) | human oral metagenome | biome: human oral; feature: human-associated habitat; material: dental | place: China | collected 2145 ... | reverse complement strand
GCTGGCCCACGGCAATGGCCAGGGAGTAGACGCCGGCCGCCCGGATCCCCGCCGTGCGGGTGACCACCAGGAGCATGACCACGGTCGCCAGGGCGGTCATGAACGACGAGGCGGTGTTCCACAGGTAGTCGCGGCTGGTCTGGGAGCGTGCTTGGTGCATCTGCCCGCACTCCTTAACGACGGTGGTCTGGGGCCGGTGCCCCGGGGGCTGGAAGGCGCGACGATGACGCGACAGGTGCCCGGTGCCCCCAGGGCCGCCGGGAAGGGCGGGGCCGAGGGGGCCGGGGACGGGGCCGGCCGGGCCCGGGGACAGGGTGCCGGGCCCGGCCGGTAGGGACGGGGCGGAGTCTACCCGACCGGGGCCGTCTGCCGGCGGAAGCGCAGCTCCTTCCAGTCCGGCGTGGCCGCCAGGACGGTGGACACGAGGATCACCACGCAGCAGCCGACCTGCCGGAGGGTGTCGGAGGTGAGGAGCGAGGCCGGCTCTGTCGCCGTGGGGTCCAGCAGGGTGGGGGCGAGGGCCGTCAGGACCAGGGTGAAGACCACCGTCCACGCCGAGTAGGAGATGTTCAGGGCCATGCCCCGGGAGGCGCCGATGGTGTCAATGGCCTTGTAGTAGAACAGGTACGAGGCCGTACCCGCGACGGCGGCCAGGGCGAGCACCCCGGTGCCCAGCGACGTCGAGGCGTGGAAGGTGAAGTCCAGGACCCCGGCGAGGGGCGCGACGACCAGGAGGTAGACCAGTCCGGAGGTCGTCTCGCGGATCTGCAGGGCGGTCTCGTTGTCGACGTCGTTCTTCATGCCCCACGCCAGGATGACCGCCTCCGAGCCCCACCCCAGGACGCACGCCAGGGCTCCCAGGACGCCGACGAGGGACGAGCCGCTCGTGGCGTCGTCGGTGGTGGAGGAGTAGCCGATGTAGACAATGGCCGCCAGGGCGATAACGAGCGCGACGACCTGGTGCAGGTGCATCCGCTCCTTGAGGAAGACGAAGGCCAGGAAGGTGCCCACCGCCGGGTAGAAGGTGGAGATAATGGCCGTGTAGCCCGGGCCGATGTTGTTGATCGCGACCAGGTAGCCGCTCATGCCGATGGGCCCGCCCAGCAGCGCGCCCAGGACCACGGCCAGGCCGGAGCGGGTGCGCGCCGCCCTCCAGGTGTCGCCCAGGCGGCCGCGCACGCCCATGTAGACCAGCAGGATGAGGGCGCAGGACACGTCGTGCAGGACCGCGCTGGCCAGGGAGGCCTCGTCGGCGCCCAGGAAGGGCACTAGGGCCGTGGCGACGGCGAGCACGACGGTGTCCAGGCCCCACAGGGCACCGCTGAGGATCCCGTACCTCATGAGTTGCTCCTCACGTTGGTGCGCCTGGTGCGCGCGGCCGGCGCGTGCTCCAGGGGCGTGTCGGACTCGTAGGACTCCAGGAGGGCGTCCACGTAGTAGGCGGCGTGGCGGTAGTAGATGAACAGCCACTCCCCGATGTCGTCGCCCTCGGCCTCCTTCAGCAGCGCCCACACGTACCAGCACCAGCCGGCGAACACCACGTAGGACCAGAAGTGGCGCCGCTCCTGGGGGGTGGGGGTACGGCCGAAGTAGTAGCTCAGGGCGTCCTCGGCGCGCTCCCCGGAGATCTGGGTGCACACGACCATGGTCCCGAAGTCGCTGGCGACGTCGGACATGCCCGAGTACTCCCAGTCAATGAGGTCAATGTGCCCGTCGGTGCCCACCAGGAAGTTGAGGGGGAAGAAGTCGTTGTGGCTGGGTGCCACGGGGAACCCGTCGGCGGTGGCGTGGTCCTTCAGGCGCAGGACCTTGGAGCGCAGCGTGCTGTAGCCGGGGACGTCGATAGGGCCGTGCCCCTCCAGGAGCCGCTCGTACTTCAGGCCCTCGGTAATGAAGTCGAAGGTCCTCGACAGCCGTGCGTCGCTGTCGTGCAGCTCGCGGTCCATGGTCATGGCCTGGCGGAGCTCGTCGTCGCTGGTCATGTCGAGGTTGCGTGCGTCGGGGATGAAGCGGGAGATCTTCCAGCCCTTGGTGGGGTCGCCCGCCAGGAAGGTGTGGTCCAGGCCCAGCTTGGCGGCCAGGCGCAGGGCCTCCAGCTCGGCGCCCCGGTTGACGATCTTGTCCGTCCCAATACCCGGGTGGCGGTAGACGTACTCCCGGTCGCCCACGGAGAAGTGGCACGACAGGTTGGTAATGCCCTGCTTGAGCGGGTAGAAGTCGTGGATCTCCGTCTTGGGGCACCCCAGGACGGAGGAGATGTTGTCGAACACCTCCGAGTCCACGTTCTCCAGGAACATGGGGTCGAAGTCACGGATCTCGTTGACCGAGTCGAACTCGTTGATGACGCCCTCGGGGTAGCGGCGGATCACCATGTCGAGCTCCTTGACGTGCTCGATGTAGATCGACTCCCACAGCTTGGGCGCGGTCTCGGGGAGCGTGTAGACCTCTTCCAGGATGCGGCGGAAGGTGGTGGAGAAGGCGCGGTCGAAGTAGACGTGGCCCAGCATGGTCCAGGCGTCCGCCCCGCCCACGGTGGCCCCGGTGATCCGGCCGTTCGCGCCGGTGACCAGGCACCACTCGGAGGTGGGGCCCGCCACGTACTGGGCCGAGTAGTAGGCCTGGTACACGTGGGACTCAAAGGGGTTGGTGGTGAAGTAGTCGTCGGAGGAGCACACGTAGGTGTTGCCCAGCTCCTTGCGTACCACCCACAGGGAGCCGTTGTTGTTCCGGGTGACGTAGTCGTCGTTGACGACGATCCGCACCCCGAGCCGCTCGGCCAGGGAGAAGAAGTACTCCTTCTTGTAGCCCACCACGAGGATAATGTCGTTGATCCCGGCCTCGCGCAGCTGCTTGATCTGCCGCTCGACCAGTATCTCCCCGTGTACGCGCAGGGTGCCCTTGGGGCGCTCGTAGGAGATGGGGGCGAAGCGGCTGGAGAGCCCGGCGGCCATAATCACCGCGTTGTCCACCCGGTAGGGCTCCAGCGCGGCCCGGCCGGCCTGGGTGAGGACGCGGTCGGCGACCAGGCCCAGGGCCTCGCACTCGCGGACCACGGTGTTGACGCTGCCCAGGGACATGCCGGTGGCGGCGTGGATCTGGCGCTGGGTCAGGGGGGAGCTGGCTCGTAGCAGACAGTAGAGGACGTCGAACTGGGGCTGGGAGAGTGCCTCAGGCACTGGCACCACCATTCGTTCAGTAAAGGAGTGGTTTCTTGCGCGTTCGAGGATAGCGAGCAAGGCAGGAAAAGTGAACTCCTGGTGGTGTCTCCTCCGTCTCACTGGGGTCACGGCGCGCAGGGACGCGGGTGGGAGGCCATTGCCTGCGTGTCGGGGCCGGTCAGGGGACGTCGCGAGGACCGCCACCCCGGCGGCCAGTCGGGGCCGGCCCGGTCAGGGGGCGTCGTAGGTGGCGGTGGTCCGGACGGTGGATCCGGTCTCCCTGCGACGCACCTCGATCCGGTCGGGGATCTGGCGGCGCAGCTCGGCCACGTGGGAGACAATGCCCACGGTGCGACCCCCCTCCTGGAGGCGTCCGAGCTCGGCGAGCACGTCCTGGAGGGTCTGCGGGTCCAGGGTGCCGAACCCCTCGTCAATAAACAGGGTGTCCAGGCTCACGCCCCCGGACTCCGCCGAGACGACGTCGGCCAGGGCCAGGGCCAGGGCGAGCGAGACGTAGAAGGTCTCCCCGCCCGAGAGCGTCCGGGGATCCCGGCTGCGCCCGACCCCGAGGTGGTCGGTGACGGCCAGGCCCAGGCCCTGGCGGCGCCCGCGCTGCCCCGCCTCCTGGTCGACCCGGACCAGCTCGTAGCGTCCCGAGGACATCTGCGCCAGGCGCTCGTTGGCGAACACCAGGACCTCATCGAACCGGGCCTGGAGCACCCAGGTGGCCAGGGGGGTGCCCGTCGGGTTGTCGCCCCGGGCCAGGGCGGTCACCTCCAGCAGGGCCGCGCTGGAGCCGACGGCGGCCTGGTAGGCGCTGGCGGCCTGCTCCACCTCGGTGCAGGCCCGGTCCAGCTGGGCGTGCGAGGCCTCGGCGCGCGCCCGGGCCTCAGCGGCCCGCTCCGCGGCGGCCTGCGCCTTGTCCAGGGCCAGGGTCGCGGGCCCCAGGTGGTCCTCCTGCCCGTCCAGGTCCTCCAGCTCCGGGGCCTCCAGCCCCGCCCGGACGCGCCTCCGGGCGGCGTCGGCCTGCCTGACGGCCTCCTCCAGGGCCTGTCGGTCGTCGTGGTCCACCCGCGCCGCCTCAGCCTGCCCGACGTCGGCGAAGCCCTCCTGCCCCAGGGCCTCGGCCAGCTCGGCACGGGCGCTGCCGGCCCGCTCCAGGGCCGAGCCGGCCTCGGCCACCTCCCTGCTGGCCGCCTCCGCCTCCAGCGCCCCGGCCAGCAGCGCGGCGCCCCTGGCGGCCACGCTCGGCCAGGCCCCGCGTCCCTGCTCACAGCGTACGACGTCCTGCTCCAGGGCCTCCCGGTCCGCCTCCAGGCGGGAGAGGGCCGCCTGGCGGTCCAGGCGGGCGGCGTCCACGGCCTGGTGCTCCTGGGCGGTGGCGGCGTCGAAGGCCTTGAGTTGGGCCGCCAGGTCCTCCGCCTCCTGGGCCGCCTGACGGGCGGCGTCCACGGCGGCGTCGGCCTCCTGCCGGGCCCTGGCGGCCTGCTCGACCTCCATGCCGTCGGCGTCGTGGCGCGCCCGGGCCAGGCGCTCGGTGACGGACTCAAGCTGCCCGCGGGCGGCGGTGAGTGCCCTGTCGGCCTGACCCTGGAGGGCCTCGGCCTGCTCCACCTGCGCCCGGCTGGCGCCCGGGGCGTCCCCGGAGGCGGGGAGGGGGTGCTCCCGGGAGCCGCACACCGGGCAGGGCTCGCCACTCCTCAGCTCACCGGCCAGGGCCCCGGCGGTGGAGGAGATCCACCTCAGGCGGGTGTCCAGGACGTCCTCGGCCGCCTCCTGGGCCGCCTGCGCGGCCCGGGCGCACTCCTGGCGGCAGCGCTCCTGCTGGTTCGTCAGCTCCTGGACGCTGAGCGCCGCCCGGTGCCGCTCGTGGGCCCGGGTGCGGCGGTCCTCCAGGCCCTCACGCTGACCGCCCAGGCGGGCCTCCTCCAGGCGCCGGGACAGGTCGGCCCGCTGGGCGGTGCGCTGGTCGAGGTCCGTCAGACGTCGCGATATCAGCCTCTCGGCGTCCGCCAGCTCCTGGCCGCGCCGGTCCAGCGCCCGGGACCGCTCCGGCAGAGCCGCCTCCAGCTCCATGAGGCCCTCCAGCTGGCCGTGCTCACGACGGCAGCGGTGCGCCAGGGCGTCGAGCTGTGCGGTACCGGTACCGGGTGTGCCAGCCGGTGCGGTGCCGGGCGTGCCGGCCGGTGCGGTGCCGGGTGTGCCGGCCGGTGCGGCCTGCTGGGGCCCCGGGCCCGGGAGTCGGTCGGGCAGGGGGGCCGCGGCGTGGTCGCCCGCGCCCGCCCCGGCCAGGTCCTCCAGCACCCGCCGGGCCCGGTCGTGCACGGGCCCGACCAGGGCGCTCACGGCCTGACGGATACTGTCCTCCGGCCCGTCGGGTGCCTCCTCGGGCCTGCCGGGCCCGGTCCCTTCAAGTTCGTCTGGCCCGGTCTTTTTGGGCCTGCCGGGCCCGGCTCCCTCAAGTTCGTCTGGCTCGGCCCCCTCGGGCCTGCCGGGCCCGGCCCCCTCAGGCCGTCCGCGGGTGGGTGCGGCTATACCGGCCAGCGCCGCCACGGCCTGCTCGGCCCGGGCCCGGGCGGCGCGCTCGGCCCGCACCAGGGGCCTGACGCGCTCGGCCCGCTCCGCGGCCCGCAGTCGCTCGGCGTCCCGGGCGTCCTGGTCGGCCCGCTCCTCCAGGCACCGCCACTCCTCCACCAGGGCCCGACGCCGTTCCAGACGGTCGTGGACCTCGCGCGCCCGCTCGTGGTCCTCCCGGGCCCGCTCCAGGGCGTCGGCGGCCTGGAGCGCCAGGGCCTGGCAGCACCGCAGGGCCTGCTCGGACTCCTCGCGGGCCCGGGCGGTGGCGCGGCCGAGCGCCTCCAGGTCGGGGACGGGGTGCTCCAGGGCGGCCATGAGCTCGGTGTCCAGGCGCCGGGGCCCCTGGCCGTCCACCTCCTGGCCCTCCACCCCCCGGTCCCCGGCCTCCTGGCCCTCCGCCCCCTGGTCGGCCAGGCGAGGGTGCCTGACCAGGACGCCCACCTGGGCGCGCAGATCCGTCGCGGCCTGGTCCACCTGCCTGGTCCTGGCCCGGGAGGCCTGGATGAGGCAGTCCTGGATGGCGTCGTATATCCCGGTGCCAAACACGTCCCTGAGCAGGCCCTGGCGCTGGGAGGACTCGGCCCGCAGGAAGCGGGCGAACTTCCCCTGCGGCAGGACCACCGTCTGGGTGAACTGCTCCCGGCTCAGGCCCACCACGCGGGCGATCTGCGCGTCGGCCTCCCCCACCCGGGTCACCGGCTCGTCCAGCGGCTCCCCACCCACCCGGGCCAGGTGCCACAGCCTGACCGTGGCGTTCTGGGTGGTGGTGCCCTGGCCGCGCCGCTTGGCCCGCTCGTAGGCGGGGGTGCGGCGCACCCGGTACACCCCCGCGCTGGTGGAGAACACCAGCTCGACGGCGGTGGGATCCTGCGGCCCGGCCAGGGTGGAGCGGATGCGCTCCCGGGAGGAGTCCGCCGGGTCCGCCACCTCCCCGTACAGGGCGAAGACGATGGCGTCGATAATCGTGGTCTTGCCCGACCCGGTGGGCCCGGTGAGCAGGAACCGGCCCGAGGCGCCCACGGCGTCGAAGTCAATGCGCTCCTTGCCGGCATAGGGGCCGACGCCGGTCATGGTCAGGTGGTGGATCCTCATCTCTCGCTCCGCTGTGCCGCCAGGGCGGACTCGTAGGCCTGACGCAGGACGGCGCGCTCGGCGTCACCGGGCGGGTGGGCCCCGACGTCGTCCAGGAAGTCCTCGGCGATCCGCAGCGGGTCCGCCGCCGCGGTGACCGCCACCTGCCGTCCGGGCCGGCAGGGTGCCTGGTGGTGGAAGGCCAGCAGCCCCGGGAAGCGGTCCTTGAGGACGGCCAGCGCCCCCGGCGGACGCCGACCGTGCAGGACGACGCGTACCCAGGCGTCCCGGGCGTCGTCGAAGGCGCCGGAGAGCAGCTCGGTCATGGTGCCCTCCACGGTACGCACCCGGTGGTGTACCGGCACCGCTATGCGCTCCAGCGACGTGACCCCGTCCGCGGACAGGTCCAGCAGGACCGAGGACTTGGGGCGGGCGTCCTCGGCCTCGTCAAAGGAGAAGGGCAGCGGGGAGCCGCAGTAGACCAGGCGCGGCCCGCCCCCGCCCCCCGGGGCACCTGGGCCCACGCCCCCCGGGGCACCCGGTGCGCCGGTACCGGTGCGCCGGTCCTGCCCTCCGTGCCCCCCTCCGCGGTGGGGGCCCACCTCCTGGGGACGGTGGAGGTGGCCCAGGGCCACGTAGTCCAGGCCGCCGCACTGGGACGCCAGCGGTGAGCCGCCCATGGTGGTGAAGATCTCTGAGGGGACGCAGTCCACGCCGCCCACGCGGATGTCGCGCTCGGACTCGCTCGCCCTGCCGCCCACCACGAAGGCGTGCGCCATGAGCAGGCTGGGCAGGCGCCGGCTGCGCCCGCGGCGCACCCGCCGCAGGTCGGCTGCCACCAGGCGCAGGGCGGCCGAGACGACCGCCTCGTGGGAGCGGGGCAGCAGGGGTGCGCGCGGTGCGGCCTCGGCCCCTCCGCCCGCCCGACTCCCACCGGTGGCGGCCGGGTGGCCCTGCTCCCCGGGCGCGTCCTGGTCGGCGCCCCGGCCGGCGGGCACCACCTCGCCCAGGCGCTCTTGGAGCAGCGGCGGCAGGATCTCCCGGGCGGCGTCGGGGTCCAGGTAGGGCAGGGCGTGCACGACGGCGGCCTCACGCCCCTGGGAGTCGGGCAGGATAATGCCCCGGTCCAGCCCAGCGGTGCGGGCGCGGATGACCAGGCCCTCGCGCATGAGGTCCGCCGCGAACCCCAGACGGCGGGCGGAGTCGTGGTTGCCGGGGGTCAGGACCACCCGGGTGCGCTCGCTCAGGCGCCGTAGCGTCTCGTCCAGCAGGGCCACGGCGTCGTTGGGCGGGATCGCCCGGTCGTAGACGTCCCCGCACACCAGGACCGCGTCCACCGACTCCGTGCGCACCAGGTCCACCAGGTGGTCGGCGAAGGCCGCGTGGTCCTCGCCCAGGAGGCGCCCGTGGAAGGTACGTCCCAGGTGCCAGTCGGAGGTGTGCAGGATCCTCATGGTCCCAACCCTTTCACGGTGCCCCGGCCCGACGGCGTCCCGACACCGCCCCGCCCCTGCGGCACCCCGACACCGCCCCGGCCCGAGCCGGCGTCGGGGCGCTTGCCGGTGCCGGGGCGTCCACCGGCTCAGGCCGGGTCCAGGCCCCCCAGGACCAGGCCCACAATGACCATGCCCAGGGCGACGCGGTAGACCAGGAACCCGGTGAACTTGTTGGAGGACACGAAGCGCAGCAGCCAGGCGATGGTCGCGTAGGCCACCACGCCGGAGACCACGGTGGCGACGCCCGTGGAGGCCCAGCCCGGCCCGGAGGCAATGTCCCCGGCCGCGGTGACGGCCTCCAGCAGACCCGCCGCCACCAGGGCGGGGATGCCCATAAAGAAGGACAGGCGGGTGGCCGTCACCCGGTCGAAGCCGCGCAGCAGGCCCGCGGAGATGGTGGCCCCCGAGCGGGAGATACCCGGCAGGACCGGGGAGAGGGCCTGGAAGGAGCCGATGACCAGGGCGTCCCTGATCCCTACCTGGCTCATGCCCTTGCCCAGGGAGGCGTGCGCGGCCCCGGGCGGGCCCCCGGAGTGCTGGTCCGCCCACCACATGACGGCGCTCCACAGCACCAGGGCCGCGGCAATGACCCACAGGGAGCGGGCCGTGACCTCGATAAAGTCCTTGAGCAGCAGGCCCACGACCGCGACCGGCACCGAGCCCAGGATAATGCCCCAGCCCAGCGTGTAGTCGGGGTCCTCACGTGCCTCGTGTCTGACCAGGCCCTTGAACCAGGCGGTGACGATGCGGACGATGTCACGCCAGAAGTAGACGATGGCCGCCAGGATCGCGCCGATCTGGATGACGGCCGTGAAGGCGGTCATACCCTTGTCGTCGATCTTATAGCCCATTAGCTTCTCCACGATATTGAGGTGTCCCGTGGAGGAGACGGGCAGGAACTCGGTAATGCCCTCCACGATGCCGAGGACGACGGCGTGCAGCCAGTTCAATGGGACTCCCTGTGGTGTGGAACGTGCGTCAGGAACAGTAGCCGGTGCGCGAGGGTCGCTACCGCGTTGGCCGGTGTGACGCCGAACTCAGTCGGTCTCCTGCCCCAGGTGCTCCAGGACCGCCTCGTGCAGCAGGCCGTTGGTGGCCAGCGCGTCCCCTCCCCAGGGGCCGGGCACCCCGGCCAGGGAGGTCAGGCTCCCGCCCGCCTCGGTGACCACGGGCACCAGCGCCGCCATGTCGTACAGGTCCAGCTCGGGCTCGACGGCGGCGTCCACCGCCCCCTCGGCCAGGAGCATGTAGGACCAGAAGTCGCCGTAGGCGCGTGTGCGCCAGCACGACTGCATGAGCCCCAGCATCCCGCGCAGGCGCTTGCGCCGCACCCAGCCCGGCAGGGAGGAGTAGGACAGGGAGGCGTCGTCCAGGTCGCTCACGCCGCTGACGTGCAGGCGGCGTGCGGTGGGCAGGGAGCGGCCGGTCCACGCCCCGTTGCCGTTCATGCCCCACCACCGCCTTCCCAGGGCCGGGGCGGAGACGGTGCCGACGACCACCTCGCCGTCCTCCACCAGGGCGATGAGGGTGGCCCACACCGGCACGCCCCGCACGAAGTTCTTCGTGCCGTCAATGGGGTCGATCACCCACAGGCGCCCGGAGTGCTCCGCGGCGCTGCGGGCGGCGTGCCCGCCGTACTCCTCCCCGTAGATAGCGTCACGGGTCCGGGCACGGCTCAGGTGCTCACGGATCATGCGCTCGGCCTCACGGTCGGCGGTGGTGACCGGGGACAGGTCGGGCTTGGACTCGACCTCGAAGTCCTGGGCGTCGAAGTGGCTGGCGGTGAGGCGGTCCACCTGGTCGGCAATGGTGTGGGCCAGGAAGAGGTCGTCGCGCCAGCGGCGCTCAGAGGGAGGGGGGAGGCTCATAGCCCTAACCTACCGTCCGGCCCCTCCGGGCAGCCCCTGGGCGGGCGGAGTGTTGCGGCAGGCCGCCGGTCACGCTACCGGGGCTGACCCCGGGTGCGGGGCCTGGGGCGCACGGTGCAGGTGGCGCGGGCCTGGGGCGCGCGGGCCTAGGTGGTGCGGGCCCGTACCGCACGGGGCCCGGCCAGCGCGGGCCTAGGTGCCTCGGCCTGCGGTCTTGGCGTACAGGCCCGGCTGGCGCGCAGGTCTGTACCGCACGAAGCCCGGGTGGCCCTGACAGTCCCTGGTGGTCCCCGGTAGCGCCTCCTACCCCGGGGGTATCGCAAGAGTCTACCCACCGAGGAGAGAGCCGTGAGCACCCCTACCACCATGCGCGGCGTCGTCATGTACGGTCCCGGCGACGTCCGCGTCGAGGACCGTCCCCTACCCCACGTCATTGAGCCCACCGACGCCGTCCTGCGCGTGGAGGCCGCCTGTATCTGCGGCTCGGACCTGTGGCCCTACCGCGGTATCGACGCCGAGTTCCCTCCAGGGGGCCGTCCCATGGGCCACGAGTACGTGGGCACCGTGGTCGAGGTCGGGGCCCAGGTGCACGGCGTCGCGGTGGGCGACCTGGTGGTGGGCTCCTTCTGCATCAGCGACAACACCTGTGAGATCTGCGCCTCCGGCTTCCAGTCCCGCTGTGTTAACGGCGGCTTCATGGGTGACACCCAGGCCCAGTACACGCGCGTCCCCCTGGCCGACGGCACCCTCGTGCCGGTCCCCGGCGGCATGCCGGACGACGAGGACGTCCTGGCCTCCCTCCTGGCCGCCTCCGACGTGCTGGGCACCGGGTGGTTCGGGGCCGTGGCCGCCGAGGCCGGCCCGGGGCGGACCGTGGCCGTGGTCGGCGACGGCGCCGTCGGGCTGTGTGCGGTCCTGGCCGCCAAGGCCCTGGGGGCCAGGCAGGTCATCTCCTTCTCCCGCCACGCCGACCGGGCGGCGCTCGCCCGCGAGTTCGGTGCCGACGTCGTCGTCCCCGAGCGGGGGGAGCAGGGCGCCGCCAGGGTCAGGGAGCTCACCGGCGGCTACGGCGCCCACGGCGTGGTGGAGGCCGTGGGCAACCAGCTCTCCATGGACCAGGCCATTGCCAGCTGCCGTCCGGGAGGGCACGTGGGCTACGTGGGCGTCTCCCACGGGGTGAGCCTGGACGGGCAGCGGCTCTTCTTCTCCGAGGTCAGCCTCCTGGGCGGCCCCGCCCCCGTGCGCCGCTTCCTGCCCGACCTCATTGACCGCGTCCTCAGGCGCGAGATCAACCCCGGGAGGGTCTTCACCTCCCGCCTGCCCCTGGCCGACGCCGCCGCCGGCTACCGGGCCATGGACGAGCGCAGGGACATTAAGGTCATGCTCCGCCCCTGGGGCTGATTCTCTTAGCTGGCGGGGACGTACCTTAGTCGGCGGGGACGTACCTTGGAAGTACGTCCCCGCCGACTAAGGCACGTCTACGGTGAGGTTCCCCAGGCGTCCCAGGGGTTCACTCAGCCCACAGGCGCCCGGCAGGCGCAGGTTATCCACAGGCGGGCATCACCTCCTGGCGCCCTGCCTCCCTCCGGCCGCACCCTGGGCCCATGACAGCCCTCCCGTCACCTCCTGGACCGCTCCCCGTGGTCACGGCGGCCCGGGGCCTGGATGCCGTGCCCAGGACCGCGGTCCGCCTCGCCAGGGGCCAGTACCTCCTGCCGACGGTGCCCCCGCCTGTGTGGCACCAGCAGTACGAGGTCAGCCTGGCCCGGATCCTCGCCGTCTACCGCACCCACCCGTCCCTGAGCGCCTTCACCCACAGCTCCGCGGCCCTTCTCCACGGGGCCCTCGTCCGTGACCACGAGCCCGACGTGCACGTCACCCAGCCCTGTGCGGCACGCCGCTCGACCCTTCCCCTCCCGCGCGTCGTCTACGGGGCGCCCCTGGTCTGGGGCCGTCAGGGGGCTCCTCCTCCGCCTCCGCGGGGACACCGGCTCCAGCGGGGCGCCTCCTGTCACCTGCGCAGGCACCGCCGCAGGCTCCCGGACGACGAGGTGACCGCTGTCGCAGGTCTCCCGGTGACCACCGTGCCCCGCACGATCGCTGACTGCCTGCTGGACCTGCCGCCCCGGGACGCCGTCGTGAGCGCGGACTCCCTCCTCCGCGGGGCGGTCCTGCCCGACCGCTTCGCCCCCGGTCCGGAACGCGCGCGCACCGCCGAGGTGCTCGCACAGGTCGGTGAGCAGCTGCGCCGCGCCGGGCCGCGCCAGCACGTCAGGCGGGCCCGGGCCCTGCTGCCCCTGCTGAGCCCCTGGGCGGAGTCCCCCGGTGAGAGCGAGCTGCGTTACCTCCTCCTGCGGGCGGGACTGCCGGAGCCTGCTGCCCAGGTCGGGGTACGTGTCGGCGGGAACCTGTACTTCCCCGACCTCGCCTGGCCTGACCTGCGGCTCGGGGTGGAGTTCGACGGGAGGGGGAAGTACGCCGAGCCCGGTGCCTACTACCGCGAGAAGCGGCGTGGCGACGAGATCGAGGAGGCGGGGTGGCGGTTGACCCGCGTGTCCTTTGAGGACCTCCAGGACGTCCAGGCCCTGGTGGGGCGGATCCTCCGCAAGGTCCCGCCCGGGAGGCCCTTCCTGGTGCGGCCCCGGTGGGTGATCGCCTGAGGGGCCACCGGGGAGCCTGGTCCGGGACGTGCCTTAGCTATCGACGACGTACCTTAGTCGGCGGGGACGTACTTCCAGGGCACGTCCCCGCTGACCAGGGCACGTCCCCGGCGCGGGGTCCGTTCACCGGGCCACGGGGCGCGGGGCGGTCAGGACGGCGGCGTACTCCCGGGCGCGCGTCGCCAGGGCCTCGTCCGGGATCGACAGGGCACCGGTGGTGGCGAAGGGCTCCAGGTAGGCCAGGCGGCACAGGCCCGCGGTGGCCTGGAGGGGGCGCAGGAGCTCGTTGACGGAGTAGGAGCCCCCTCTGCCGTAGTCGTCCGCGCCGGTGGACACGGCGACGAGCAGCTCCTTGCCCGCCAGCGCCCTGCCCGTGGACCCGTAGGCCCAGCCGTGGGTCAGGACGTCGTCCTGCCACTGCTTGAGCAGCGCGGGCGAGGAGTACCAGTACATGGGGAACTGCAGCACGATCCGGTCAGCGGCCGCCAGGGCGGCCTGCTCGGCGGCGACGTCGATACGCCCGTCGGGGTAGAGGTCGTAGAGGTAGCGCACGGTCACGTCCCGGGTGCGCTCGGCGGCCGCGGCGAGGGCGGCGTTGACGCGCGAGGACCTGAAGCGGGGATGGACGACGATGACGAGGGTCTGCATGTCTCTGATCTCCTTAAGGTGGTGGGGTGGGGCCGGTCCCTGAGGCCGATGTGCCGTCCGACGGCGGGGTGTCTGGGGCACCTGGCGGGGCGTCCGACGGCGGTGGCGCGCCTGGCGGGGCGCGCCCTCCGCCGGGAGCCTAGCGCCCCGGCCGGCAGGATCCGGGCCGGGGCCTGGCGGGCAGGCAGGTACTGCCGGGGCCTGCCGCAGATGGGGCGTGGCACCGTCCGTGCCCTCGGGGGCCTGCCGGGCGCGCCGGTAGCGGCCACCCCCTCGCTGCCAGCCGAATCCGTGTCAGCTCGCGGATCTCGGCCGGGTAGGGCGATAGCCTCACACCATGCCCACCGACCCGCAGCGCGCCGTCGTCTCCGGCTTCCTGACCTCCCGGCGGGCCCGGCTGACGCCCCGGGACGTCGGGCTGCCCGACCTCGGGGAGGACCGGCGCGTCCCGGGCCTGCGCCGTCAGGAGGTGGCCGCGCTGGCGGGGGTGAGCCCGGACTACTACACGCGCCTGGAGCGCGGCCGCATCCGGGGTGCCTCCGACTCCGTCCTCAACGCCCTGGCCCGGGCCCTGCGCCTGGACGACGTCGAGCGCGCCTACCTGTTCGCCCTGGCCCACGGGGGCCAGGACACCCCGGAGCCCCGGGATCCGGCGCCCTCCCTGCGGGCGGTCCTGGCCCACGTCGCGGCCCCGGCGCTGGCGACCACCGCCGCGCAGGACATTATTGGCGCGAACCTCCTGGGACGTGCCCTGTACGACGCCGTGTACCGGGAGTACCCCGGCCGGACCCCGAACCTGGCCCGCTTCGCCTTCACCGGGTCGGCCGCCCCGGAGTTCTACGGGGGGCGCTGGGACCGGGCCCAGGTGATTATCGCCGCCATGCTGCGCATGGAGTCCGCCCGTCACCCCGCCGACCCGGCCCTGGCCGCCGTCGTCGCCGAGCTCACCGAGGACTCCGAGGACTTCCGTACCGCCTGGGGACGCCACGACGTCCACGAGCACCGCAGCGGGACCAAGACCTACCACCACCCGGCCGTCGGGGACCTGCCCCTGACCTACGACGTGCTCACCCTCCCGGGCGTGCCGGGCACGGGCGTGACCGTCTACGGCCCCCAGGCGGGGACGGACGCCCACGAGCGCCTGGCCGCACTGGCCGACTGGGCCCGCTCCCAGGACTTCGCCGCCACCGGGCGCTTCCCCTCCCTGGCCGACGCCGTGGGGAACCAGCTCGTGTCGCCCGCCGCGGACGTACCCTAGGGATCCGGGACGTACCCTAGGGATCGCGGACGTACCTTAGTCGGCGGGGACGTATGACTAGGGTACGTCGCCGTCAGCTAAGGTACGTTGCCGTCAGCTAAGGTACGTCGCCAGTGACTAAGGTACTTCCACGGCGGCTTGGGCGCGGGCGCGGCAGCGGGAGCACCAGGGGTGTGCCGGTCAGGGGGTCGGAGGTGACCTGGACCGGCAGGCCGAACACCTCCTCCACCACCTGGGCGGTGACCACCTCGCTCGGGGCGCCGTGGGCCACGATCGCGCCCGCACGCATGGCAATGACCTCGTCGCCGTACCGGCAGGCCTGGTTCAGGTCGTGGAGCACGGCCACGATCGTCGTGCCCAGCTCGGCGTTCAGCTCGCGGCACAGCTCCAGGACGTCGACCTGGTGGGCCAGGTCCAGGTAGGTGGTGGGCTCGTCCAGCAGGAGGACGTCGGTGCGCTGGGCCAGGGCCATGGCCACCCACACCCGCTGACGCTGCCCGCCGGACAGGGAGGAGACGCGACGGGTGGCCAGGACGTCCACGTGGGTGCGCTCCATGGCCTCGCTGACCGCCTCGTCGTCGGCGGCGGACCACTGGTGCAGGATCGACTGGTGGGGGTAGCGCCCGCGCGCCACCAGCTCGTGCACCGTAATGCCGGCGGGGGCGATCGAGGACTGGGCCAGCAGCCCCACGCGCCGGGCCAGCTGCTTGGGGGCCAGGGTGGCAATGTCCCGGCCGTCGAGGACCACCTGCCCCGCGTCCGGGGAGATGACCCGGCTCAGGGCGCGCAGCAGCGTGGACTTCCCGCAGGCGTTGGGGCCCACGATCATGGTCACCGCCCCCGGCGTGACCGCCGTGGTCAGGTTCTCGATGACGGGGTGGGCCGGGTGGTAGGACAGGCGGACGCCCCGCACGCCCAGGCCCGGGGTGCCGCTGGCGTCCGGGGACGGGGTGGGGGGTGCGGCCACCTACCTCACCGTCTCGGAGACCTTGGTGAGCACGGTGCGCGCCGCCGTCGGGCCCGCCCGCCTGGCCCTGGCCGGGGTGGCCCTGGGGGCCAGCCTCCACGCCGTCACCGGCACCATCACCATGTACGACACCGACGCCTTCAACTCCTACCGCTTCTGGGTGGTGGGCTCCCTGGAGGACCGCGACGCGGGCCTGCTGGCCTGGATCGGGCCCTTTATCGCCGTCGGCCTGCTGCTGTCCCTGGCCTGCGGACTCACCCTCAACGCCCTGGCCCTGGGGGAGGAGCAGGCCAGGGCCCTGGGGGTCAGCCCGGCACGTGCGCGCCTCCTCGTCCTGGTCTCCATCACGCTGCTGTGCGGTGCCTCCACGGCCGCCGTCGGCCCCATCTCCTTCGTCGGACTGGTGGTGCCCCAGGTGCTGCGCCTGACCCTCGGCGCCGACCACAGACGCCTGCTGGCCGTCTCCCTCATCGCCGGGCCGGTCCTGCTGCTGGTGGCCGACGTCGTCGGGCGGGTGATCATCCGTCCCGGCGAGATGGAGGCCGGGGTGGTCACCGCCTTTATCGGCGGCCCGGTCCTGCTGGCCGCGGTCATCTGGCGCTCGGGAAGGGGTGTGCTATGAGCCCGAGGCGCGGGGGTGCGCGCCCGGTCGCTGGCCGCCTGGGCCCGCCGGCCTCACAGCGGCCCCTGTCCCTGGGGGGCGGACGCTCCCTCCTGCTCCACCGTCGCGCCCTGGTGGTCACCTGCCTGCTGGTCGCGGCCACCGTGGTGCTCATGGTGGTCACGGTACTGACCGGGGCCTACGAGATCTCCGCGGGCGGCGCCCTGCGCACCCTGGGCGGGCAGGGGAGCGACCTGGACCGCTTTATCGTGCTCGGCCAGCGTCTTCCGCGGACGCTCGCGGCCGCGCTGGTGGGGGCGATGCTGGCCCTGTCGGGCGCGGTCTTCCAGAGCCTGTCGCGCAACCCCCTGGGCAGCCCCGACATTGTCGGCTTCACCACCGGCGCCTCCACCGGGGGGCTGGTGGTGATCCTGCTGAGCGCCACCTCGACCACCTTCCAGATAGCCGCGGGCACAATCCTGGGGGGCTCGGCCACGGCCGCCGTGGTCGCCCTGGTGGCGCTGCGACGGGGCGTGGGCGGGGAGAGCCTGGTACTGGCGGGTATCGCCCTGTCCCAGATGCTCTCGGCCACCAACAACTACCTGCTCTCCCGGGCCACCATCCAGGACGCGGAGGCGGCCAAGGCCTGGCAGTACGGCTCCTTGAACGCCATCGGCTGGGCCCAGGTACGTCCCCTGGTCCTGGCCGCCGCCCTCCTGCTGCCCCTGGTTACCTGGTTCACCCGGCCCGCGGGTGTCCTGGAGCTGGGCGACGACGCCGCCACCAGCCTGGGGCTGGGGACGGCCCGTGTGCGTGGGGCCATGCTCGGCTACGGGGTCGTGCTGGCCGCCGTGTGCGTGGCGGTGTCCGGGCCGATCGGCTTCCTGGCCCTGGCGTCCCCGCAGCTGGCGCGGCGGGTGGTCCGGGCTGCCGGGACCACCCTGGTGGCCTCGGCGGCCATGGGGTCCCTGGTCCTGGTGGGGGCCGACCTGCTGGCCCAGCGCCTGCTCGCCCCCTTCCAGATCCCGGTGGGGCTGCTGTCCGCCGCGCTGGGCGGCCTCTACCTCGTCTGGCTGCTGGTGGTCTCCTCCGGGCGCCCCTGAGTCCGTGGCGCGCTTACCTGGGCCCGCAACGGGCTGACGGGCGCCCCTGGAAGGGGCGCCCGTCAGGTGTCAGGGACTCAGCCGTGCCGACGGCGGCGGGCGACCAGGAGACCGGCGCCGAGCACGAGGCCGCAGGCGGCCGGGACGAGCGCCGTCAGGGAGGTACCCGTCTTGGCCAGGGGCTGGGAGGCCGAGGGGCTCGGCGAGGCGGAGGGCTCGGGCGCCGGGGCCGGGGCCGGCTCAGGCTCGGGTGCTGGCGCGGGCGCCGGGGCCGGGGCGGGCTCAGGCTCGGGTGCCGGCGCCGGGCCGGGGGCCGGAGGGACCACGGGGCCAGTGGCCGTGACGGTAATGGGCGCCTGGTCGACCCCCTCCAGCACGGTGGCGGTGGCCGACTCCCCGGTGACGTCAATGGTGTAGGTGCCTGGCGTGTCGGAGACCTTCACCTTCAGGGCCAGGCTCACCGAGCCCGAGGCGGGGGCGGTCAGGTCGGACCAGGTCAGCTTCTGGCCGCTGACCACGGGGTCGGTGGTGGTGGCCCCGGTGGTGGTGCCGGGCACGTAGGAGAAGCCGTCCGGCAGCTCCACACTCACCTGTGACAGGGCCACCGGTGAGGTGTTGGGGTTGGTGACGGTCACGGTGTAGCCGTTCTGGGCGCCCGCCTCGCTCTGGTCGGCGTCGGCGGTGGCGGCGGTGGACAGGGGGCGGACCCCCTCAGGGGAGAAGACGTTGACGTTGCTCACGTTGACGGAGCCGCCGGCGGGCACCGTGACCGGCCAGGCGATGGCGATGCCGTTGTCGTGGTCGTGGCTGACGGTGGTGTTGTTCAGGGGCTGCCCGGAGGCCACGGCCCGCCAGACGTCGCCGTAGTAGGCCTCGAGGTAGGTCGAGCTGGCGCTGCCCGGGTAGAGGCTGATGTACCGGTTGGGGTTGGGCGAGTTCGGCTTGGCCATGCAGGTGGGGGCGACGCCGTCCAGCACGGTGCCGGTGCCGTAGTCGCTGTCCTGGAGGTAGCAGTCCCCGGCCCGGTAGACGCGCACGTCGGTGGGGGTGGCGCCGGTGGAGCTCAGGGTGACCGACGTGTTGTAGGACTCCCGGCCGGTGACGTAGGTGTCCACCTGGGTCAGGGTCAGGCCGGTGCTCCCCAGGGCCACGGTGGTGGTGACCTTGAAGGGGTCGGCGGCGGTCCCGCTGCCGGTCGGCCCCTCCTGTGACACCGGGGTGTAGGCCGTCGTGGTCGAGTCGTAGTAGCCCGACGCCGGCGTGTCGGTGGGCCTGTAGAGCCTGCCGTCGGCGAACACGTAGGTGCCGCTGGCGTAGTCGCCGTACCACTGGCTGCTGGAGTCGCCGGTGTGGTAGACGCTCGCGTTGAGGGTCCTGCCGATCGCGATACTGGTCAGGGGGCCGGAGGAGGTGATCTCGGCGTGGCCGCCGGGCGGCGGGGAGGCCGGGAGGGTGAGGGCCTGGGCGGTGGTGGCGCTGACCAGGGCCAGGAGCAGTCCCAGGACCAGGGACGTCAGGGCCTGTGCGCGCCAGCGGGCGCCGTGGGCGGGGAGTGACATGGGCATTCCTCGGTGTTCAACAGGTGTACTGGGGAGCCAGGGGATAATCCGGTAGGAGCCGTGAATAACGACCTGGACACGGGCAGGCTAGCAGCTGCTCGTACAGGACGCCATAGGTACGTACTATGAACGCGGGGCCCGTTATAGGTAGTAGCTCACACCGTGCGGTCAGGTATAGGACCAGGTAGAGGCAGGTTTCACGGCTCCTGCGGTCCCGGGCGGGCTCAGAGGTAGGCGCGGGCCCCGCCTGCCAGGCTGAGGAGCTCCCCGGGGTACCCCGCCTCCCGCAGGGCCTGGACGGCCTGGGCCGAGCGGAGACCGGAGGCGCACACGACCACCGTGGTCCGGCCCGCGTCCAGCTCGCCCGTGCGGTCCACCACCTGCCCCAGGGGGATGTTCCGCGCGCCGGGGAACGGGTCCAGGGCCACCTCCACCTCCTCGCGCACGTCCAGCAGCGCCGGGGGCCCAGGGGCCTCTAGCAGCTCCTTTAAGCGCGCTGGCGTCACCGACGCCACCCCGGTACCCGGCGCCGACGTGGCGCCCGTAGAGCCCGCCCGCCGCCCCGGGGCGTCGGTGCAGGAGCCGGCCCCCGGGGCGTCGGCCAGGGTCGTAATACTCGGGTGCTCCCCGCACACCGGGCAGGCCGGGTTGCGCGAGACGGTGAGCTCGCGCACGCTCCCGCCCCAGACGTCGAGCAGCACCAGGCGGCCGATGAGCGGCCGTGCGCCGCCGATAACGAGCTTGAGGGCCTCGGCCGCCTGCATGGAGCCGACGACCCCCGGCAGCACCCCCAGCACCCCGGCCTGGGCGCAGGAGGGCACCGAGCCGGGCGGCGGGGGAGCCGGGTGCAGGCAGCGGTAGCAGGGGCCGCGGGCGGCGTCGAACACCCCGACCTGCCCGTTGAGGCCCAGCACCGCCCCGTGGACCAGCGGCAGCCCCAGCAGCACGCAGGCGTCGTTGACCAGGTAGCGGGTGGGGAAGTTGTCCGAGCCGTCGACGACCACGTCCCAGCCCTCCAGCAGCCCCAGGGCGTTGGCGGCCGTGAGGCGCTCGCGGTGGATAACGACCTCCACGTCCGGGTTGAGGGCCCGGACCGCCGCGGCCGCGGAGTCCGCCTTGGGGGCGCCCACCGCGGCGGTGGTGTGGACGACCTGGCGCTGCAGGTTGGACACGTCCACGACGTCGTCGTCCACGACCCCCAGGGTGCCCGTGCCCGCGGCCGCCAGGTACAGGGCCGCCGGGGAGCCCAGGCCCCCGGCGCCTACGAGCAGGACGCGGGCGGCGCGGACGCGCTGCTGGCCGGTCACCCCCACCTGGGGTACCAGGGCGTTGCGACGGTAGCGCTCCAGCTCGGCCCGGGTAAGGGGGCGCAGGCGGTCGTCGGCAATGACCGAGGGCAAGGGCCCGGCGTGTTCCACGAACGCCTCCGCAGGGTCGGTACGGGCTGCTGTCACGGCCGATTGTGCCGCAGACGCCCCGCGGCGCGCAGCCCCGGCCGGCGCGGGGCCTAGCTGGTCAGAGTCCGGTCGTAAAGGCGGCAGGCGCGCAGCCCCGGCTGGCGCGGATCCTGTGGGTACCGGCCCTGGGTACCGGGCCTGGGCGCGGGCCCTGTAGGCGCTGTGGGCGCGGATCCTGTGGGCACCTGACCTGGGCGCCCATGCTATGACCTGTCTAACAAATGCGGGGTCTTGTCGGTACGGGAACGCGCGGACTACCATTTGTTACACATTGTAACTATGTGGTGCGGGTGTTTCTGCCGTAGATCCCGGAAGGAGTTGTGACGTGAGTGCACGGACGCAAGATGAGGGTGCCCACCAGGGGGCGCGCGACGGTTCGCCGCAGCGCAGGCCTGCGTCGATGAGGCTGGGCAGCAGGGACCTGATCACCCTCGGCGTCTACAGCGTGCTGTACGTCGTGGTCATGCTCGTCGCGGGCACGCCCTTCGCGTTCAGCCCGGTGCTGACCTACGCGCTGCCGGTCTCGGCGGCGTTCTTCTGCGCCCCCGTGTACCTCCTGCTGGTGGCCAAGGTCCCCAGGCGCGGGGCGGTCGCGGTCCTCGGCGCGGTAGTCGGCCTGGTGCTGTTCGTCACGGGCATGTTCTGGCTGTGGGCGGTGGCGGCACTGGCGCTGGGCGTCGTCGCCGGGGAGGTCGCCGCGCTCGGGCGCTTTAGGAGCCCGGGGCTGAACACGGTCAGCTACATGGTGTTCGCCCTCGCCCCGCTCGCGAGCTACGTCATGGTCTGGGTCAACCAGGAGTCCTACCGCGCCTACCTCGTCGGGAAGGGCACCGACGCCGCCTACATGGACTCAATGTTCGCCGCGGCGAGCTACTGGCTCCTGGTGGCGATCACCGTGGGCACCCTCCTCGCCGCCTGGCTCGGCACGCTGCTGGGGCGGCGGATGCTCGCCCGCCACCTCACCCGCGCCGGTATCGTCGCCTGAGACCGGCTTCAGTGGGTAAGGACCGGTGGGGCCTGCGCCTCGACCCGCGCACCAAGCTGGTCGTCCTCGTGCTCGTCAACCTCGCGCTGACGATCGCCGTGCGTCCCGGCTACGCCCACGTCCTGGTGGCCGCGGCCGTCCTCCTCGCGGCGGCCTGCGGAAGGCTGAGGACGGCGCTGGTGGCCGCGGTCGCCTACGTCCTCGTCGCGGGCGCGCAGGTGCTCGGGGAGAGGTACCTTCCGCCCGCGGCCCAGCTGTTCGTGGTCACGTTCTTCCAGATCATTGGCAAGGTGTTCCCCGCCGGCATTACCGGGGCGGTCATTATCCAGACCACCCGTGTCAACGAGTTCGTCGCCGCCCTGACGCGCTGGCACGTGCCGCGCGTCCTGGTCACGCCCTTCGCCGTCGTCTTCCGCTACTTCCCGGCCATGCGCGAGCAGGCGCGCAACCTGCGCGATGCCATGGCGGTCCGCGGCCTGAGCCCCACGCCGCTGTCCCTCCTGCGCCATCCCCTCGAGGTCACCACGAGGCTCTACGTCCCCATGCTGGTCAGCGCCACAGTGATCGCCGACGAGATCGCCGACGCCGCGCTGGTGCGGGGCATTGACAACCCCGCTCCCAGGACCTGCCTGGTGGACCTCGCACTCGGCGCGGTCGACGTCGTCGTCATCCTCGTCTTCGTCGGCCTGTGCGCAGGGGGAATGGTCAGATGATCGAGTTCTCGCACGTCTCGTTCCGCTACGCCGCCGCACCCGCCCGGGCCCTGACGGACGTCTCCTTTAGGGTCGGGGCCGGGGAGCTCGTGGTCCTCACCGGCCGCAGCGGCTGCGGGAAGAGCACGCTGA
>ERZ772827.467-NODE-467-length-22289-cov-3.958442_pt1 | contig 22289 bp, 23 predicted proteins | sample MGYA00580850_ERZ772827 | MGnify/ENA primary metagenome ERZ772827 (study PRJEB29015, sample SAMEA2737950) | human oral metagenome | biome: human oral; feature: human-associated habitat; material: dental | place: China | collected 2145 ... | reverse complement strand
GAAGACCTGGCCACGGCGCCGACAGCAGGAGTACGGCCGCCATAAGGCCCAGGCGTAGTCGCCTTGCTGGGCCTGCACGCGGGTGCGGCTGTGCGGGAAGACCACGCAAGTGTTCGAGAGCGTGGGCGTCAGCTCCTGCCACTTGCCCGTCGAGGCGTCGGTCTCCATCAGCGCGCCGGCCGGCCAGTAGCCGTCGCGGGCGTTGGCCAGCAGAGGCTGGTACACGTGAATCTGGTTGCGGCGCGTCACGATGTCGCCCGCGCGCTGCGCGACCACGGCGCCGCTCTTGTGGTCGTCGGTCTGGTGCAGGAAGCCACCGCGGGGATACACGTTGCCCCAGAGGTTCAGGCCGGTGCGCGTACCGATTTCGCGCCGGCCGGGGATGAGCGCTTCGGGGTAGAACGCTTCCGGGATGTTGTAGCGCCAGGCGATCGTGTCGAGCGTGCTCAGCAGATACGGCATGAAGGCCGTGCCAGCGCCTTCGCAGGTGTAGCCGGAGGCGCTGGCGAACTGGCTGAACACCGTCCCGGCCGGATGGCCGATGACATCGGCGTTCTTGAACTTGGCGAGGTTGTTCTCGTTGTCGTGATTGGTCGTGCCGTCACCGCCAGCCTTGGCGGTCGGGTTGGGCATGCTCATCGCCCTGACTTCCAGCCAAGGGTTTTCGCCGGTGTTCGAGTAGCTCGACACCACCGCATCGGGGACGTAGTGGCGCACCTTGACGGAGGTGCGCACCGAGCAGCCGAAGGGCGTGCAGTACAGCCAGTAGCAGATTCCGACCACGCGGTATTCGAGGCAGTCGGGGGACAACGCCGACGAGACGATGGTGGCGGTGTCCAGGGCGAACGTCGACGTGGCCGTGCCCAGCAGCAGCGAGGCGACGGTGGCGCGCAGACGGCGGGACGCCAGCAGAAGGCTCATGGATGCGTGCTCCGGTAGGCGTTGACGCGCGCGACGGCGCGGGACACGTCGGGCTCGCCGTAGACCACGTAGCGTCGATCGACCACCACGGCGGGAATCTTGGCGATGCCCAGCCCCCAGGCATCCGCGACGCCTTGGTAGGCATGGCCGATGCGGCGCTGAAGAGCCTCGCCGCCGTCATGCAACCGCTGCCGCACCAAGGCCGCGGCCTGTTGGGGGTCGGCCGGCAGGTGCACGGCGAGTTCGACCTCGATGCGCGTGGCCTGGTCCAGCTCGATGATCCGCACGCCGGCCGGGGCCTGCACCGGATGACGGCTGTCGGTGACGACGAACACATCGGCGGCCCAGGCGGAGGGGCCGAGCAGCACAGCCAAGAGTCCGGCCGCAAGCAGGCGCCACTGCGCTACAGATGGGTTGGATATGGGAGCTGGCATGTCGAGCCACCGTGAAAACGATCAGGGTGGGTAGTCGACTCCAGGGGGGCGATGGAAGCGACTGTCAAACCGGAATCGGCACTCTCCGGTTTGATGCGACAACAGCAGCGAGCGTCATGGGCTGCTCAGGATGCGAAAAAACGGGGAGGCTGGAAGCTCCCGTCAAGATCAATACGCTGCCATCTGGAGGACCTTGCGTACGAGGCTGCGCCAGAACCTATCCATCAGCCTCCTTCTTCCGCGAGTTCGTCACTTTCCGGCTGGCATGCACGGCCAGCACGTTCTGCACGAAGCGGATGCCTGTCGTGCGCGCAGCGAATGCCGCGACCAGATATTGACCCAGGAACCAGGCGGTCGAGATCAGAATGCGAGGCGTATCCAACCCACTGAAATACATCACCGCGGGTACTATGGGCACGAGCAGCAGCGACATAGCGGCAATGTCGCGGAACAGTAGATAGTTCTTGTGGCTGTCCACGACCGAGGGGTCTGAATCGACCTGCTTGTAGAGGCCATACCACTTCGCGTTCTGGTCGCGTTCGCCCACAGGGAACTCGCCGACGTTCTTTTTCAGCTTCGTCAGGTCGATGCGGTGATCCGCCGGCGCGTGCACGGAAAAGGCACGCGAACCCGGCAACGGATGCTTGCAGCGCCAGAATACGAGGATGGCCTTGTGGTCGGCCGAGATCAGCGACGAGAAGATCAACACCGGGATCGGCAACAGTGCGGTCAGGCTGGCGCGAACGGCCGCTAGTCGAGTCGGCGTCAGATCCTCGATCGCGGTGTGGAAGGCAAGGACCAGAAGGACCAGGAAGTCCAGGATGAGCGTCGCCACCAGCCATGCGAGGTTGCGGCCCTTGAGTGTCTTGCTGCCGTAGTTTTTGGTGTCCCTCATCCATAGCACTCCGTATAGATGGTGAAATCGCCACGATCATTGACGTTGAATTGAATCCAGCCATCGCGTCGCGTCGTGAGCACACGACGCTGTTTTCCAGTCGTGGCGACAAGAACTCCGTTCGGCCAGTGATCTATGACGCGCTGGCGATAGGTCTGAGTCATCCCCTGCGTATCATGGACGATTGCTTTGTCGGACATCACGATCGCTCGCGGGTGACAGTAGTCGAATAGCGCCCGGCAGTAGCCGTTCTCTCGGCCGTGGTGGGATGCCACGAGCACGGTCGTGTCGATGAGCTCAGCTCGAAATGCCGGCTGTTCGAGCAGCGCCAGCCATCCGTCTTCTTCGAGGTCGCCGGGAAACAGAATCTTGAATGGCCCGTACTTGAAGAATGCCACCATGCTCAGGTTGTTCGTGTCGTAAAAGGGTGGCGTCGAGTTCCAAAACGTCCGCACCGAGATGCCTCCCATACTCTCATCGAAGGGGACGTCCACGGGGTAGACGTAGCCGGCATGAATGTCCAAGTATCGTTCGATGTCCTCGGTCAGTTCGCCGCTGGCCTCCTTGATGATCCTCATGACTTCGGGTGACACGCTGCGATTGCGGAAGAACGTGGATACCGTGATTCCTTCTTTCCACAGGTTGTTCAGATCGCTGATGTGGTCGAGGTCCGCATTCGTCACGAACAGGTAGTCCAGAACGTTGCGCTTCAGGTAGTGCTTGATGTAGGTGCTCGGCTTCCAGCCTGTGGTGCTGTTGTCACCCGAGTCGATCATCGCCAGGCGCCCTTCCACGCCGTAGGCAGAGCGATGTGTGAGCATGGCGCAGGCGCCATGTTCAACGTCCCATATCTTCAAGATCATCTCGCCTGGCATATCACTGCACCGCACCTTGCAAGATTTGCAGGTCTTGCTCTCCGACGATGAGCTGAACAGCCGGCAGGCCGTCATCGGCCATGCCGAGTGCCAGATGGACGAGTTGCACGAGGTCGTGCCGGCTCGGAGATGCGGAGTGGCCAGGCGGATGGCTATGCCATTCGCCGACGTAGCCGACCATGCCCGCGGTGCGCTTGGCGGCGTCCTTGACCGCTTCAGCAAGTCCGGCGATGCCACGCTCGAAGGAGTCGGGGCTGGCCTTGCTGTCGGAGGGCGCTGGCAAACCGGCGACGATGACAACAGCCTTGATGTTGAAATCGTAGTACCCGAGCAGCACGCCACCGGTTTCGTTGGGAAAGCTTTGCTGGCGCAAAGCCCGCATCTGTTGTTCGACGCCGTCGTCGATGTAGAGGTCAAGCTCACCCAGCGCGATACGCCGCTCGGGCACTGCTGGCACATCATGCACCTCGACGCCGCCCCGCGCAGGATCGCGTTGCCAGATCCGAATCAGGGCATCCTCGTGCGCCACAGCGGCCTGGATCTGCTCCGCCAGCGTGCTTGCCTGGCCCAGGATGCGCGAGTAAGGCATCACGAGTGAGATGTCGCGGCAACTCGCCCCGCTCCAGAAGGTGCTCGCGTGGCCGTCGAGGTGGACTCTCCCCCAGTCCTGCTGGATCAGTGCGCGATAGTACTGCGCCTCCAGTGTGCGAAGCCGTTGCAGCCGCTTCGCATCCTCGGCAAGCAGCACTGCAGCGTTGCCGTTCGGCGTGACGAAGACGGAGAAATGTCGCGGAAGGGTATCGACCGCGCTGGCCGCTCGTGGGTATTCAAGTGTGGTCGAGGCGTCGATGGCCAGTGCGGCGCCGGCGAGCGCCTGTGCGAAATCCACCTGTGCAAAGTCGCAGGCATCAGCCGCTAGTGGGACGATCTCGGTCGCTCCTTCCATTGCGGCGGCATGTAATCCTGTGACTACCGTGGCCTTGGTCTCGCCAATGTGTTGCGCGTAGGCACCGTGCCGAGAGAGGTTGTGCGGCTTGATGTGATCCTTGTCGATAACCGTCCAACGTCCCCAGCCGCTGCGGCCCCATAGATTCAGCAGAGCGCTGCCGAGCGAGCCTGCGCCGACCAATACGCCCGCTGGCCCTTCTTCCGTGACGCCGGATTGACGCATCGCCGCCATTCGGTCGTTTTGAGTCAGGACAGCCATGGGCAGGATGGGCTGCTCGCGCCATGCCGTTGCTGGTTGCTGGTTCAGCAGGTCCTTGTAGTACCGTTTTTCATGGACAAACAATGCACCGCAGGCGATGCCGAGTTCGAGGCCGCCAATCGGTACAAGGAATGCCCGATGCGCGACACCATCGGGCTCGGCTTCGACGCTTCGGCGAATGGGGATATGCAAGAGGATGATCGTGCCCTTGTCGTCAGCCGAGGCGGTCGTGCCTGCTTCATCGATGTCAGCCTGTAGCGCTTCCCGTAGAGGACCAATCAGGCCTACCTCGCGTCGTGCCAGTACATCCGCCAGTTGCCCCAGCGTCACAGGATCACGCTCGACGAGGCCGTGCACGATGGGGGGCAGCGCCAGTTCAATGTGCTTGGTCGTCTTGACACGCGGGGCGGTCTTCGCAATGGGTTCCAGAAAGCAAGTGAAACCGCCGTCAGGGCGTTCATGCCGGAGAACGATGGCGAAACGCAGAGCGGGATCTTTGCGGAGTTCGGTCAGATTCCACGGCAGAACGAGTTCGTACTTGCTGGCAAAGAAGAGATGCTCAACCGGCTGGTCCGCCGCGTGTAGCTCGCCTCGGGCGCTCTTCTCCAGCCACCACAGGATGCGACGAAGGAATGCTTCGGGCGTCCAGGTGCGCATTACCGCTCCGGCTGGCTCGAAATATAGGCATAGGCTCGCAGGGGTGCCGGGTACGCCTTGGTTCTGATGCATCAGAATCGGGAAGTCCTGACGCAGCGCCAACACCTCGATCAGCCTCTTGGGGTCATTGGGGACACACAGCGCCAAGCGCTCACGGTACCGGATGCCGACCGGATTCTTCGGCGGTACGTCGTCACACTCGACCTCCACGACGAGACATTCGAGCGTCGGATCGCCGTCAACGGGATGGCGGAGAATCTGGACAAGCGAATAGTCGCGCTGACGCTGGACCGCGCCAAACAGCGCTTTCGCACGGGGGATCGTTAGTTCGCTGGCGTCCTTGACCTCTACGACGTTCGCGAGCTCGTGGTACGCATCCGGCATCATCCAGCTCGTCAGCCTGCGCGCGGCGGAGTTGAGGTGATGATGGCCGGCGCGCCGATGGACGCTGAACGCTTCCAGGTAACGCCGCCGCTGGCAATCTCGAAAACGATCGGTTCTGGCTTGTTGGCGTTCGGCTCCTCCATCGTCACCAGAAACTTGCGTCCGCCGACTTCCTTCAAGTAGCGCTCGTAGGTGTTGCGGGCTTGGATGTGCGGTGGTTGCACTTGCTCGTAGGACTCCTTGATGTCTGGAATGGGCTTGCTGCAACTGACGATGTAGGCGTCGCGCTTCCCTTGGAGCAACAGTTCCTTGACCAGCGGCTTCGGCTCAGTCTCTTTGTCGCCTTTCTGGCCTTCCTCGTTGAGTGCCAGATAGCTGCAATGGTGCGGGATGTTGTACAGATCCCAGGCGAGGCGATCATAGTTCTTGTGGTACCTCGTCGTGCGGACGATGTCTTCCATTTCCTCCCAGGTGGCATCGCCCACTTCTAGGTAGTCGTAATACGCGCCATCTGCCAGGAAACGTACGTTGAACACCAGCGAGGCGCGGTTGCGGATGATGTCTCCTTCGTCACAATGCTTGATGAAAGGCGAGTGGCAGAAGAACTCAACCCCATCGCTGGCCAGCGAGAATCCGGGGACAATTGTGCCGGCGTCTATGAAGAGATGATCGCGCGCCGAAGCCGCTTCTCCCCGTTCTTTCAGTCGAGGTTCGAGCCAATCGGCGAGCGCCTTCGGCTTCGAGAACACAAGGATGTCCTTGCCTTCCAGTAGGCGGTGTCGCGCCTCTTGCCGGAGCAGTACAAACTCTTCCTGCTGATGGTTCTTGTCGGCCTCCTCCAGCAGCATGGCGGCTGGAACCCAAAGCTCCCGAATCTTGATCCGGCCTTCGCCTTGGTACTTCTTGGCATGCTGAAGCTCGAAGAAGTCGGTGCTGCCTTGGATGTGATCCAGGTCCGCATGAGTGAAAGCCACCACGTCGAAGTAGTCGCGATCGACTGCCTTCAGTTCGTCCTTGAGACGGGACCTCAGGTCGATTTCCGGGGTGTCGGTATCTTCGGCTCTATCGCGGTGGCAAAAGTCGAAGAGAACGCGGCGGCCGCCAGACAGGACAATCTGGGTGGTGTCCCCGTTTCCGACCGGGTAAAAGACAACCTTATGCATGTCTGCCACGGAGTACTCCTTGTTCAGGATAAGTGGCAGCTTTGCTATTTAGCACTCTACCACCGATAGTGCTAACACTATATATACGAATCTACTGACGATCAACACACTATATGTAGATTGTCAAGCGAGGTGCGTCGCAAAAGGTGCGTCGTGCAGGCAATACCGCCTGAGTAGCTGGGTGACCCCAGTGGTCCGTCATTGGGACGCCACGGCCCCGCGTCCATGCCGGGTAGAAATTCCACAGGCGCCCCGGAAGGGACGCCTGCGGTGCGGGCTACAACAAGCCGGCTTCGGCGAACGAGTACGGGCTGCCCTTGCCGACGATGAAGTGATCCAGCACCCGGACATCGACGGTGGCCAGGGCGCTCTTCAGCCGCTCGGTGATCGCACGATCGGCGGCCGAGGGCTCGGTGTTCCCCGAGGGGTGCTGATGCGCCAGGATCAGCGCCGAAGCGTTGAGCGCCAACGCACGCTGGACCACCACCCTCGGATACACCGAAGTCTGGTCGACCGTGCCCTTGAACAGCGGCTCAAAGGCGAGCACCTGGTGCTGGTTGTCGAGAAACACGACGGCGAAGATTTCGTTCGGCTCCGCGACCAGTTTCAGGCGCAGGTAGTCGCGCACGGCGGCGGGACTGCCCAGCGCCGGACCGGCCTTGAACACACGGTTCTCCAGCAGGGTGATGGCCTGCCGGATGATCCAGTCTTCGTGCTGGGCGGCGATCAGGGTGAGCGACTCCGGGCAGGAGTCGGCGATGACAAGAGACATGGCGAACCTCCAATGGATGAGATCGGAGGGCGCCTGCCCCTGGAGGGCAAACCCTCCTGGGGACGATGGGGATGGAACAGGTGACGAGCGGGCATCCACCACCGCGGATGCGGTGGCTGTTCGCGTCAAGGGATGCGATGCGAACGGGTTTCGATCAACGCGGACGAGCCGCGCCGCAGCCTTGAAGATCGATGGCTACCTGGGCATGTCACCGGCGACGCCGGCGGGCATGTCTGGGGAACGGGCGGGTTCGGCTGCGGTCGTGCTGCCGGCGGCGAGCAGGTCAATGGCCGACAGCAAGGCATCGCCTTCGACGGGACCGTGCAGCAGGAGGGTCTTGCCGGACTCGCGGTCGCGCAGTTGCAGGGCCGGCGTGGCCGCGATGCCCTGCTGTGCGGCTTCCGCCGCGTGGGCACGGATGACCGCATCGGGGCGATCGCTGTCGAGACAACCCTGCATGGCTGGCGTGAGGTCGGGATAGCGCAGGCCCTCCGGCAGCTCGTATGCGCATCTGATCGTGGATGAGTACCAGGATTGTTCGGTGCCTCAGCACCACATCGTCTATTTCCTCTCGTTGATCTTGCCGACCTGCGTGCTGGGCGACCCCATGCAGGCGATCTTCGGATTCCGGGGCAATGCACTGGCCGACTGGAACCAGCACGTGTGCGCGCATTTTCCTGTCGTTGGGGAACTCGCAACTCCCTGGCGATGGCGCAACGCCGGCGCAGAAACGCTGGGACAATGGTTACTGGAGGCCCGCCGGCTGTTGGCGGCGGGGCAGTCGGTGGATCTGCGCAGTGGGCCACCGGAGCATGTGACCTGGGTGCAGGCCGTCCCGCCCAACGACCATACCCAGCGCCTAGCCGCGGCGAGGACAGTATCGCCAACCGCTGACGGGCGGGTGCTCATCATCGCCAATAGCCGCAATCGGGCAGCTCAGCAGAACTTTGCGAGCCAGACACCGGGCGCTTCGACGGTCGAGGCCGTCGATCTGCAAGACCTCATCGCCTTCGCCAGCAGCTTTGATGCGGGGGCACCGAATGCCCTTGCGCAGTTGCTGGCGCTGGCACAGAGCGTCATGACCAATGTGGGCGTGGCGGAGTTGACGCGGCGCCTGGAGTCGTTGGCAAAGGGAACTGCAAGGAATCCTCCGAACGAGGCAGAAAGCCGCGCACTGGCGTTCGGGCGCGCGCCCTCTCTCGCTGCGGCCGCGGCGCTGTTGTCGGAACTGCGGGCACTGCCGAACGTGCGCGTGCATCGGCCGGCCATCCTCTACGGCGTGCTCAAGGCGCTCCGAGAAGCCTCGTCGGGAACCGTCCCTCTGGCAGAAGCGGCCCGGCGCGTGCGGGAAGAGAACCGGCTATTGGGGCGCCCGCTACCAAAACGCGCCGTAGGCAGCACGCTGTTGCTCAAAGGGCTAGAAGCCGAAGTGGCGGTGCTGCTAAATGTCGATAGCATGAGCGCACAGAACCTTTACGTCGCCATGACCCGGGGGTCGATGAAGCTCGTAGTGTGTAGCGCCAGTCCAGTGATCGGCTAGAGATACTTCTTGAACGTCGCCGCCGCAATGCACACCGCCACGCCGAGCAGTGCGGCGCTGGACAGCAGGATCAGCAGCGGGTTCACGCTGACCGGCAGCGCCAGGTAAGTCACCCACGGCAGCACGGCCAGCGGGGTCAGGCTGGCCCTGGCGCGGTGATAGATGAACCCCGATTCGCGTCCCGCGCCGAAGCGGCGGATGTCCCGGCGCACCAGGCCGTCCACCAGCCCGACGAAGGCGGCACGCTGCGACGACATTGGTTTGTGTGCCGCTATTCCACAGGGGAGAATACTGATCCTTGGCCTGAGCTTGGCACCAACTCAATATACAGGGCACTTCGTCCAACAATGACAGCGAGCGTTGGTCGCTTATCCCGACGCTTGGCCGACAGACGGTTCCATTCCGATCTATCGAGGCCAGACGGGTTGGGGTTGTCTTCCGGATGGGTGTGCCATTCGCCCAAATATCGGATAGTTCCGTGGCTCGCCGTCCATTGAGCCAGAGCAATGGCTTCGTGGCCGAATGGCATTCTCTCGAACAGGTAGCGAAACCGTTTGTCCCATGCCGTAGGAACCGTTGCCTGCTCAATGAGCATGTGAGTTCCATGGACCGAACCGAGTAGCAGCCCGCCAGCTTCGCAGTCAGAATCACTGGCCTGGACATGCTGGCGGAAGGTCTCCAGCGTGGACGTCGAAAAATGCAGCAGTGTTCTGTTGTCGTCGGCCGCCCAAGAACTCATGAATTGCATAAGGGGCACTCCCGATCCCGCGGCGGATCGCAATCGGGTGTGGCAAGCTGCTGTGCGCGGTCGATCAACCTGGTTCGCAACGCGGGGGAATAGACGCCGTTGACCCAATCAAGGGTCATCTCAGCGCCCAGGCTGGCAGCGTGCACCGACACCGAAGCGGGGAATGGCACGTACAAGCCTTCGCATCCATGCCCCGCCAGAATGGCAGGAAGAGGATCAGTGATAGAACGGAACTCGCCTCTTCTGTTGCTATGCCAAAGACATCGATAGCACGCATCAGATGCTTTCGTCCTCAGGAGCGCACGGACAGCCGTTCCCGGCCCCTCGATCCAGACCGAAAGCATGGGCGTCGGAGGCGGATAGTGGCCGCACAGCCAATGCCCGAGAGATTCTTCTCCGGTGGCATCTATGAGCAGGTCCAGCTCTCCCAGTTGGGCATGCCTGACATCCACGGGCAGCGCGCGAATCTCGGCGCCTAGCGCCAAGCGCTTGAGTTCCTTCGCCATAGCCTCGGCCTTGTTCGACAGCAGGTCCGGGAATCCGAGGCGATGGCGCCCGATGTTTTGCGGGAGAAGGCAATCGAAATCCACCAACGTGAGTTTTCCGCCACATGTCCCCGCCCCAGCCTTGACAAGCATGTCCGACAGATAGCCGCCAATCGTGCCGCATCCAACGACGGCGATGTTCTTCCCTGCAAGCGTCTTTGAGTTCGGTATGTTCCGCTGGGCAAGGTACCGATCGTCAATTCTGACCACCGAAATGGGCATCACCTTCAACCCATAGCTCGAATCCCTGCGATCTACGAGCTTGCTCTTTTGGACAGGACTTTGGCGGTCGTAGAGAACCGCAAAGCCATAGGTCATCAGCGGAGACTCGATGACGATCAGAACTCCGTTGGCCTTCTTCCTCTCCCCCTCCTTGATACGCTCGTGAATCTTGCGCCGGCACCGGGGGTCAAGAGTGCTCTGCCACGCCAGGATATCCCCGACTGTTTCAGGAGGCCAATTGCTAGTCAGAGGGCGCGGTTGAGCACCAGTCTTTACCCGGTAAGTCAGCACCGTTCTATCGGTGACTTGGTAGCCGAGCGACTTCAGCTTCTCAGTTGTTCGATCTTCGTTGTCGGTGATGAACCACAAGGGGCACCCATTGGCCTGCGCGACTATGCAGTTCTGTCGCCCGAGATTCTCGCCTTGCATGTCCACGAAACAATGCCAGCCGTGCCAATAGGCGAAGAACTCTTCCGCGAGGTCTTCGATCATCTCCCCCTGCATGATCTGCCCGAACACGACGGCCGCGCGTTGCAAGCACGCCAGCGACTGTCCGACAGGATCGTAGATGTCCAGAACGACGGTGCCCTTGGCGAGATAGCAAAGCCCGCCATCTGCGCCAAGATGAGGAACCGCTGCGGGCAGCTCAGGAGGGATTTCCAGCAGCCGGATGCGAGGCAAGTCGAAGAACGTGGGGTCGAGCTGGACTTCGCACGGACAACCCTTGTCCGCTTGGGGCGGGGTCAACCGCCCGTGCAGCCTGAACCAGCCGTCATCCGTCTTGCCAACAAACGCGAAGCCTCGCTGCTTGAAGGCCTCGATCACGTCTGCGACCGCTGCGGCGCTGCTCATCCAGCTTTCGTTCGTCCGATGAGTTCGCTAGGACCAGCAGTGGCGGGAGCCGCGGCAATGGTTGCGGCAACGGACACCACCTTGACCCGATCCGGTTCGTCCGGAAAACGCGGGCCGAACTCGCCTCGCATCCAGATGCAGGCCTGTGAAGGACTGCCGGCGCCGGTTGCTCCGCGAAGCACTTTCTCAAACTCTTCGAATGCTTTGGCCGCATCTTCGACACCCGCTTGGCCAAGTCGCTCCGTGAGCGATTCGGACTCTTCCACGGGGTTGTTCACTCCCCCACGCAACCGGGCTGGCAGTGCCGCGACGACATCCAGCAGAGCGAGGCCGTCGCGCCTATCGCGCTTCTCAAAGAGTGGGGCCGCGGCGGCCATCAACAGGATCGAGGCAGGTCCTCCGCTGGACCACCTCCAATCGCGGAAGGCTTTCAGGTAACGAACCACACGCCGGAACTGCTCCTCCTTGGCTTCCACTTCGCCCAGGAACCATTCCTTCACGGGCCTGGGGTCAGAGGGCATCCAGTTGCATTCACGATGGACCAGGAGAACCTTGTCGGCGGGCAGCGCAGTCCAGGCATCCCGCTCTGCCATGTTCACCGCTTCCGTCAGCGAGTCGTAGCCATATCGCTCCATCGAAGCCTTTGCGAGCGTGACAAATTCCTCGTCGGGAATGGCGTACAGAGGAATATCAATGTGGGCATACGCAGCAATGACGATGCGGATGCACGTCGGCTTGTCGGTGACAAGCTTCCACCGCTTCTCCTCTACCAGCGGCTTCAATGCTTCTTCCGCAGCGGCAAAGAACACCGTCGCCGCAGTGCTGGGACGCTTCGTCTGCGAGACGAAACTCATTGGCAGATAGCAGCCATCATCGACATCCGCCTGCTGAGGGTGTTGTGCCGGGGAGTTCAGCGTCTTGTATGCCCACGACCCTTGCGTGAAGAAGCGAGGCTGCGGCACGTCTTCCGTGTATCCGCTTGCCCTAAGCACGCGGGGGATGCCTGTGCGCAGGCAGTCCCTGACGTCGGTGCGTGCTCTGGCGATCCAGGCACGCTGCCCAGGCGTCAGATCCAGCTCGTCGTGCATGCAGGATTCGTCATCAAGGGTGGTGAAGAAGAGCGGGCTCAGGTTCAGCATGCGGCCTCCGGAACATTCTTGTTGGGGCCGTGATAGAAGATGGGAGCGCCGGCCTGGTGCGCTCGAAACGGTTGGAAAAGAGGATCGCCGAGCGCACGCTGCGCCGCGTGGTTGCCGCGATCCTTGAGCGTATTCGTGGCGCCAATGGAAACCCGATCCAGCGCCTTCACGTCCTTGCTTTGATCCGGCGTCGCCTTGTCGTCGATCTGGAAGTAGTTGTTGCCCAACGCCTGCCGCAGCATGTAGTCCACCGACGACTCCTGGGCGGAGATCATGAGATCGAAGAGTCCCCCGCGCCACTTGCCGAATCCGCGGTCGAGGCTGGCGCCGCCACGAACGGTCGCACCGATGGTCATCGTGCCGATGGCGAGGACCCGAACCAGCGCATCCTGCTTCGGCGCCAGGAACGTCTTGACTTCGTGCAATCCGAACAGGCCCGGGGCGTTGCCCACCAGCCCCCCGTCCGCGAAAACACCGCAGTCGTTGCGCGCCAGAGGGAAATAGACCGGCGCGGCAGCAGTCGCCAATGCCACATCAACGACCTTCATGCGGTGATCCAGCTCAAAGGACGGATGGTGCGGTGTCTTGAAAAACTGCCCATGTCCCGTCGAGTAGTTGACTGCCGGCACGAGAACACGATGCTTCAGGTCGCCTATCGTGGTCCCCTGGAAGCGCTCGGTCAGCACTTCTTTCAATCCCGCTGAGTCATGCTTTGCGGTCCACCAGAATCCAAGAAGCTGCCGTGGAAGGCTGCGGCAACCAAAGATGCGGCTGCCCTGTTCTTCAAACAGTGCCTTGAGTTCGTGGGCCGGAATTTCCGCAGCCAGCCCCAAAGCGAGCATCCCTCCTGCCGATGTGCCGCAAATCAGATCAAAGTGCGAAGCGATCGAACGACCCAGCGCGGTTTCGAGTTCGGCGAGAACCGTGGCGGTGTATAGGCCGCGATAACCGCCCCCTGACAGGGCGAGCACATGGTAGGTAGGGATGCCCGTCATGGCACTTCAGCCCTTCGGCGGGAAGGAGTCGTTGCCGTGGCTGTCCTTATCACGGATACGGCCATCCGGACGATGGATGACGAGTTCGGACTGCTGGTTGCGTGCGATATCCCTCGCTGCGTCAATGGCCTGTTGCTGCGTGTCGTGCACGGAGGTCGCCCGCTGATTGCCGGCCCCCTTGACGGCCCAACCGTCCTGATGAGGAACAACATGCTGATTCTTGCCTGCCATGATGGCTCTCCTACAGTGGAATTATCGAAGTCCCAGCCGCTCGGCTGGGTTGTCAATGGCCTCCCGCTGTAGCACAATTCGTTGCTCACGCAGACAACAGGATGGCCAAGCCAATCCAACCTGGAGCAGGCGTAAAACCTACGTCTGTTGTCTGGCTGGACAACAGTGTATCAGAGCGCGTGCGCCGGTGCAACTGGCGTGCGGCGTGCGCCTTTAAACATCAATCGGATGTGGAGGGGCAACAGAGGGCTTGGCCCTTCTTCCCGCAACCGCAAGGATCAGAACTCATGTCGCAAACAGGCCTAGGCGTCGCCCTCAAGACGCTACGCGAACGCAGAACCCTTTCCCTGCGTGAGATCGGCCAGCTATCGTCAGTTGATCATGCTTATGTCCACCGCCTCGAAACAGGCGAGAAGACAAACCCATCCCAAGACTTGGTTGAGAAGCTGTTGAAGGTTCTCAAGCCGGGAGAAAGAGATGCCGCACTCGTGATGTGGCTGGTTGACCACGCGGACGCTGATCCAAGCCTTGTTGAGTTCGTGCTACAAGATCCCTCGATCAGCATCGATGTTTTTTCGGCCGCGGCTGGAGTCAGGCATCGGGGAAATGCAAGGCCTGACCCCGCGACGCTCATCGCCCGAATCAAGAAGGCCTTCGACGACGACGAGGACGACTGAACATGGACGAGGCGGATGTCAGGCAGAGAGCGCGCGCGTTTGTCGCGAGAGTCGATGTTTCGAGCATCCGAGAAGACCTGTCCCCGTATGTGACCGCGGCTAACGCCAAGGTCAAGAAGGATGAGCTTGGCGATGGGGAGTCCGGCTATACCGTTACCAAGCCGAACGGGAAGCACATCATCACGGTGAATTCGCTGGAAACCGAAGAGCGCCAGCGCTTCACTGTCTGCCACGAAATAGCTCATATCGTGCTCGGCTTGGAATCAAGTCACGACGAGGTGCCGTCTTGGTCCTATGCAAAGCGACATCCGAACGAGATCGCCTGCGACACGTTTGCCGCTGAACTGCTGATGCCCTATCAGCAATGGCTCTCCGCTATTCCCAAGGAAGAGCCCTCCCTGGATCTCATCCAACACATGGCCGACTTGTTCGGCACATCATTCCCTGCAGCGGCGTCAAGGTTTGCCAGCCTTAGCGATATGCCGTGCGCATTCGTCACCATGGAGCGCGGTGCGGTGCGATATGCCGCACGCTCAACGGCCTTGCGGCAAGCAGGGGCCTGGATACCTCCCAGGTCGGTCATTCCAGCAGGCTCCGTGGCTCACCGAATCCGCTCTTCAGGGAAGAGCGCTACTGAGACGGGGGAAGTTTCACAGGACGTCTGGTTCGACAACTGGGAAAAGGGCCTTGACCTCTGGGAACTTTCAAGACATTACCAGCGCACCGATACCACCATCTCCTTGCTATGGTTCGACAGCGACGATTTGCCGGAGGTTGAGGTGAACCGCTTCGGCGCACGTGTCGAAGACGATGGAGGCTTGGCAGAGTTGACGGGAGAACTGCCATGGCCGGGGCGAAGCCGGCGCCGCTGAAAAGCGATCACGGCCACGACCGCAAGGAGGTTACTCTTATGCGCCATTCGCGCATTCTTACAGGTACTTCTTGAACGTCGCTGCCGCAATGCACACCGCCACCCCAAGCAGCACGGCGCTGGGCAGCAGGATCAGCAACGGGTTCACGCTCACCGGCAGTGCCAGGTAAGTCACCCACGGCAGTACGGCCAGCGGGATCAGGCTGGCCCTGGCGCGGTGATAGATGAACCCCGATTCGCGTCCCGCGCCAAAGCGGCGGATGTCCCGGCGCACCAGCCCGTCCACCAAGCCGACGAAGGCAGCCATCAGGAACAGCGGCAGGGTCAGGCACAGCACCAGCAGCCGCACGAGGAAGACCAGCGTCGTGTAGGCCGCCGCGATCAGGTAGCTCTCCACGTTCACGTAGACCAAGCCGATGTAGTAACGGAAATCCTTGGTCGGGCGGTGGCTGCCGGCGCTGGCCTGCGCCGAGGCGTCGCGTATCCAGTCCAGCAGGCCGCTCTTCACGAACAGCCAGTCGTAGCCGTGTTCGACCATCCGGTGCGCGGTGCGCCCCGGCTCCTGCACCAGCGCGCTGCGCGTGAAATGCGTGGAGAGCTGATCCAGCTCGTAGTGCAGCATGCCCTGCGCGTGGCGCCAGCCCTGCTCGGGCCAGAAGAAGTGCATGCCGACGCATTCGATCAGGATGCACAGCAGCAGCGCGCCGCACAGCACGCCGAAGAAGCGGATCGGCAGCGTGACCGGGCCGGCGATCAGCCCCTGCTGTCGTTGCTGCTGGCGCTGTGCCGCGACGGCCGGATCGCTCATGCTTCGGCCTCTTCAGCGGCGGCCATCTGCTTGAAGTCGTCGGGCAGCGCCTTGTCCTGCAGGCCGGGGATGCCCTGGTTCTCCCACCAGTCTCCCGCCTCGACGTAGTGCTGTCGCATGTAGCCGGCCAGCTCCTGCAGATCCTTCGGCATGGCTTCGTCGGGGTCGGGTGCCGGCAGCGGCATGCGGACTTTCCAGAGGTTGCCGCCCTCGGTCAGCGCGAAGCACTGCCCCTTGGGCAGCGCCACCACATGCGCCGGCTCGATCAGCGGCACGCTGTTGCTGCTGATGCGGTCCTGCGTGTTGGACGTGAACGCGGTATTGCCGTGCGGGTCGGAGCTGTCGGTGGCGCCGCTCATCAGTGCCGTGGCGTACACCTCGACCTTGGGCAGTTGTCACGTCAGCAGTTCGGCGGTGGCGGTTTCGCGCACGCGCAGCATGAACAGATTGTTGAAGTTGCCGATCACCTGGCTGGCCTTGGCGCGGTTGCCGATGCGCACCTCGATGTCGCTCAAGGTCTGCGTGTAGGCCGTCACCTGCACGCCAGCACCGCCGCCCTTGTTGACCATCGGAATGAACTCGTCGCCCATGAGTTCATTGAATTCGTCGGCGTGGACGTTGATCGGGATCTTGGCGCCCGCCGCGGCGCCGGGCAGCCCATCGTCGATGCCAAACTTGTAGATGTGGCCGGCGACCGAGACCAGATCGCTGAACATCGAGTTGCCCACCGCCGCCGCGACTTCGGCGTCGGACAGTGCATCCAGCCCCACGTAGACCACCGCGCGTTTGCGGATGACCTGCATCCAGTCGAAGATCGGCCGCGGGTCGGAAAGGTCGGAATAGTTCGGCGCGAGCAGTTGGGCGATCTTGCCGGTGGTGAGCTTCTCCAGCAGCGGCAGCAGCGAGGCGACGATCTTGTCGAAGTACGTCCGGTCGTAGCGTACGGCGCTGCGCAGGCCATCGAGCACCGGGTCATAGATGCGCACTTGGGACAGGTACTGTTCGAGGGCCACCACGCGCTTCTCGCGCCCGATCATGTTGCGCGGGATGTTCTTGTCGTTCAGCTTCGCTTCGAGCTGGACGATGACCTCCCAGGCCTTCGGCTCGTTCTTGGCGAAGTAGTGCTGGGCGTACTCGATGAACAGCGCGTCGATGTTGATGACGTGGCGCTGGATCAGCAGGTAGTCCGGCCGCTGCCCCAGCTCGACCAGGGCGCGCGCGGTGATATTGACGAAGCGCCAGGCGAATTCGCGGAACGCGGCGCTGTTGCCTTCGCCCGAGAGCTGTCCGGCGATGCGCGTAGCCACCTCGGAGATCCGCCCGAACCGGCCGACGGCGTTGTAGCGTGCCGAGATGTCCGGCCAGACCAGATGGAACACGTAGAACTCGCCTTCACGCCCGGCGCGCTTGGCCTCGACGTACATGCGCTTCAACAGGTCCACATCGCCCTTGGGGTCGAAAACGATCACCACCTCGTGCTCGCCGCGGACCTTGCGGCGGATGTCCTGGGTAATGAACAGCTCGGCCAGCCGCGTCTTGCCCACGCGCGTGGTGCCCAGCACCAGGGTGTGGCCGACGCGCTCGCCCAGCGGCAGGGTGACGTCGACCTCGTGCGGCTCGATGCCATGCAGGCGCGGCAGTCCGCCGACCGGCGGCAGCGGCCGCGCCGGGTTGAGCAGGCTGTCCCAGGCCAGCGCGCGCGCCAGCGTCGAGAGGGGAAACGGCGCGAACTCAAGCCGCTCCTCCAGCCGCCGGGCGGCTCGGTAGATCGCCGTCGGCTCGACATAGCGGCGGAACTCCGGCCGGTAGGTCTGCATCAGCCGGTGCGTGTGCCGCTGCTCCCAGCGAAAGCCCCGGCCGACGAACAGCCGTTGCTGACTCACCGGCACGTCGCGGCTGGTCATCACGTAGCGCGGCAGGCGGCGGATGTTGCGGCGATAGCGCAGGATCGCCCAGGCATCACGCAGGCGAATCGCGCCGAAGGTCAGGAAGGCCAGCGCCGAGCCCAGGCCGAGCAGCGGGTTCAGCGCGAGCGACCACGGTGCCACCAGGCACAGAATCGCGGCGCCGGTGCAGACCGCCACGGTATAAAGCTCCACCGCTGGCCGCAGCAGAACCTCGACCGCATGCGGTTGGGCCATTTGCGCACCTACTGCTCGACGCCGGTGAACGTGATGAGCACCGGGTAGTGGCGCAGGCCCAGGCGCTGGGCCAGGTCGTCGCCGGAGGCCGGCGAGAGGGTCAGGCCGGGAGCCAGCCTGCGCAGCGCCGTCAGCGCGGCCATCGACTCCACGTTGACCACCAGGCCCACGGCCTGCAGCTCTCGCAGCGCCGCCTGCCGCTGCCCCAGCCAAGCACGCGAACGCTCGTCGTCGCCGATCAGGAACAGCCCCGTCAGGCCCGGCGCCCGGATGACGCGGCGCTGTACCTCGCCCGGCGACAGTTGCGTCGAGTGCACCGGCAGCATGGCGGCTTCGGAGTCGGCCGCGTTGCCCGCGCGAGGGGTTGGTATCGGGGCCGGCGGTGTGGCCTGATCCGGCTGAGGATTCAGCGACCGGTAGTACGGCAGCGCGGAGGCGCCGCCGCGGTCTTCGACGACGATCAGCGGCGCGGAGGCGGTCTGGGCGAAGACGGTGGTCATGGACAGCAGCCCGATGGCGGCGATGAGGACGATGTGGTTCATGGCGTGGTGGCCTGGAGGGTTGGAACGGGAACGTCGGGGTCGAGCACGCGGCTCAGGTGCCGATGGACACTGCGCCGGTAGCGCGCGGCGGGTGCCCCGCCGGCGGGCCGGTGGTAGCGGCCGATGGCAAGCAGCCAGTCCTCGCCCGACGTGTGCTGTTCGCGCAGGATTTCCGCAGCGATGGCGAGGTTGAGGTACGGGTCCAGCAGCTCGCAGGGCTGCGTGTAGCGATGCGTGTGGTAGCCGAGATTGACTTGGCCGAGGCCGGCGTCGATGCGATTGGCCGGCGTGTGGGCGAGCGCACGGTGCAGCCCCGCGCAGGCCTCGGCGCGGGTGGCGTAGCGCTGTGGCGAGCCGGCGACGTTGAGCGTCCACGGCCAGGGCACCAGCCGCCCGCGCAGCATGGCGCCGCTCTCCTGCAAGGCCACCGCGTACAGCACCGCCGCCGGCACGTCTGCACGATGCGCCGCCAGTTGATAGGCCGGCGGCGGCACTTCCCGCGCCAGGGCGGCCAATGCTCAGCCGCCGGTGGTGAGCAGCAGCATGGCGCTGGCGCAGCGGATGGCGACGCGGGACGGCCGACGCTCCTGGCCCGGAGCACCTATTGCCGCTGCCATTGACCGTTCACCTCGCGCACCACGGCCGGCAGCTCGCCGGGGAGACCCAGCGACAGCCAGCGCCCCGCATCGTGGTTGAGCGTGATGGTGCGGGCGCGCACCCTGGCCGGGTCGATGCCCGCCTGGGTGGCCCACTGTCGGATGCGCGCGTCGTCCTGACGGCTGCCGACCATGTAGAGATCGAAGGCCGTGCCGGCCGCCTGCAATTGCTGCACGCGCTGCGCGCACGGTGCGCAGTCGGCCTTGACGAAGACGGCCAGGCGCCCGGAGCCGGTGTTGCCGACACCCTGCGCCTTGGCGCCGGGCAGGGTCACTCTCGGCTGGCCGGGAAACAGGCGCTGCCACGCCGCGTCGTAGGCCCGCTGGTAGGCCAGCGTCCTGCCGACGCGCCGGGCCTCGGCCTGCACCTGCAACTCCGCGTAGCGCCTGCGCTCCTCCTCGCTGCGGGCCTCGATGCCCAGCGCCGTGAGCGGATCGAGCTGGGGCGAATAGACCCCGAGTGGCCCCTGCATCAGTTGCCGGTAACGCGCCCACTCCTCGGGGCGAAGCCCCCAGTCCCGCGCCTGCCTCTCGTCGAGCGCGGCATCGGCGCCCGGCTGTACCTGGGCGGGCACCATGCGCGAGTTCGTCACCGGGGCCGGCTGGGCGGATGCGCCGAAGGCGGCGAGCAGGACGACGGCAGAGAGCGACGACCGCAGGTTCATGGCGCCCTCCTACGGCACCGCGATGCGCTGCGTCTGGCCGTTCACCTAGAACACGCCCGCCTGCGCCTCGATGGACTGCAGTTGCCAGCCGCCCTCGGCATCGCCCTCGCGCAGCAGCCGGGCACCCGCGAGCGAGGCCGCGGCGGTGGAGGTGATCGACAGAAAGCGCTCGCCTCCCCGCAGCTCCACGCCGAGCACCCGGAACGGCGGCTCCGGCACCTTGGGCTTCGTCGCAACCGGAGCGCGCGGGCGAGCGGCGGATGCCACCTGCCGGGTCTTCTCCAGGCGGGTCTCGATTCCGTTCACGCGCACCTGCAGCGTCTGTAGGTCGATGGCCAGGGCCCTCGCCTCATCGGCCTCTTCGAGGCGCGTCATCCTTTCGTCCAGCGCCTGCCGCGCGGTGGTGAATTCGGCCTGGCTGATCGGCGCCGGCCGGCGCTTGTCCGCATCGGCCCGTTGTTCGAGATCGGCCACGCGCAGGCCCAGTGCATTGACCTGCGCATCCTGTGCGCTGCTCTGGGTCTGTTCGGCGAGCCGCGACAGGCCGACGCTGTTGATGAGTGCCACGGCACTGATGAGCAGCAGCCAGAAGGCCGCGGCGACCTTGAGCCAGCGCGTGCGGGAATTGCGCTCGGATGGCGCTTGGGGAAAGGTCATGGCTGCATCTCCTCGGGCCGGTCGGCGTCCGGCACGGGCGTGGCGGTGCCGGGCGGGTTGGCGGAAAGGAAGGTGGGAGCACCGTGCCGGCTGAAGCAGACTTGGCGGGTCAAGTCATCGACCGACAGCTCCCAGGCGGGGCCGGCAAGGGTCAGCAAGGCATCGCGCAGCATCAGCGGACCCAGGCGCAGGTGTGCGGCGGGCAGCGGCAGCGCGTAGAGCGATGCGGCCTCGGCCGCATCGCAGAGCCGGTAGCCGGAGCGCAGCAACACGTGGCGCATGGCGTCGCCCACGCTGGCATCGAGCATGGGCGGAATCGAGACCTCCACCGCCTGTTGCAAGAGATCACGCTGCGCGGGCTCCGGTACCAGCTCGACCAGGGTGTAGCGGGCCACCGGAACCAGCCCCTGGTCCAGCACCGAAGCTATCTCGTCGGGTGGCGCTTCTAACTGATCAGGGGTGGCCGGTGTCGTCGTGCAACCGGGCAGTAGACCGCTGAGCACGGCGAAGATGCAGAGGAAACGAGGCAGAGACGGCAGCATGTGGCACCCCACGGTGACGGGATGCCTTCACCTTTGCAGAAACGTGCTGCGCGGGATGCCGAAAATCCGAAACGCGCGGCGCCCCATTTCCCAAGGGAGGGGCACATATCAGCCTGGGCGTGATGCTGACCTTGGTCGGCGCCGGCTACGGCATCGGTTTCGCCATCGCCTCGCAGGTGCAGACGCTACAGCGCCCGGACATCTCCATTCGTCCCCTGGCCGGCACCCCACCGATGCTCTCTACCTACCTGCTGCGCCGCCATGGCGAACCCTCCGAGCCCATGAAACGGTTCATCGAGCGGGTGAAAGACGAGGCCGTGCCGGTCGATGATGAGCCAGTCCCTTGAGGACGCAGCTCACCTGTCCATTGCTGGCTGTGGCGTGGTGTTCCGGTAGACAGATAAACTTCAGAATGAAATCCGATGCTCTGGCCGTTGATGGATGTGCTTGGCTCGCTTTGGATCATCCGCAACGGCCTGCGTTGACCAGGCCGAAGACTTGAGTCCACAATCGAGTCCATTCCGTGACGCCTGGATCGGAAAAGACGTTCGTAATAAACGAGTTAGCGATCGGGTGCTGTTCCCATCGCCCGCTCCAGATGCCCAGGCAGGCATCCAGGCAAGGCCCATCCCCCACCGCCCGGCCCGTTTTTCCTCTTTCTCACTGCGGCCCCAGGCGCGTTTCGCCCCTTTATCTTCCCCCCTTTTCCCCACCGGTTCCCGGGGGCCGAACCGGCCTTTTGGCGGCAGCGATTCCCTAAAATTCGCGCCTTTTTCATCCCACGAGGTTTTCAAAATGAGCGATTGCAACTGCGACTGCGACAGCGGTGGCGTCAGCCAGCGGCTGGCCATCAACCGGCGCAGCGCCAACATCACCCAGGGCAAGGCTCGCGCGCCCAACCGCAGCATGTATTACGGCATGGGCTATCAGGAAGAAGACTTCCAGAAACCCATGGTGGGCGTGGCCAACGGCTACAGCACCATCACGCCGTGCAACAGCGGCTTGCAGCGCCTGGCCGATGCGGCCATCGCCGGCATCAAGGAAGCGGGCGGCAACGCGCAGGTATTCGGCACGCCCACCATCTCCGACGGCATGGCAATGGGCACCGAGGGCATGAAATACAGCCTGGTCAGCCGCGAGGTGATTGCCG
>ERZ772827.466-NODE-466-length-22330-cov-4.749001_pt1 | contig 22330 bp, 9 predicted proteins | sample MGYA00580850_ERZ772827 | MGnify/ENA primary metagenome ERZ772827 (study PRJEB29015, sample SAMEA2737950) | human oral metagenome | biome: human oral; feature: human-associated habitat; material: dental | place: China | collected 2145 ... | reverse complement strand
GCGGTGGCGAAGACCCTGCGCAGGTCCGCCACCCCGGAGAAGGTCGCGGAGACCTGCTCGAAGACCAGACCCGTGCGCTGGGCCAGCAGGCGGGCGATGGTCGTCTTGCCGCAGCCGGGCGGCCCCCACAGGATGACGGAGGACAGGCGCGCGCCCGCGACCATGCGCCCCAGCGGGGCGTCGGGGGCCAGCAGGTGGTCCTGGCCGACGACGTCCTCGAGGGTGGCTGGGCGCAGGCGGTCCGCCAGCGGCCGGGTGGGGTCGTCGACCGCGCGGCCCTCGCCGGCGGCCGCCTCGAAGAGGCTCGGGGCGTCGTCGGTGGTACCGGAACGGTGTGCGCGTGCCTTGCCTCCAGGTGCCATGCCTCCAGGCTACGGCCGCCCTCTGACACGCTTCCCCTCGACCTCCTCGGTTTGCGCTCGAAAGTACGGCAAGCACCCAGGGAGTTCGAGCGCAAACCGAGGAGTTGGGCGGGTCAGGTGGGGCAGGTGTCCGCCAGGTGCGCGGCGAGGTAGCGGGCGGTGAGGGAGACGCCGGCACCGACCGCGCTCCCCGCGACAAGCTCCGACGGCGTGCCCGCCATGACGACACGGCCGCCCGCCTCACCGCCACCGGGACCCATGTCAATCACCCAGTCAGCGTTGGCGATCATGTCGAGGTCGTGCTCAATGACCACCACGGTCGCCCCCGACTCGATGAGCCGGTCGAGCACCCCGAGCAGGACCCGCACATCCAACGGGTGCAGACCGATACTCGGCTCGTCCAGGACGAACAGCGTCCCCGCCTGGGACGAGCCCAGGTGGGAGGCGAGCTTGAGACGCTGCGCCTCACCACCGGACAGCGTCGGTGTCGCCTCCCCGAGCGTGAGGTAGCCCAGGCCGAGGTCGACCAGGGTCCGCAGCTGGCGACACACCCGCGGCAGGTCGGCGCAGGCCTCGGCAGCCTCCACCACGGTGAGAGCGAGCACCTCCGGCAAGGACAGGCCCGCCGTCGGCCCGTCCGGGGTGCGCCCCGAGACGGGGACGCGCCTGATGCCGTCCGCCCGCTCCCCGAAGCGCGTGCCCTCGCAGACAGGGCAGACGATCTCGACGTCGGGCAGGAACTGCACGTCAAGGACGACCTGCCCGGTCCCGTCACAGTGCCCGCAGCGCAGCGACCCCGTGTTGTAGGAGAAGTCCCCGGCCCCCAGCCCGGCCGCCCGCGCCGCGGGCAGCTGCGCCCAGGCCCGCCGCAGACCGTCCATGACACCGGAGTAGGTCGCCACCGTCGAGCGGACACTCGCACCGATCGGGGTGGCGTCCACGACGACGACCCGCCGCAGGGCGCCCGGGTCCACGGACGTGGCGGGGAGGGGCAGCGGCGTGCCCGCGTCCAGCGACCGCACAGCCGGAACCAGGGCCTCAAGCACGAGAGTCGTCTTGCCGGAGCCCGACACCCCGGTCACCGTCGTCAGCCGCTGCTGCGGCACCTCGACCTCGAGGGCGTGCACCGTGTGGACAGGGGCCGTCTCCAGACGCAGCAGCCCCCGCTCGAAGATCCGGTCGTTCGGGACCTGCTCGCGCACACGCACGGGCGCCCGCCCGGTGAGGAACGGGCGGATGAGCGAGTCCTTGGCGTCACCCGCCGTCGCCAGCCCCGCCGCCCAGGAGGGGCAGTCCCCGCCCACCACCTGGGAGACGGGGGCGGACAGGACGACGGTGCCGCCGTCAGCGCCCGCGCCCGGCCCGATCTCCAGCAGCCAGTCGGCCTCACGCAACAGCTCGACGTCGTGGTCCACCAGCAGCACGGAGTTGCCGTCCGCCAGCAGGTCCTCGATGACCCCCGTCAGGCCGCGCAGGTTGTGCGGGTGCAGGCCGATGCTCGGCTCGTCCAGGACGTACAGCACGCCCGTGGTCCGGTTGCGCACCGCCCGCGCCAGCTGGACGCGCTGGCGCTCACCCGTGGACAGGGTCGCCGAGGCGCGGTCGAGCGAGAGGTAGCCCAGGCCGAGGTCCAGGAGCCGACGGGCGGTCACCCGCAGCTCGTCGACGATCTGGCCCGCCAGCGCCCCCAGCTCGGCGGGAACGCTGCCGGGCACGCCCTCGACCCACTCCAGCAGGTCCGACAGGGGCAGGGCGCAGGCCTCGTCCAGGCCGATCCCGCGCAGGCGCGTGGCGCGCACGGCGGCGGACAGGCGCGAGCCGTCGCACTCGGGGCAGGGGCGCACCGCCGTGAAGCGGCTCAGGCGGGCCATCCCCTTCTCGCTGCTCGTCGTGCTCATCGCCTCGGTGACCGCGGCGACGGCGTTGCGGTAGGTGGCGTTGAGGTCAAAGACCTTACCGGTCTTGGAGGGGACGGCGATGAGGCGGGTGACGGCGGGACCGTGCAGGACGGTCTCGCGCTCGGCCTCGCTCAGGTCACGGAAGGGCACGTCGGGACGCACCCCGAGGGCCTCCGCAGCGGCCCACATCCAGCCGATGCCGAAGATGTTCCAGCTCTTGACGGCGCCCTCGCGGATGGTGAGGGACTCGTCGGGCACGAGGGTGGACTCGTCGACCTCCCGGACCTCACCCGTTCCCTCGCAGGTGGGGCAGGCACCCGTCGAGTTGAAGGCGAGGTCCTCCGCGCCCGGACCGAGGAACGAGACGGCGCAGGTGGTGCAGGTGAGCGGAGCCTCGAGGGCGACGGCAGTGGAGGGCGCGTTGAGGTGGCCGTTGGGGCAGGCGTGGTGGCCCAGGCGCGAGAAGGCCAGGCGCAGGCTGCTCAGGACCTCCGTCGAGGTGCCGAAGGTGGAGCGCACGCCGGGGACGGGTGGACGCTGGTGCAGCGCCAGCGCGGCGGGCACGTGCAGGATCTCGTCGACATCGGGCCGGGCGGCCTGGGTGAGGCGGCGGCGCGTGTAGGTGGACAGGGACTCCAGGTAGCGGCGCGCCCCCTCGGCGTAGAGGGTGCCCAGCGCGAGGGAGGACTTGCCGGAGCCGGAGACCCCGGCGACGGCGACGAGCCGACCGAGCGGGACATCGACATCGAGGTTCTTGAGGTTGTGCACCCGCGCCCCGCGGACCGAGATGACGGAGGGCATGGGTGTAGGTTACGTGTCCCGCGGCTGCGCGGGCTCAGGCCTCCGGCCCCGGGTAGTGCGGGTACGTGTGGTGGCACGCTCGCGGTGTCCAGGTGCCTGTGGGGAGCCGAGTTTTCGTTGTGATCTCGAGACGTGTGCGGTGGGGGCGGATTGGGTCGATCGCTCCCATGTGCGTGGGGATCGTCGACGCACGGGGGAGCCTCGCAGCCCCGGGCGGTCAGGGAAGAGAACCGCGGAATCGCGGGGAGAGCGCGGGGCACCCGGTCACATGAGCGTGCGTCCCACCGTTGGTGCGTCAGTGGGTTCTCGTCGCTGCCCCCGCCACCGGCAGCTCAGCGGGCTTGTGACCCCGCCGCCGGTGCCTCAGCGGGCCCGCGGCCCTCTCACCTCTCCTGCCCGCGGCGCACGGCCTCAAGGTCGCTGAAGCACGTTCGGACGAGGGACGCCGCGGGGCGGAACGGCATGGGAGCAGACCCGAGACCGTCCTCGCATCGGCTAGAGTCGCGTCAGCGCCAGGCACTGCGGCTGAGCGCGTCGAGCGTGGGGATCGGGGTGAGGATGTGGCGTCTGGGAGCGGTGACCGGGTTCGTCCGACGGCGCCCGTGCCGTACCGACTGTCCTTCGTGGTGGGAGGACTCCTGTCCGCTGAGGCCGCGATCACCGCACCCCTCTATCTGAGCATGCGCGACTGGCCCGCGGTCCGCGCAGCCCTCACCGAGGATAACCTCTTGCATGCGCGTACCCGCGCCACCGCGGTACGGATGGCCCGGGAGCTGGTGCAGCGTCTGTCCACTCTCAGTGGTGCCGAGCTCGCCTACCTGGCCACGGCGCTGTCTCCGGAGCGCGGGCACCTTATGTGGGCCGCTGCCTGCCGTCACTACGCGATCGTGGCTGACTTCGCCCAGGAGGTCCTGCGCGACCATTACCTGCGTGGCATCACTGATGTGTCTGCTGCCGACTTTGAGCGTTTCTGGGAGGCAAAAGAGTTGTGGCACGGCGAGCTGGAGTCCGCCAAGCCTTCCACCCGTGCCAAGATTCGCACGAACCTGTTCCTGGCAATGCGGCAAGCTGACCTGATCGCTAGCGACGGTGGTATCACCGCCCCGCTGCTCACGAGGGAGGTCCGTGACCTCCTGGGAGGGCACTGCCCAAGCGACCTTCGTTTCTTCCCGGTGAGGAGCGACCTGTGAGCACCCGTGACATCGTCGCTGAGGAGAATCATGTCCTGGCGGTCCTGTCATCTGAGCGGTTTCTGAGGATGGAGGGCCTGGGTAACGAGACGCCGTTCTTCATCTGGGCGTACCCGCCGCAGCGCGAGCTCGCGGTCCAGGACGCCACCAGGCGCATCCTGTCCGCGCTGCGGTCCGAGCGCGGACTGAACGTGTTGGAAATCAACCTCTTCGACCTGTCTGTGTCACTTCTGAGCCAGCGGGGTCACGGGCTGCTCGAGCGTCTGGAGGACCTGGAGCCCACCCGTAGCAGGTCGGATTTCCGCCGGGACGTACAGCGCATGCTCGACCCCGAGAAGCACATCGTGCCAGAGATCAGGCGGCGAATCGATGCCGAGACCGATCTTGACATTCTCGTTCTGACCGGGATCGGTCGCGTGTTCCCCTTCGTCCGCTCGCACAACATCCTAAACAACTTGCAGGTCGCTGTCTCCGGTTTTCCGGTGCTCCTGCTGTTCCCGGGGGAGTACCGCCAGATGGCTAGCGCAGGTTCCTCTCTGGTGCTCTTCGACATGCTGACGGACGACCAGTACTACCGCGCTAAGAACATCATGGAACAGGAGCCAGCATGAGCCCGGTGACGATCGGCAACCTCTTCACCAAGGAGGTGTCCCGTCCCATCGAGGGAGTCGTCAAGGCCGACGACACCGAGCACCTTGCCGTCGAGATCGACGAGTACGTCCTCACGGGGGAGACCGCGGCCGCACTGTCTGACTTCCTTGAGACTTACACGACCCCGCTCTACAGCGGTGGCAACGGCGTGTGGATCTCTGGGTTCTTCGGCTCGGGTAAGTCACACCTGCTGAAGATGCTCGCCCACCTCCTCGGGGACGTTCCCGGCGGGCACGGGACCAGACGTACGGCCGCCGATGCTTTCGCCGCCAAGGCGGAGGGCGACTCCATGCTTGGTGGCCTGCTGTCCAGGGCTGCGCGGATTCCGGCGACCTCCCTCCTGTTCAACATCGATCAGAAGGCGCCGTTGATCGACAAGAACCAGACGGATGCCCTCCTTCAGGTATTCGTCAAGGTCTTCAACGAGGCGCGCGGCTACTACTCGGGGGAGCCCTCGGTCGCCCGCTTCGAACGCGACCTCGACCGCCGGGGCCTGCTGGACGACTTCAAGGCCGCCTTCGAGGGCGTTGCTGGGGTGCCCTGGGAGCAGGGACGTGAGGAGGGCATTCTCCAGGAGCACAACGTGACCCAGGCGTGGTCTCGGGTGACCGAGGAGGCGAGCACGGAGAACATCCTCGCTCGCTACGAGGAGCAGTACTCGCTGTCGATCGAGGACTTCGCTGAGGAGGTCGCTCAGTGGCTGGCCACCCAGAGCCCGGAGCACCGCCTGCTGTTCCTGGTCGATGAGGTCGGCCAGTTCATCGGTACGGACACGAGGCTCATGCTCAACCTGCAGACGATTGTCGAGACGCTGAGCACGAAATGTGCCGGAAGGGCGTGGGTGTGCGTCACCAGCCAGGAGGACATGGATGGCGTCATTGGTGACCGGACCAGGACCCAGGGAAACGACTTCTCGAAGATTCAGGCCCGCTTCGCCACCCGCATGAAGCTGACGAGCCGTGACGTGGAAGAGGTCATCGAGAAGCGTCTGCTTGCTAAGAGACCCGATGGTGAGGAGGCACTCGATCCGTTGTACACGCAGCACCACGCGAGCTTCCGCACTCTCTTCGACTTCGTCGACGGTACGAAGACGTACCGCAGCTACGAGGGCAGGGAGGGCTTCATCCGGCGCTACCCCTTTGTGCCGTACCAGTTTCCCCTGTTCCAGGAGGCTCTGGTGGGGCTGTCCGACCACAACGTGTTCGAGGGGCGCCACGCCTCCGTGGGTGAGCGCTCGATGCTGGGTGTCGTCCAGAGCGTGGTCAAAGATCTCGCAGACTGTCCGGTGGGAACACTGGTGCCCTTCGACGCGATGTTCTCCGGCATCCGCCAGGCCGTGAAGTCCGCGGCTACCCGGAACATCACGACGGCGGAGACCCACCTGCAGTCCGGAGCGGTCAAGGAGGTTGCGGTCCGCCTGCTCAAGGCCCTGTTCCTCGTCAAGTACGTGAACGGCTTCCATGCCACGCCGCGCAACCTTGCCATCCTCGTCCGTCGCGGCTTCGATGAGGACCTGACCGAACTCAATGACACGGTTTCGGAGGCTCTCGACCTGCTGGAGCGCGAGACCTACGTCCAGCGCAACGGCTTGGCTTACGAGTACCTGACCAACGAGGAGCAGGACGTCGAGCAGGAGATCAAGACCACCGATGTTGACTCGGAGGACGTCTCTAAACTTCTGGCGGGCATCATCAAGGATGACATCACTGGGGTCTTGTCCGCGCGGCACGAACCCACGGGACGGGACTTCAAGTACGAGTTGCGTATCGACGAGTCCTCGTACAGCCGCCCCCACACATTGGCGGTGCACTACATCACGTCGGCGCTGGGCCAGCCCCGCGAGGTGGTTCTGGCCCAGTCCATGGGGCGTGACGAGCTGCGGGTTCTGCTTGCGGATGACAAGCGCATGTATCAGGACCTGAGGCTGTACGTACAGACCGATAAGTACGTGCGTCTGCGCAGCGGCTCCGAGCTCACTGAGACCCGTCGGCACATTCTTGAGGCCAAGAGCAGACAGAACCAGGAACGACGCCGGGGGCTGGTGGCGCGGGTGGAGGAAGCCGTCGCCGGTGCTGAGCTGGTCATCGCCGGCGATCCTGTGACGGTCTCGGCCTCCGATCCTCGGCATCGCATCGAGGAGGGGGTGCTGGCGCTTGTCACGCGCACGTTCACTCAGCTTCCGCTGCTCGGCGACCTCGCCTACTCCGAGTCTGGTGTCGCCCGCATCCTCGATGAGGGTCCGGCGCTGATGAGCCGGGAGGCCGACGCGCTTCAGCTGGCTGCGGAGGAGATGTCCTCGTGGCTGGTCAGGCAGCGTGGGCTTGGCGCGAGGACCACGGTGAAGCAGATCGTGACCTACTTTGAGGACAAGCCCTACGGCTGGAGCCTCGCCGGGATCCTGTGCACGATCGCGCGTCTGGTGGCTTCGTCGCAGGTGACGCTCTCCCTCGACGGCCGTGAGGTCAAGCGCACCGAGGTTCCTGGCGTCCTGCGCAACCTGAAAAAGCGCGAGTCGGTCCTTGTGGCCCCACAGCGTCAGTTTGATGCCGCCGCGGTGCACCGCCTACGCTCCTTCGCCCAGGAGTTCCTGACTGAAGCCGACCTGCCGGGTGACCCACGGGACCTCATCGCTGCGGTCAAGGCTCGCCTGGCCTCCGAGCAGCGTGAGCTGCGAATCCTGCAGGAGACCCGCTGCGCGCAGTACCCCTTCCGGAGCGTCCTGGACGAGCCGATCCACCTGCTGGGCGAGACACTGGACCACCCTGCCGAGTGGTACCTTGACGAACTGCCCTCTCGCGTGGACGCGCTGCTGGATGCCAAGCAGGACGTTATTGACCCGGTGAGGCACTTCGTCGTGAGCTCCCAGGCGGGGATCTACGACGGCGCCCGCCGTCTCCTGGACGACAGCCGAGACAGCCTTGCCTACCTGCCGGGGGATCTTTCCGAGAAGGTGAGGTCCATGCTCGACGATCCGTGCATCTTCCGCGGGCACAGGAGCGCCCGACTGAAGGAGGCCTCCTCGGCGCTACGTGCCTGCCTTGATGCGAGGCTTGACGAGGAGCGTCGAGGTGCCGAGCAGGTGGTGCGCGAGAGGATGGAGGCGGTGCGGGCCAGTGCCGCCTGGGCTGAGACCGACGACGAGGCTCGCACTAAGGCCGAGAACTGGGCTGCCGATGCCGCGAAGCGTGTCGCCACCGCGTCCTCCGTGCCGGCGATCCGCCAGGCCGCGGCTGACTTCGACGAATCCGGGTACGCCGAGGTCCTTGCCGTTGTCGAGGCGGGACGCGGGCCACGGGTGGTGCAGAGCGGCCCCTCCGTGGCGCCGACCCCGCAGATCGTGCCGATCCGCAGCCTTCCACGGCCACGCACCAGGCTCCTGCGGACCACCGCCGACATTGACGCCTATGTCGAAGAACTACGTCACCTCCTCAACGAGGCCATCAAGTCCGGGAAGCAGGTGTCCTTGTGATGAACACACGCAAGCTTGAGTCCTTCGCGTCCGCGGCCCGGACCCTGCTCATCGCCCAGGTCGGTGCGCGTATGACCGCCGTTCTTTCTCCGGCGTCGGCCGCTCGGGTGGAGGCGCCCACAGCTGTGCGAGCACTGGAGGCCCGCATCCGCGAACAGGGAGGAGGTGAGGAGGGCAGGCAACATGTGGCCGAGGAGCAGGCCTACGTCTGGTTCAACCGGATCATTGCCCTGCGCTTCATGGACGCCAACGGCTACACGAGCCCGGCACTCATCTCCCCGGACGCGGGACGGACTGTGGGCCAGCCAGCAGTGCTTGCGGCCACCAAACGGGGCGAGCTGGATCCAGAGGTCTTCAGGAACCCTGCTTCCGTGGAGCGGATCATGGGACTGCTGGACGGGACGATATCGAGCCCAGACGCACAAGGTGAGGCCTACGGCTTGATCCTGGCGGCCTACTGCGCCCACTGGAACACCGGGATGCCTTTCATGTTTGCTCGCGGGGGCGACTACACGGGCCTACTCATGCCGACGGACATGCTCTCTCAGGACTCGGTGCGCGCCCGCGCGGTCGAGATGCTGTCGGCGGAGGACTGCCGGGACGTGGAGGTCATCGGCTGGCTGTACCAGTTCTATATCTCGGAACGGAAGAACGAGGTCTTTGCGGCCTTCAGCAAGGGCCGGAAGGCCGGCGCGGACGAGATCCCCGCCGCCACCCAGCTCTTCACCCCGGACTGGATCGTCCGCTACCTCGTGCAGAACTCGGTGGGCCGGTTGTGGATGCTCAATCATCCCCAGTCACGGCTCGTGGAGCAGATGGAGTACTACGTCGAGCCCGCGGATCGGGGCGACGACGTCCTGCGGATCAGCAAGCCTGAGGAGCTGACTGTCGTAGACCCGTGCTGCGGCTCCGGGCACATGCTCACCTACGCCTTCGACCTGCTGTACGCGATCTACGAGGAGGAGGGCTATGCCCCCTCCGAGATTCCGGGCCTCATCCTCACCCACAACCTGTATGGAACCGAGATCGACCCTCGGGCCGCGGCCTTGGCGTCCTTCGCCCTCATGATGAAGGCACGCTCACGCCAGAGGGGCTTCCTGCGGGCCCCGGTCCAGCCACGCATCTGCGTCGTCAAGCCGGTGGAGTTCACGGCGACCGAGCTCGACCAGCTGGCCGGTGTGGGGCATGGTGCTCAGGAGAGCAGGGACTTCTGGCAGAGCTTCATGCACGCGGACGTCCTGGGATCTCTCATCCGCCCCGATGCCTCAGCGCTGGCCGGCGCGCAACAGCGCCTTGAGGCTATGGCCTCCAACACGCTCGACGGAACCGAGCTGTTCGCTCGGGCAGAGAGAGTGGTGACCCAGGCCGAGTACCTGGCGCGCACATACACGGTGGTCGTGACGAACCCGCCCTACATGGGCGGTGGAAACATGGGCGATGTCCTGTCCAGGTGGGTGAAGAAGCACCACCCGGAAGCGAAGTCTGATCTCATGACGTCGTTCATGGAGCGTGCCTGCGTCCTGTGTGAATCCTCAGGGCTGTGGGGAATGATCAATCTTCCCTCATGGATGGCGCTCAGTTCATTTGAGCGGTTCAGGAAGACGCTGCTTCGAACGGTCTCCTTCGACTCGTTGTTGCACCTCGGAAGGGGTGTGTTCGGCTCCGACTTCGGATCGGTGTCATTTGTTGTTGTTAATGGGTGTCCTTCGGGATCGCGCAGGGGCGTCTACAGGAAGTTGTTCGACCGTCATGTCGAAGTGCGTTCTCTGGAGAACATCAGACAGTTGTTTCTTGACTCACGGCACGAACGCTACGTGACCTCGCAGACTGTGCTTCGCGCTCTTCCTGGCGCACGGCTCGCCTACTGGCTGTCACCGGCGATGGCGCGCGCCTTTACCGAGGGGCAGCCGCTTGGGGAGATCGCGGCACCGAAACAGGGCTTGGCGACGGCGGACAATGCGCGGTTCCTACGCCAGTGGTTCGAGGTCTCCCGTGACCGTTCCTGCTTCGACGCGACCTCCCGCGAAGCGGCCGCCGACAGCGGCGCCACGTGGTTCCCTCATCTCAAGGGAGGTGGGTTCCGCAAGTGGTGGGGAAACCAGGACTACGTCGTCAACTGGGCGCACGATGGTGCGGAGCTGTGGGACTTCCGCCCGCGCTCCGTCATCCGCAACCCAGACTCCTACTTCAAGCCCGCCATCTCGTGGTCGAATGTCTCGTCCGGTGATCCTAGCTTCCGTTACCATGGGTACGGTAGTATTTTTGGACATGTTGGACAGGCATTCTTTCCGACGCACGATGGTGTTGTTCTGCTGAGTCTCGTAAACTCTTCTGTCTGTCGTGTATTGTTGGAGGTCCTCTCTCCGACGCTGCATTTTGAGGTCGGTCAGTTGAGAGATTTACCGGTGGTAGAGGTGTTCGACTTCGATCACGAGTCCGTGGCTGTTGGGCGTTTGATGGACATCTTCCGCTCCGACTGGAACGCCTACGAGACCTCGTGGGAGTTCCAGTCCTCGCCGCTTGTGCAGCGGGCAGAGCCTGGCGGGTTACTGGAGGATGCCCTGGAGCGCTGGTGGCAGGACTGTGTCAACGTCGCACGCGAGGCTCAGGATCTGGAGACGGAGAACAACCGCTACTGGGCCCGCGTCTACGACCTTGAGGATGAGGTGCCTGTCGACGTGCCGCTCAGCCGGGTCTCCCTCACCTCGAACCCCTGGTTCCGCTACGCCAAGACGAACGCGAGCACGGAGGAGGGCTACCGCAAGCTCTTCACCGCGGACGCCGTCCGGGACCTCATCTCCTACGGCGTGGGCTGCATCCTCGGCCGCTACAGCCTCGACCAGCCCGGCCTCATCCTCGCTGACCAGGCCTCGAGCCTGGATGACTACCTGCGCAGCGTGCCGGAGCCGACCTTCCGACCGGATTCCGACGGCATCATCCCGGTGACCGACGGCGAGTGGTTCGAAGACGACATCGTCACCCTCTTCCGCGGCTTCCTGGCCGCCGCCTTTGGGCGAGAGCGCCTAGAGGCAAATGTCCGCTACATCGAGGACGTGCTCGGCAAGTCTCTGCGCCAGTACTTCGTCAAGGACTTCTATCCCGACCACTGCAAGCGGTACTCGAACCGGCCGATCTACTGGATGTTCTCCTCTCGACCGGACTCCCAGGCCTCGTTCCGTGCTCTCATCTACCTCCACCGCTACACGCCGTCGATGCTGGGCGCGGTGCTTGGCAACTACCTGCGTGACTACGAGGCGAAGCTGCGCGCCGAGGCCTCCCGCCTGGAGCGCACCGGTGCGGCTGCGGACCAGAAGCGGGCGGACGCCTACCGCCGCGCACTGACCGAGTGCGAGGACTACGAGCGCGACATCCTCTACCCCCTCGCCTCCCGGGGCGTGGAGATCGATCTCGATGACGGCGTCCTCGTCAACTACCTCCGTTTCGGCCGAGCCCTGCAGAAGGTGACCGCCATCGAGAAAAAGCGCTCCGACGCCAACGCCTGGACCTGGCCAAACCACCCCCTCGCTTCCCAGGACGGCACCCGATGAGCCCAACGCGGATCCATAAGATCAAGAGCATCGAGAACTACCGCATCTTCCAAAAATGGGTACCGAGTAGCGCGGTTGAGTTCGCTCGCGTCAACCTCATCTACGGACAGAACGGCAGCGGCAAGAGCACGCTCGCAAACCTCCTGCTCGGGTGTGCTACTCACGCAGCCGCCGAGCCCGAGGTGGGTGGCGGTAGTCAGGATGCGGCTAACGCCGGTTTGCGTCTTCTTGGGACCACGGACGACGGGACCTCGACCATCGAGATCGGTGTCGACGATTCCGAGTTCTGGCGCCGAGTCAGGGTATTTAATAAGGACTTCGTCCAGCACAACTTGGCGTTCGGCGCCTCGGAGGGGCCTCATCCTCGGGCTCTCCTGACTATCGGTGAAAAGCAGGCCAACGCGGAGGAGCAGTTAAAGAGACTGCGTCCCAGGCTTGCGGAAGTGAAGATCAAGATCGACCGGGCTGAGAAGGACGTCAAATCCGCTGCCGATGCTGTCGGCAAACGTATGAGTGCGGTAGCGAAAAATGTTGTTGATCAACTGAAAAGGTCGCCGGAGGTGCGCTATCAGGCGACAAACAGATACAACAAGAGCGATGTGCGTAAGCTTCTCGGTCAAGACCCAGTCGTCTTCGAAGGTGCGTCATCAGAGGTTGATGCCGACATCAAGACTGCGAGTGGCATTCCGATGAAGCGTGTCGTCTTGCCGGAAAAAGGAGTCTTACTTGAGGAGGAAACTCTCAGGGAAGCGCGTTCAATGCTGGATAGCAGCATTCTCGACAACAGTGTCATTGAAGAACTCAGGGGGTATCCTGATCGGGCTCAGTGGGTGCAGAAGGGCCTTCGCCTCCATGATGGTCTAAATGACTGCCTGTTCTGTGGGCAGGAGCTTACTATAGATCGTCGTGCTGCGCTCAATGCTCATTTTGACGAGTCGTACAAGCGCCTTCAGGGACAGATCGACAGGCTCGTCAGCCAACTCGAACGCTCGGTGGAAGACTCTGATAAGTTCTTATCCTTGATCCCTGCTGACGAATCGGTCTACGAGGACCTGAGGGCTGAGCTCGAGCGGGCACGCCAGGCTTACCGGCAGGAACATGCCGCCTACCGGCAGGGGGTTGAGTTGGTTGTGGCTGCGCTGAAGGAGAAGAAGAACAACCCTTTCAGCGTTCCGGTTCTTGACCTGGGGCTCGATCTCGTCGCCCCCGATGTAGCGGCACTAGAGAAGGTCGTTGCCGCCCACTCAAAGAAGATCAACAGCCACGACAAGGACGCGCGCGCGGCCGCGCGCCGAGTCGAGTTGTATCACGTCAAGAACTTCGTCGATGAGTATAAGCGTCTTAAGAAAGATCATGCGGACAAGGAGCGAGCCCGCGATGCCTTGAAAGAGGAGGAGAGGCTCCTCAGCAAAGGAGTAAGTGAGTTGGAGAACATTGACGGCGATCCGGTTCCGGGCGCGGATGAGCTGACCGACTATGTTGCAAGACTCCTGGGGCGGAATGAACTCAAGTTCAGTCCGTCGGACGAGGGGAAGCGTTACATCATTGAACGCAACGGTGCTCCCGCGTCGAACCTCAGTGAGGGTGAGCAGACCGCCATTGCCCTCCTGTACTTCCTTGTGAGCGTCAGAAAGGACAAGGTCCAGGGGGATCCGCCGATCGTCGTCATCGATGACCCAGTTTCCAGTCTAGACAATGAGATTCTGTTCGGAGCCTCCGCACACATGTGGTCGGAGCTGGTCGAGAACGACTATGCCCACCAGGTCTTCCTCATGACTCACAATTTTGATCTCTTTCGTCATTGGCTGACTCAGCTCGAAGCGAGGCAGCGTCACGACGACTGCAACTACAAAGCCTACGAGATGCGTCCGGAGCATGTTCGAAGAGGGCAACAGCTATACGTTCGGCGTCCTGTCCTCTGTCGCTGGGAGACAGATAAAGAGCGTGCCAAGGTGTTGCGATCTGAGTATCATTTCCTCTTCTCGCGGGTGGCCCACGCGGTCGTTGACAGGCATGGTGACGAGAGCATGGCGGACCAGATGAACGAACTGGCGCTCATGCCCAACGCCGCCAGACGCATGCTGGAGGCGTTCTTGAGTTTCAGGTGCCCTGGAAAGGTGGGATCGTTCCATGTCGCGTTGCAAGAGCTCATGCTCAGAGATCGGCGGCTAGATGGCGGTGTCCGGACGCGCGTCGAGAGATACCTCCACGCTTACTCTCATTTTGATGGCGGCGATATTTCTCAACCGCTCAAGCTGACCGAAACCACGACCGTTCTCCGCTCACTGTTTCAGTTCATGCACCACGTCGATCCCGAGCATGTGTCCGCGATGTGTACGGCTCTTGCCATCGATGAACGCGAACTCCTAGGTGGTTCTGTGTCCGCATCGTTGGAGGGTGCTGTCACATGACCGGCTACCTTACCCTCGGACAGGACGGGCGGGTCCTCGATCGAGAGGGCAAGACCCTGGAGCTCAAGCGGGACCTCAGCTCGCCCGCAGGCCCGCTGCGTACCATCACGGCCTTCGCCAACTCGGCGGGCGGACGCCTCGTCATCGGCGTCGAGGACGACGGCACCGTCGTCGGCGTTGCTGACCCCCTCGTTGAGGAGGAGCGTGTCGCCAGCCTCATCAGCGATCACATCTCACCGCAGCTGGTCCCCGCCATCGATCTGATGACCCTCGGAGACAAGACCGTCCTCGTCGTCGACGTTCCCCTCAGTACCCGGCGCCCCCACTACATCACCCGGCAAGGCCCGGAGGCAGGCGTCTATGTGCGTCTTGGGTCCACCACCCGTCAAGCGGACCCGGCACTGGTCGCCGAGCTCGAACGCAATGCGCGGGGCGTCGCCTTCGAGGACCTGCCCGAGCCCCGTGCCGATCTCGCAGACCTTGACCTCGCTGTCCTGTCCGACATGCGTGGTCGGCCCACCGACGTCGACGACCTGCTCGCGCTCGGACTCGCAGTCCGGCAAGGAGACCGGGTTGTTCCCACGAACGCGGGAATCCTCGCAGCCTGCCCGGACCCGACCCGCTTCCTGCCCTCGGCCTGGATCCAGTGCGGACGCTTGCGCGGCCCGCATGGCACCGACATCTTCGACCAGACTGAGATTCATGGTCCCCTTCCGCTGGCCGTTGATCAGGCCATGGGCTTCCTCCTCAAGCACGCCTACAAGACTGCCGTTTTCGGTCAGGTTCGCCGCCGCGACGTCTACTCCATCCCCGTCGAGCCGGTCCGCGAGGTCATCGTCAACGCCTTGGTCCACGCCTCCTACGCCGAGAGGGGCACGCCCATCCGGATCGGCTTCTACGACGACCGCATCCAGGTGGACAGCCCGGGCTTGCTGCTCCCCGGTATGACCGTGGAGACGATGCGTCGAGTATCCCGGCTCCGCAACCCGGCCCTCGCCCGTGTCTTCCGGGAGGCCGGGATCATGGAGCAGTGGGGCACCGGTGTCCAGCGGGTCTTCGAACAGGTTGCCAAGGCGGGTCTCCCCGAGCCCGTCATCGAGGAGGTCCAGGACCGGGTACGCGTAACGATCTACGTGCCTGGCCACGGCCCGAGTCGGGCTGGTGAGCGCGCGAGCGCGTCGAGCGAGGACGTCGAGTCACTAAGTGGGGGCACGAAGTCACCACGTCGAGTCACCAAGTCGAGTCACGAAGTCACCAAGTCGAGTCACCAAGTCGAACCAGGACGTGCGGAGGGCGCGAAGCCCGGGGACTACCGGATCACGATCCTTACCCTGCTCAGCAGCGCGGAACGGACCCGTGCGGAGGTGCTCTCGGCGATGGGACTGAGCAACGAAACGCGCAACGCGCGCCGTCATCTCGACCCCCTCATTGAGTCCGGGCTCATCGAACGAACCATCCCGGACAAACCGACCAGCCGCCTCCAGCGCTACCGGCTCACAGACGCCGGCCGCGCCCACCTCGACAACCTCTCCGGAGAGACCGAATGAGCACCCTGTCCACCATCGAGCACCAGCTGCGCGAGCGCTTCGACCGCCCCGGCGAGGCCGGACGCATTGTCCTGTGGTCCGACCCGGACAGCCTCTACGCCGACTCGCTGACGGAGCTCGCGCTCCCCGGAGTCACCACCCTGACCGTGGCACGTAACGAGTTCGCCATCAAACGGCAGGTCCTCGTCAGTTGTCCTAAGGACAAGTTCCTCATCTACCGGCCGGGCCCCCATCCGCAGACCCCGACCGACAACTGGCTGCTCGATATGGAGCTCGCCTACGGGGTCTTCACCGCCGACCACCTCTCCCTCATCGTCCAGGAGATCGGTGGTGGCGAGCACCTGCGTGCCGTGGTCGAGCAGCATCTCGACTTCTTCACCTCCCCGCGTCGTACTGCTGCGCTCAAGAAGCGACTGAGCCCCGACGACGACGGCACCGACATCACCGCCACCATGGTCTCCGTGCTCCTACGCACCGAGGAGCGTTCACTCGACGCGCTGTGGCGCACCCTGCTGACCGAGAACGCCGACGGCAAGTCCGCAGGAATCGACGCCATGTCCCGCCTCGGCCTCGATGCTTTCCACTGGGAGGGGACCCGTCGCATCTACGGCTACCGCGTCGAGAACCCCACTGTCGAGGACTTCGTGCTGTGGCTCTTCACCCGAGCCTGGGAGGAATTCGCCCCCACCGATCCGGGACGTCCCGACCAGTACCGCAACATTCGCCGTGACTTCAGCACCTGGCGCAACGACCTCCGCTTCGCGGACGCCTACCGGGCCCTCGCCGCACGTGCTGCGACAGCCCTGGGTATCGCCGAACGTCTCACCGACCTGGATCTGGACGAGCTCCTGCCCCGTTCGACCTTCCCCGAGATCGACGAGGAGATCGTTCGCCGGCTCTCCCAAGCGATCAGAGAGCGCACACTGACGGACAAGCAGGTGCAGGAAGCCGTACGACGACGCACCGAAACGACCTGGTACGACGACTTCCAGCACTCCTACGAGGCGCTAGCCGCCTCGTCCATCCTGCTGTCGCTCACCGCCGTCGGCACCTGGGACATCTCCTCACCCACCGACGGTGTTGAACGCTACGCACGGGAGTGGTACGCCGTCGACCAGGCCTACCGTCGTTTCCACCGACACCTGGACCAGGTGGACACCGACCTCGCCACTGACCTTGACGACGTCAAGACCCTCGTCGAGGACGCCTACCTCACCGACTACCTCGCGCCCCTCGGCCGGTCCTGGCAGCAGCAGGTCGACCCGCTGGAGCGCTGGCAGATCCCCGACATCCCATCGGCTGAGTCCTTCTTCTCTGAACAGGTGCAGAACAACTGGCTCCGCAAGAACAACAAGGTCGCCGTCGTCGTCTCCGACGCGCTGCGCTACGAGGTCGCCGAGGAGCTCGGCCGACGCATCCGTCAGGAGGACCGCTTTACGGCCGAGCTCTCCCCGATGCTCTCCTGCCTGCCCTCCTACACCCAGCTCGGCATGGCCTGCCTCCTGCCGCACTCCACTCTTGCCTTCGCCGACGGGGCGAACGTCAAGGTCGACGGTGCTCCCAGTGACGGGACCGCCAACAGGGCCGCGATCCTCGCCGCCTCCGGCGGTACCGCGATCCAGGCGAAGAACCTGTTACGCATGGGTCAGACCGAGGCCCGGGATCTGGTCAAGTCCCACCGCCTGCTTTACATCTTCCACAACCAGATTGACACGACCGGGGAGAAGCATCCTACGGAGGCCGACACCTTCCGAGCCTGCGACGACGCCATCGCCGAGCTCATCCGGCTGATGAAGAAGCTGGTCAACGCCAACGTCAACAACATCCTCGTCACCGCGGACCACGGCTTCCTCTACCAGGAGACACCCCTGGCCGAGCACGACTACCTCTCGGTCAAACCGCACGGTGACGAGCTCCTGAACGTCAGCAGCCGCTTCGTCCTGGGACGCGGCCTCCAACGCGACGACGCGTTCACTACCTTCACATCCGCCCAGCTCGGCATCACCGGCGACGTCGAGGCGCAGGTTCCGGCCGCGACCCACCGCCTCCGCATAGGTGGTTCCGGAGGACGCTACGTCCACGGTGGTGCCTCCCTGCAGGAAGTCGTCATCCCGGTGCTCGCCGTCAACAAACGACGCACCTCGGATACGCGCCAGGTTGCTGTCTCGATCATGGCCGAGACCGACCGCATCACAACCGGCCAGATCACCGTCATGCTCCACCAGCAGGAGGCAGTCACCGAGAAAATCAAGCCGCGACGGCTCATCGCCGGGCTCTACGCCGGACAGATCCTCGTCTCCAACGAGGTCGTCGTCGACTGCTCACAGACTTCCGACGAGGTGCGTGACCGCATCTTCCCGGTCACCCTCGTCCTGAGCAAGGAGGCGGATGCCTTCAACGGCAAGGAGATCGAGCTTAGGCTCCAGGAACCTGTCAGTAACTCCCAGCGACGCCCCTACCCGGACAAAGCAAGGTTCACGCTGGTACGTACCTTCACCAGCGACTTCGGTTCCGACTTCGACTTCTAGGAGGAGACACAGATGACAACCTCAGAGGTGTCCGGTCAGGAGACGACAACGGCGGACGCGTCCCTTCCCGGCGAGAGCACGGCTGCCCGCGCGATGACACCGCTGGACCGCAAGATCGCAGCTGCCTTCCCCGGCGTCGTTGTCCGCAAGGACCTCGTCAAGGCCGTCAAGGGCAACGCCATCGTGCCCACCTACGTGCTGGAGTACCTCCTTGGACAGTACGCGGCCACCGACGATGAGGCGACCATCCGCACCGGCATCGACCAGGTGCGCTCCATCCTTCGAGACCACTACGTCCACCGCGGTGAGAACCGACTGATCCAGTCACGCATCCGCGAGAAGGGACGGCACCGCATCATCGACCGGGTCTCGGTCTGTCTCAATGAGCGCAAGGACGTCTACGATGCCGAGTTCTCCAACCTCGGCATCGCCCACGTTGAGGTCAGCTCCGACACGGTACGCGACCACCCCAAGCTCCTCACCGGGGGCGTGTGGTGCATCTGCGACATCGTCTACGCCCACTCCGGGGACCCGAAAGAGGTTCCCTGGCGACTCCACTCCCTCAAACCCATCCAGCTCTCCCGGCTCGACCTCCAGTCATACACCGACACGCGTGAGCAGTTCAGCACCCAGGAGTGGATCGACCTGCTCATCCAGTCCATCGGTTTCAACCCCGCGATGCTCGGTGAGCGCACCAAGCTACTCCACCTGGTGAGGCTCGTTCCCTTCGTGGAGCGCAACTACAACCTCATCGAGCTTGGCCCCAAGGGGACGGGTAAGTCCCACATCTACTCCGAGTTCTCCCCGCACGGGATGCTGATCTCCGGCGGAGAGGTGACGGTGCCCAAGCTCTTCGTCAACAACTCCAACGGGCGGATCGGGCTGGTCGGATACTGGGACTGCGTCGCCTTCGACGAGTTCGCCGGCAAGAAGAAGCGGGCCGACCGGGCGCTCGTCGACATCATGAAGAACTATATGGCCAACAAGTCCTTCTCCAGGGGCGTCGAGACCCTCGGGGCGGAGGCCTCCATGGTCTTCGTCGGCAACACGGCCCACACTGTTCCCTACATGCTCAAGAACTCTGACCTCTTCGACGAGCTTCCCGAGCAGTACCACGACCCCGCCTTCCTTGACCGCATCCACAGCTACGTCCCGGGCTGGGAGTTCGAGCAGATCCGCAGCGAGATGTTCTCCAGCGGCTACGGATTCGTTGTCGACTACCTGGCTGAGGTCCTCAAGTCCCAGCGCGACCTCGACTACTCCGACCGCTACCAGGAGTACATCAACCTCTCCGAGGACATCTCCACCCGCGACCGGGACGGCGTCCACAAGACCTTCTCTGGGCTGATGAAGCTCATCCACCCCTCCGGGGCGGCTGATGCCGACGAGGTCGAGGCCCTCTTGCGAGTCGCCATCGAGTGCCGCAAACGGGTCAAGGACCAGCTCCTGCGCATCGACGGGACCATGACCCCAGTGCGTTTCGGCTACGACACCGGTCGGGGCTGGCAGGTGGTCACCACGATGGAGGAGGACGAGTACCCCGGTCTGTACCACCGGGGCTCCGTCACGAATCAGGACGAGAATGCTGAGGATGCCTGTGTGGGCGAAGCAACGGGTCCCCGCGCCGGTGACACGCCCAAGGGTGACGAGACGAACCGACAGCCCGCGCCAGCTCATGAGGAGAGTGCGGCGGCGCAGAGTGATGCCGGCCCTGCTCCCACTCGGCAGCCGGGGCGCCCGGCCCCGACACTGAAAGAAGGAACCGTCTCCTTCTCTGATGGACGGCAGGGCTTCAGCTACGACCGGTACTTCGGCCCGTACCTGCGTGGGGCGACGCGTATCGACATCATCGACCCATATGTCCGCCAGCCGTACCAGGCCCGCAACCTGGCCGAGTTCATCGAGACGATCGCGAAGGTCACAGATCGTACGAGCGAGGTAACGGTTCAGCTGACCACGAAGGTGGACTCCGAGCCAGAGCGCGCCCGCAAGCAGCTTGAGAACCTTGAGGCGATCCGGACCAGTGCTGCCGTTGCCGGCATCGCCTTCGACTACACCTTCAGCGACACCATTCACGACCGCTCGATTGCCGCCGACACGGGGTGGTTCATCATTCTTGGGCGTGGTCTCGATGTCTTCCAGCCCTTCGACACCAGCTGGTTCGACCTACGTCTGCGCCAGCAGGCCTACCGGCGGGTCAAGGAGTTCAGCGTCACCTATGTCCGTTGTAGTGATGCACGTACCGATGTGGGACGCACCTGCCCCGACAGCTCCTCCAGAGACGTTGAATGAGCAGCGGGCGTGCGCGATCCCAACCGGTCGGCTGCCAACCCGCAGCAGTGCGGGCTAAGGCCTCCGGCCCCGGATAGTGCTGGTACGCGTGGTCGCACGCTCACAGCCTTCGGGTGCGCTCAGGGATGCCGAGTTTTCGTTGTGATCTCGGGACGGGGGCGTGGGAGTCGAATCGGGCTGATCGCTCCCATGTGCGTGCGGGTCGCGGATGCACATGGGAGCCTCGCAGCCCCGGACGATCATGGGGGAGAACCGCGGAATCGCGGAGAAAGTGCGCGGCACCTAGTCACATGAGCGTGCGCTCTGCCGCTGGTGCCCCAGCGGGCTCTCGTCACTGCCCCTGTCACCGGTGTCTGAGTAAGCTCGTGGCCCCAACTACCGGCACCTCATCGGGCTCGTGACCCTGCCACAGGCACCTCAGCGGGCCCGCGGCCCTCTCACCTCTCCTGCCCGCGGCGCACGGCCTCGAGCATGAGGGTCGCCACATCCGCCACCCGCACCTGGGCGTCCTCGCCCGCCACACCGTCGGAGAGCATCGTCGTGCAGAAGGGGCAGGCGGTCGCCACCACCTGCGCGCCCGTGCCGATCGCCTCGCGGGAGCGCTCAACGGCAATACGCGTGCCGATGGACTCCTCCATGAAGGCCCTCGCCCCGCCGCCCCCGCAGCACAGGGCGCGCTCGCGGCTGCGCGGCATCTCCACGGAGGTGGCGCCGGTCGCCTCCAGCAGCTCGCGCGGCGGCGAGTAGACCTCGTTGTGCCGCCCCAGGTAGCAGGCGTCGTGGTACGTCACCGTCTGAGTGTCCGCCCCGGCGGGCGGTGGTGCGGGACGCAGGCGGCCCTCGCGCACGAGGCGGTTGAGCAGCTGCGTGTGGTGCAGGACCTCGTAGTGGCCCCCGACCTGCGGGTACTCGCGCGCCAGCGTGTTGAAGCAGTGCGCACAAGTCACGACGATCCGGCACGCCCCCACCTCGTTGAGCGTCTCGACGTTCTGGGCGGCGAGCATCTGGAAGAGGATCTCGTTGCCGGCGCGCCGCGCCGGGTCGCCCGTGCAGGACTCGGCGTCCCCGAGCACCGCGAAGGACACTCCGGCCGTGTGCAGCAGCTCGGCGACGGCGCGCGTCGTCCGGCGCGCCCGGTCCTCGTAGGCGCCCGCGCAGCCCACCCAGAACAGGTAGTCAACCTCGCCGGCGTCCTCGACGTCCACGCCGATCACTGGCACCTCGAAGCCCAGGTCCGACGCCCACTCCAGGCGCTTGCGCGGCGCCAGCCCCCACGGGTTGCCCTTGGACTCCAGCCGACGGAACATCTGCCCCAGCTCCTTGGGGAAGGCGGACTCCATGAGTACCTGCTGGCGGCGGATGTCGATGATGTGGTCGACGTGCTCGATGTCCACCGGGCACTGGTCCACGCAGGCGCCGCAGGTGGTGCAGGACCACAGCACCTGCGCGGGCACCACCTCACCGGCCAGCGGTGCGGGCCGCATGGCCACACCCGTGTCACCGGGGGAGGCCTTGGCGGCGAGAAGCGCCCCGAGGATGTCCTGCGTGTGGGCGCTGCCCTCAGCCAGGCCCGTGCGAGCGCCGCGCAGGATACCGCCGTGGGCCTCGGCCTGCTCCTCGGTCACCGCCTCCG
>ERZ772827.465-NODE-465-length-22332-cov-5.565202_pt1 | contig 22332 bp, 15 predicted proteins | sample MGYA00580850_ERZ772827 | MGnify/ENA primary metagenome ERZ772827 (study PRJEB29015, sample SAMEA2737950) | human oral metagenome | biome: human oral; feature: human-associated habitat; material: dental | place: China | collected 2145 ... | reverse complement strand
AAGCTTCAACAAAGCGAAAAACAAAGGGTGCCGCCGGGTTGGCAAGTTGATTGTTCACTGTTTATTTTATCGTAAAAGGACAATTCCGAACGGCTTTCCTCTGCCCGCCGCGCATTTTGGCGGGCAGATTGAAATAGTAATTGAGTTTACGACTCCGGCAGCCCAAACGGCCTAAGACGCGACCATCGCGCCGCCGCACCCGCTGCCGGGCTTAAAGAAGACCACAACACCGAATTAATAACGGATTTAAGTTAAACCAAAGCCAAGCGGCGAGCCGCAACCCCAGCAGTACGGCAAAACCAGCCGGTACAGCCTTGCTTTAAACCAATCCGCTATACCTCGCCGCAAGCGGCCGCCACCCGGCCTGCCGCGGCTTGCCAAATCAGCCGCCCCTCCGGCGACCGGCGCGGCAGCGATGCCCGCCCCGTTCTTTCACTACCTTCTTTACCGTTTTCTGCCCGCGCCTGATGCTGGCTGCCCAACCGCCCCGGCGGTTTGCCGCACACCGCGCTTCAGGCCAGCACAGCATACGGCTGCCGGTTTTAACTTCGTTGAAACTTTGTTTTCAGGTAGCCTTCCCCAGCGGCAGTAAAGCGGCCAAACTGATTACGCACTTCGGAATTGCAAACCAACCAAAAGGTTAGCAATATCATGAAACGTATGTTATTTAACGCCACCCAGGCCGAAGAGCTGCGCGTGGCAATTGTAGACGGGCAAAACCTGCTCGATCTCGACATTGAAACGCTGGGCAAAGAACAGCGCAAAGGCAATATCTACAAAGGCATCATCACCCGCATCGAGCCCTCGCTCGAAGCCTGCTTCGTGGATTACGGCACCGACCGCCACGGCTTCCTCCCCTTCAAAGAAGTTTCCCGCGCCTACTTCCAAGACTACGACGGCGGCCGCGCCCGCATCCAAGACGTATTGCAGGAAGGCATGCAGGTTATCGTGCAGGTAGAAAAAGACGAACGCGGCAACAAAGGCGCCGCGCTCACCACCTTCATCAGCCTGGCCGGCCGCTATCTCGTGCTCATGCCGAACAATCCACGCGGCGGCGGCATTTCCCGCCGTATCGAAGGCGAAGAGCGCCAAGAGCTCAAAGCCGCCATGAGCCAGCTCGACGTGCCGCCCGGCATGAGCCTGATCGCCCGCACCGCCGGCATCGGCCGCAGCGTGGAAGAGTTGCAATGGGATTTCAATTACCTATTGCAACTGTGGCGTGCCATCGAAGAAGCCGGCAACGCCCATCAAGACCCCTACCTCCTCTTCATGGAGAGCTCCCTGCTCATCCGCGCCATCCGCGACCACTACCGCTCCGACATCGGCGAAATCCTCATCGACAACCGCGAAGTATTCGGCCAAGTGCAGGAATTCATGAGCTATGTGATGCCGCACAACGTAGGCAAGCTCAAATACTACGACGACCACATCCCGCTCTTCTCCCGCTTCCAAATCGAACACCAAATCGAAAGCGCCTTCTCGCGCTCCGTGAGCCTGCCTTCCGGCGGCGCCATCGTGATCGACCACACCGAAGCCCTGGTTTCCGTAGACGTGAACTCCGCCCGCTCCACCCGCGGCGCCGACATCGAAGAAACCGCCTTTCAAACCAATATGGAAGCCGCCGAAGAAGTGGCCCGCCAAATGCGCCTGCGCGACTTGGGCGGCCTGATCGTGATCGACTTCATCGACATGGAAAACCCCAAACACCAGCGCGATGTGGAAAACACCTTGCGCGACGCGCTGAGGAAAGACCGCGCCCGCGTGCAGATGAGCAAACTTTCCCGCTTCGGCCTGCTTGAGCTTTCCCGCCAGCGCCTGCGCCCCTCCCTGGGCGAAAGCAGCCACGTGGCCTGCCCGCGCTGCGCCGGCACCGGCGTGATCCGCGGCATCGAATCCACCGCCCTGCACGTGTTGCGCATCATCCAAGAAGAAGCGATGAAGGACAACACCGAAGAAGTGCACGCCCAAGTGCCGGTGGATGTGGCCACCTTCTTACTCAACGAAAAGCGCGCCGAGCTGTTCGGCCTGGAAGAGCGGCTGGATGTATCCATCCTGATGATTCCCAACACCCATCTGGAAAACCCGCACTACAACATCACCCGCGTACGCCCCGACGACGTGGACGACGATGCCGAGCCCAGCTACAAACAAGTCGAAATCCCCGAAGAAGACGACAGCCAAACCTTGGAAATCGGCCGCCAGGCCAAGCCGGTGAAACCCGAGCCCGCCGTAAAAGGCATCAAACACAGCAGCCCCGCCCCCGTGGTGCAGCAGCCTGCCGAACCCGGCTTGCTGGCCGGCATCGGCGCCTGGTTTGCCAAACTGTTCGGCGGCGGCGAAACCAAATCCGCCGAAGCCCCCGCAGCCAACAACAGTCGCAACAGCGGCAATCGCGGCAAAGCCCCGCAAAATCGCAACCGCCGCAACCGCAGCCAGCAGCGCGGCCAAAACGGCAACAGCCGCCCGCCGCGCCCGCAAAATGCCGACGATACCGAAACCTTGGACAACCGCGCACCGCAACAGCTGGCAGAGAAACCCGCTGCCGAACAGCAGCCCAATCCGCGCCAACGCCGCCGCCAACGCAAAGACAGCGATGTTCAGGTAGCCTCGGCTGAAAACAATAAGCTGCAAGCCGCCAACCAAGCAGCCGATATCCCTGAATGCATTGCTGACGACACCGGCAGCCCTGCAGAAAACCAAGAGCGTGGCGGCGAACGCGAGCGCAACCATGATCGCGGCGAACGCAACGAACGCCGCCCCGGCCGCGACCGCCGCCAAGACAACGGCCAACGCAATGGCAAAGGCCGTGGCCGCCAGCGCAACATCCCCTCTGCGCAGAAAATCATCCAATATCTGGATATTCCGCTGCAAGCCGAGCTGGTGAAATCCGCTGCCGACGTGGTATTGGGTCTGCACACCGAAGCACCCGCCCCCATGCCACAGCCCGATGAGGCCAACAACGACAAACCGTTGGTCATCACCATCCCCGAAATGGCCGATGAAGCCGATGCACCCACCTTCGTGTTTGCCGAAGAAAACACCGCCGAAGCCGTGGAAGCTGCCGAAGCCGTCAACCCGGCTGCCGTTGCGGAAACGGCGCGGGAAGAAGCCGTTGTGGTGGAGACCGTGGCTGTAGAAACCTCATCCGTCGAAACCCAATCCGCTCCGGAAGCTGCTCCTGTTGATGATTCCATCGCTACCGCAGCCCAAGCCGTAGAAACAGCAGCGGCAGCCGTGGCGCAACCCGTTCCGCAACAAACCGCAGCCGAACCCACAGCCGCCGACCTGGGTGGCCTGGTATTGGTGCAAACCGATCCCGCCGCGCTCTCCGCCGTTCAGCCCGAGCCCGAGCAGCCCAAAGGCCTGCGCCGCGCCGATGTTGCCCCTGCCGCCCCGGCCGCCGTGCCAGAGCCGCAGCAACTGCAGCAAGTGGAAACCCACCACAGCTGATCTAGGTTTTCAGGTAGCCTGCCCAGGCCATAAACCAACCGCCCCGAACAAATGCTTGTGGCGGTTTGTTATCGGCGATTTGAGGCTACCTGAAATCTAATCGTAAAATAGCCGAACTGATTTTGGAATAAAGTCGGCGCAAGGCGGTGAGCTGAAGGCGACACAAAAATTCGGCAAGACGAACCCATGACGTGCCAAATTAGGTTGGCTTGTTATAATGAATTAAATTTAAACCAGTACAGCGTTGGCTCGCCTTGCCGTACTATTTGTACTGTCTGCGGCTCGCCGCCTTGTCTTGATTTAAATTTAATCCACTATATATGGCAGGGCGGCGAGCCAACACCGCATGAAATTAAGCACTTCAGCCATAGTAAACCAACCCATCCCCCCTATTTTCAGGTAGTCTCCCCTCCCGCCTGAGGCAGGCTAAAAACACTGCTGCCCGTTTTATGGCGGATTACTCGGCTGAAACCCGCTTTCAGGTAGCCTTTTGTGCCAAATCCTTATAAAATCGGCAACTTGTTTTTTATTTTATTCCGGCACGGCAGGCAATCTGCAACCGCCCGCCGCACAGCCGCACTCAAACCACTCCGAGACCACCATGACCGACTACTCCCAAACCGTAAACCTCTACGAATCCCCCTTCCCCATGCGCGGCAATCTGGCCAAGCGCGAACCGGCGTGGGTGAAGCAGTGGCAGGACGAAAAACGTTATCAGAAGCTGCGCCAAATCGCGGCCGGCCGCCCCAAATTCATCCTGCACGACGGCCCGCCCTATGCCAACGGCGACATCCATATCGGTCATGCGGTCAATAAAATCTTGAAAGACATCATCATCCGCAGCAAAACGCTGGCGGGCTTCGACGCGCCCTATGTGCCGGGCTGGGACTGCCACGGCCTGCCGATTGAAGTGATGGTAGAAAAACTGCACGGCAAAGAAATGCCGCCCAGCAAGTTCCGTGAGCTGTGCCGCCAATATGCCGCCGAGCAGATTCTGCGCCAGAAAAAAGACTTCATCCGCCTGGGCGTGATTGGCGATTGGGAAAACCCCTATCTGACCATGGACTACCAAACCGAAGCCGACACCGTGCGCACGCTGGGCGAAATTTACAAAGCAGGCTACCTGTATCGCGGCGCGAAGCCCGTGCAGTTCTGCTTGGACTGCGGCTCGTCGCTGGCCGAGGCCGAAGTGGAATACAAAGACAAAGTATCGCCCGCGATTGACGTGGCCTACCGCTTTAAAGACAACACCGCGCTGGCCAAGGCTTTCAGGCTGCCTGAAATCTCCGGCGAAGCCTTTGCCGTGATTTGGACCACCACGCCGTGGACGCTGCCGGCCAGCCAAGCCATTTCTGCCGGCGCAGACATCGTGTACCAACTCATCGACACGCCGCGCGGCAAACTGGTGCTGGCCAAAGATTTGGCCGAAGCCGCACTGGAACGCCACGGTTTTTCAGGCAGCCCCGTCCTCGCCGAATGCACCGGCGCGGATTTGGAAAACCTGCACGCCGAACATCCCTTTATCGAACGCGACATCCCTGTTTTAAACGGCGACCACGTCACCACCGAAGCCGGTACCGGCCTCGTGCACACCGCGCCCGCGCACGGTTTGGAAGACTATTTCGTCTGCAACAAATACGGCATCGGGCTCATCAACCCCGTGAACGCGCAAGGCCGCTATGCCGCCGACACCCCGCGCCTGGCCGGCATGACCGTATGGGAAGCCAGCCAGCCGATTATCGCCTGGCTGCAGGAAAACAGCCGCCTGCTCGCCCACAGCAAAATCGAACACAGCTACGCCCACTGCTGGCGGCACAAAACCCCGCTGATTTACCGCGCCACCGGCCAATGGTTTATCGGCATGGACAAAGCCGGCGCAGACGGCAAAACCCTGCGCGACAAAGCCCTGAAAGCCGTGGACGACACCGAATTCTTCCCCGCCTGGGGACGCGCGCGGCTGGAAGCCATGATTGAAGGCCGCCCCGACTGGGTAGTGAGCCGCCAGCGTTTCTGGGGTACGCCGATGACCTTCTTCGCCCACAAAGAAACCGGCGAGCTGCACCCCGACTCCGCCGCGCTGTTGGAAAAAGTCGCCCTGCTCATCGAGAAAAAAGGCATCAACGCCTGGTTTGAACTGGACAAAGCCGAGCTGCTGTCGCCCGCAGACTGCGAACAATACGACAAACTGCCCGACACCATGGACGTGTGGTTCGATTCAGGCAGCACCCACTTCTCCGTGCTGAAACAACGCCCCGAGCTCGCTTGGCCGGCTGATTTGTATCTGGAAGGCAGCGACCAACACCGCGGCTGGTTCCAATCCTCCATGCTCACCGGCTGCGCCACCCTCGGCCGCGCGCCCTACAAACAACTGCTCACCCACGGCTTCGTGGTCGACCAGAACGGGCGCAAAATGTCCAAATCCATCGGCAACGTGGTTGCCCCGCAGGAAGTCTACAACGAGTTCGGCGCCGACATCCTGCGCCTGTGGGCGGCCGCCACCGACTACAGCGGCGAATTGGCGATTTCCAAAGAAATCCTCAAACGCGTAACCGAAAGCTACCGCCGCATCCGCAACACGCTCAGCTTCCTGTTTGCCAACCTCAAAGACTTCAACCCGATTGAAGACGCCGTGCCGCAGGCCGACATGGTGGAAATCGACCGCTACGCCCTCGTGCTGGCGCGCCAGTTGCAGGAAAAAGTTTCAGGTAGCCACTACCCGCGCTACGCCTTCCACTTCGCCGTGCAGGACATCGTACAGTTCTGCTCCGAAGACCTCGGCGCGTTCTATCTGGACATCCTGAAAGACCGCCTCTACACCACCAAAAAAGACGGCCACGCCCGCCGCAGCGCACAAACCGCGCTCTACCACATCACCCGCAGCCTCGTGCTCCTGATGTCGCCCATCCTCTGCTTCACCGCCGAGGAAGCGTGGGACATCATCGGCGGCGGCGAAGAAGACAGCGTGCTCTACCACACCCTGCACGACTTCCCGCCCATCCCTGCCGCCGGCGAAGCCGCGCTCGTGGAAAAATGGACACACATCCGTGAAGCCCGCGCTGCCGTTACCGCTGCCATCGAGCCGCTGCGTGCCGACAAAACCGTCGGCTCGTCCTTGCAGGCCGAAGTCGTCCTCACCGCGCCCGAACCGCAATACGGCTACCTGAAAGCGCTCGGCAGCGAACTGCGCTTCGCCATGCTCGTTTCCAAAATCGAGCTGCAAAAAGGCGACGAGCTCACCGCCGAAGTCCGCCCCAGCACCGAAGCCAAATGCGAACGCTGCTGGCACTACGTGGACAGCGTCGGCAGCGTTGCCGCCCACCCCACCCTGTGCGCCCGCTGCACCGAGAATGTGGACGGCAAAGCCGAAGAACGGGATTACGCCTAAGCTGGTTGGGGCTACCTGAAAGTGTCAGCCTCAACGAAGTTAAACTATCCGCAGCAAAAGGTGGGCATTGGTTGCCCACCTTTTTTCAGGTAGCCTGAAAGCGCATATAGCCGAAATAATGATTTCTTCATGTCGGGCGGCAAGGCGCAGGCATACAGCCAGCTGGTGCGGCAAGTCGGGGCAACGAAACCAGCCGCAAATCGGCTTTCCCGAACCCGGGATTTAGGCATAACCGCCGTGCCGGATACAAACATCCTACGGCTACCCATTGCCAGCCTTCTTTCAGGTAGCCTGGAAATACATAAGGATCAAACACATGACAAGCCACCCCTATTTAGACCTACAGCAAGGCAATGTGGAAAGCTATTGCATAATGGTGCCCAAAGCAGAAGAACCGCAATGGTACGAGCAAGGCTGGCTGCCGCATTACGCCGTCGGCCTGTCGCGCCGCGAGGCCAACCGCGCCTCTATGGTTTACGGCTTCATGCGCTTCAAGCGCGATGTGCTACTGTTTGCCCGCCCCGAATATTTGGTGGCCAAATCCCCCATCGGGCGCAAAATTGTTGGTTTCAGCACCCATCTGGGCACTTACGGCATGGGCGGCCCCGGCTTTTTCGGCCTGCTGTTGGACACGAACGAATACTTGGTTTACACCGCATGGCACGCAGGATACAGCACGCTGCTGGACAGCCGCGCAGTAGAAATTTACCCATACGACAACACTACCGCACGCGGTTGGGTCGGCAATTTGAACGGAGCCGAATGGGACGAACTCTCTCCCCTGGTCACCGACTGCGAAATCGCCGATTGCACCCTCGCCGAGCACCGCTGTACCCTGCGGCTGCAAAAAGACGGCCAAACCCATTTATTGGAATTCGTGCGCCAAGACGAACGCATCCCGAGCACTCCTGATCAAGAATCCCGCCTGGCATACGAAGACGGAAAAATCGCCGACTATTTGATGTATCAACATAAGAACGCTTGGTTGGTGGCATAGGCAGGCTTGTCTATGCGGCAAAAGGCTACCTGAAAACCGTTTCTTAGTTTTCAGGTAGCCTCCTTCCCATCCATACTTGACAGCGCGTTAAACAATTTTTACAATGCGCACCTTCATTCGGGTCGTTAGCTCAGTTGGTAGAGCAGCGGACTCTTAATCCGTAGGTCGAGCGTTCGAGCCGCTCACGACCCACCAAAATAAAACCAGCCTAATCAATCACTTAGACTGGTTTTTTATTTTTCGCATCACTCTGCAAATTAAATTTAGTCTGGCAAATTCTTGTCCCATCTCCTATCCATAAAACAACATCCACAGCGCGCGCAACAGGGCAATCAGTAGGATTTTTTCGCCCGCCAGCAAACAGGCTACCTGAAAAAGCAAACTAATCAGCAACACGCCCTGAAGCTGCAAGGGGCTGAACAGCAGCACGTCGTCTCGGCTCAAATAACGCCGGTGCAGCCACATCAGCAGCATCAGCAGCGCCTGCCCGGCGATCCACAGCAGCGGTTTGAGGAAATACAGCGTGGCAAGGCCGGTAAGCATCGGGGCAGACATCCCTTGCGGATACTGCCAGCCCGCCAGTATGAGCAAAAACAAAAACGTAATATGCTGCACCGCGCCGGCCACGGCGAAATAGGCCAGAAACACCCCGCCGCCGTCCAGCCGCCAGCCCATCTGCCGCGCATCGTAGCGCCAGCCGTTAGCAAACAGAAACAGGCTGCCCAGCGCAAAATAGCCGTACACCGGATAAAGGTTGGTCACATGGGTAATCCCCAGCACGCCGGGCATAATCCGCGCGCTGAGGATGCCGAAGCCCAGCCACAACATCACGCTGCCCCACAGCCAGGAAAACTGCTGCCGCTGAAACGCCAAAGTCAGAAACACGGCGATATACACCGATAGCGCCCACAAGGTCGGGCTCTGCCAGGCCATCATTGCCACCCGCCGGCTCTGGCCAGCGCCGCCGACGTGCAGGCAGCCAGCTCGCGCATCCAATCCAGCGGCAAATCCGGCGTAAAGCGCGTTTCATCGGCATCTCCCGCCACCATCGCCGCCACGGTTTGCCCGTTCACGCGCAAGGGCAGCAGCAGGAAGCTCTCCAGCCCCCTGCCCTCTTGCGGCAGCGCCTTCATCAGCGCCGGCGCGATGCGGTTGCCGCACAGCGGTTCTTTCAGGGCAGACAAGGCAGCATGGGCGGCATGGTTTTCAGGTAGCCTGTAAGCGCCGGAAACCGCGCCTTTTTTCGGCGGCTCGGCCAGCAGCCACACCCTGCCTGCGGGCAGCGCGAAATCTTCCTGCCAGCCCGCCTCCGCCGCACGCAACACCTGCAACAGCGTATTGGCCGCCAACAGGCGGCGCACAAAGCCGAGCATCCGGCCAAGCGTTTGATGGTTGCTATCGGCATCCTGCATGATTTGTGCCAACTGCCCGGCCATTTTGGCCGCCTTTTTCTGCTGCGCCAGCCATTGCGCCTGCGCAAACGACTGCACCCGCCCCTCTGCCGGACGCACGCCCAAATCGGCGGCATGGTTCAACAGAAATTCCGGGTGCTCCTGCAAATAAGCCAATATTTTCTTTTCGTTCATCAGTAAGTTACCGTTCCTTCAAACACCGTGGCCGCCGGCCCTGACATCAACACATGGTTATCCGCCGCCCACTCAATCTGCAAATCGCCGCCCGGCAGGCTCACGCACACCGCACCCTGCCGCGCCAAAAGCCCCGCCCGCATGCCGGCCACCGCCGCCGCGCACGCGCCCGTACCGCAGGCCTGGGTTTCCCCCGTGCCGCGCTCAAATACACGCAACCGGATATGGTGCGCATCCAGCACCTGCATAAAGCCCACGTTCACCCGCTCGGGAAACTGCGGATGCCGCTCCAGGCGCGCGCCCCACTCGGCCACCGGCACACGGTGCACATCGTCCACCACCAGCACGGCGTGCGGATTGCCCATATTCACACAGGAAAAACGTGCGCTTGCGCCATCCAAACCAATCTCGTGCCACAAGGCATCGGCAGCCTCGCCCGGCGCGGGCGCAAACGGGATATCCGCCGCCGCCAAACGCGGCTCGCCCATATCCACCGTAACCAGGCCGTTTTCCTGCAAATTCAACACAATCAGCCCTTTGGCCGTAGCCACCTTGATGCGGCGGTTTGGGCTCAGGCCTTTTTCGTGCACAAAGCGGGCAAAACAGCGCGCGCCGTTGCCGCACTGCTCCACCTCGCTGCCGTCTGCATTGAAAATACGGTAGCCAAACTCGGCTTCGGGCAGCGGCGGCGCTTCCACCAGCAACAGCTGGTCGAACCCGATGCCCCGGTGGCGGTCTGCCCATTCGGCAATCGGCGTGGCCGCCGGATCAAAATGCTGGCTGATGCCGTCGATAACCATAAAATCGTTGCCCAAACCGTGCATTTTGGTGAATTTCAATACAGCCATCACGGCCTCCGCCGACAGTTTCAAAGCGGGCTATCATACCCAATCCCCGCCGCAAGTTAAAGCCGCGCTTCAACTTTCAGGTAGCCTTCCCGGCACAGGCTACCTGAAAATCAGCATAGCCATACTATAGGCAAGATGTTTGTGTTTCCGGCGGACAGCTTGGTTTGATAAGCCTAACCGCTTTTTTCAGCTAGCCTCCCCCTCCACCCAGGCTACCTGAAACCCCTCCTGCCCAACAAAACCGCAACACAACCCGGCAAAACCCAACCCAAACCGCGCTTTCTTTACGCCTCTGCCCGTTATCGGCCAATGGCCAGGTGCGCTATAATGCGCCCTTTTGTTTTAGCCGCATTTTCCCTATGTTGATCCATCCCGCTTTCAATCCCGTTATGCTCAAGCTCGGCCCGCTTGCCATCCGCTGGTATGCCGTCAGCTATCTTGTCGGCTTTGCCCTGTTTATGTGGCTCGGGCGGCGGCGCATCCGCCAAGGCAACAGCGTGTTCACCACGCAAACCCTAGACGACTTCCTCACCTGGGGCATCATCGGCGTGATTGTGGGTGGGCGGCTGGGCTATGTGCTGTTTTACCAGCATGCCTACTATTTCGCCAATCCGATGGAAATTATCAAAGTATGGCAGGGCGGCATGTCGTTTCATGGCGGCTTCCTCGGCGTGGTAACCGCCGGCCTCCTGTTTGCCTACAAACATAAAATCAACCCGCTCAAGCTGGCCGACTCCATCGCCCCGCTCACGCCATTAGGCTTTGCTGCCGTGCGCCTGGGCGGCAACTTTGTGAACGGCGAGCTCTGGGGGCGCGTCACCCGGCCGGACGCTTTCTGGGCCATGGGCTTTCCCCAAGCACATAGCGAAGACTTAAAACTGGCCACCGAACAGCCTCAGCTGTGGGGAGCGATTTTCCAGCAATACGGCATGCTGCCGCGCCACCCCTCCCAGCTCTACCAATTTGCCCTGGAAGGCATTTTGCTGTTTGTGCTGCTGTGGTGGTTTTCCAAAAAACCGCGCCCCACCGGCCAAGTGGCCAGCCTGTTCCTAATCGGCTACGGTACCGCCCGCTTCATCGCCGAATTCGCCCGTGAGCCAGACGAATTCCTCGGCCTGCTGTATTTAAACTTCTCCATGGGTCAGTGGCTCAGCCTCCCCATGATCGCCTGCGGCCTGATCGGCTTCCTCTACTTTGGCCGGCGTAAGGCAGAACCGGCAAAGGATTAAATCCCCGATTCATAAAAGGCTACCTGAAAAACGGTTTTCAGGTAGCCTTTGGTTTTGCAGCGGGTCGTGCATCTATAGTGAATTAACAAAAATCAGGACAAGGCGACGAGCCGCAGACAGTACAGATAGTACGGCAAGGCGAGGCAATGCTGTACTGGTTGTTGTTAATTCACTATAAGCAACCAAACGGAGCTGTACAGCAAAGCAGCCAGATTCTTCATGACCAACCAAATTGCCTTTCAATACGGTACGGCAGCACGGGGAGCCGAACCAACGCTGTAACAAAAGTTAAGTCGGTCTATATATGCCAATAATCCGCCGTTTCATTTTCAGGTAGCCTTTGCGATGGCAAGAGGCTACCTGAAAAACCGGCGGCGTATTTTTTTCAATCCAGCCCGCAAATCCGCAGGCGCGGTTCAATGGGGGCATATTCGCGTTCGGCGGCGGGTGCGGCGATGCCGCCGAACACCATTTGGCTGCGCAGTCGCCAGCGGGCGGGAATCTGCCACGTTTGGGCGACGGCTTCGTCAATCAGCGGATTGTAATGCTGGATGTTCGCTCCGATTCCGGCGGCAGCGAAGGTTGTCCAAATCGCGTACTGCATCATGGCGAATTCTTTGTCGGCGGACACGGGGAAGGTGTCGGCGTAAAGCGGCATGCGCTGCTGCAAGTCTGAAACCACGTCCGTGTCTTGGTAAAACAGGATGCTACCTGCGGCGGCGCGGAAGGCGGCAAGCTTGGGCGCGGTCTGTCCGGCGAAGGTTTCGGGCGACACGGCGGTTTGCAGCACTTCGGCGGCGATGTCCCACAGTTTTTCATGTTCCGCGCCGAACAGGACGAGCAGGCGGACGGCGTGGGAGTTGAACGGCGATGGGCTGTATTTCAGCGCGTGGCGGACGATGGCGGCGATTTCTTCGGGCGGCAGGGGCAGATTGCGGTCAAGTGCGTACACGGAACGGCGCGCTTCGGCGTTTTGCATAATGGTTTGGTGGTTCATTGGGGGGATTCTCCTGTGTGATGCGGATGGAATGGGGGCAGGCTACCTGAAATGTCTTCCTGTGTAGTCGGATATTCATTCTGCTACGCTTATCCTTGCAAACCCAGCATCAGAAAACTGTAGGCAGTCCACAGCCACAATGCGAGCGAAACCAGGCATCTGCCTGTGGCGATATGCCTTTTCAGATAGCCTGCAATCAGCATGGCAGCTATCGCCGACAACACGGCAATGGTGTATTCGGGAGGCACGTTCGGAAAAATGAGCACGCCATACCAGCCCAGCGTAGCGCCGAGCAGCCAAAGCGGCAGCTGCGCAAGTAGCACGGCAAATGCTTCAGGCAATCCTATTTCTCCACGCCGCAGCATGGTCATGGTATGCGGCAGAATAATCAGCACCATCAGCAGCAAAGTGCATAGGTGCGGCAGCAGGATGGTTTTCAACCAAGATTTGAGGATAGGCGGCATATTTTCTTTGGCATAACGTTTGCAACAGCCCGCAGGGAGGGATGGCTTGATTATCGGCAAAAGACAATGCGTCCATTCTGCCTGCCCTACCCCAAAAAGGCTACCTGAAAATACCGTGCCGCGCAGTTTTTACGAAGCCGGTTTTCAGGTAGCCTTTTTTCAAAACATACAGCGTTTTTTTACCACTGATACAGTGCGCCCGCGCCAACGCCGGTGTGGCCTTGGGAATTGACGGAGAACGAGCCTTTCACAATCCAGTTGCCGCCGTCGCTGATAGACGACACGCCCACGGCAATCGCAGATTGGCCGCCATAGTAGCCGGTGCCTACGCCGATACCGGACGCACCGGCACGGGTTACCTGCGGAATGGAGCTTTGCGCGATACCGCCTGCGATGCCGGCATTGCTGTTGTCCTCCAGCTTGTCGATACGCTGATTCAGGTTGTTGTTTACCTGCTGGATTAGGTTTTGGTTGGCATTGCTGCCACCATTCATGGCTGCTTGCAGTTGGCGCACGTTCACGGCATCGGTGGGGTTGGTGCCGTCGGCCACATTACTGATCTGCTTGTTGCCTGCGTTAATGCCGTTGTTGGTTACGCTTGGGCCGTTGGCGATGGTCAGCCCGTTGTTGTTCACGGTGGTGTTACCGGTTTTCAGGCTGCCTGCATTGCCCAAATCCACGTTTTGCGCGAGCTTGAGGCGCAATGTGTTGCTGGCGTTATCGGCCACCACGCCGATGTTGTTGTCGGTGAGCGTGCCGGTGGCGCCGCCTTTTATGTTGAGCGTGGTGCCAAGCTTGCGCTCAACGGTGGTGCCGCTGTCGCCGTCAAACTTGAGCGGATTAAAGGCTTGAGCGGCGGTTTGGTTGATGGCGTTGTTCACGTTGGTTACCGTATTGCTGTTTACCGTTATCGGCGTGTTGTTCAGCGTGTTGCCACCGGCGGTCACGCTGGTAAACGTCGGGTTGGCAACGGTTTTAACGGTGTAGATGGTTTGACCATTACCGCCTGGAGACGGGGTTACCTGAATATTGTCGCCCGCCACCACTTCGGTTTTCGCCGCTTGGATGTTGGTGGAAAGTTGGTTGGTTATGCGTTTCACATCGCCGATATTGGCGGCATTGCTGTCGGTGTTGCCGCCGCTGGCGACGTTGGTGATTTGTTTGTTGCCTGCGTCAACACCAGTGTTGGTCACGCTCGGGCCGTTGGCGATGGTCAGGCCGCTGTTGTTCACGGTGGTGTTGCCGGTTTTCAGGCTGCCTGCATTGCCCAAATCCACGTTTTGCGCGAGTTTGAGGCGCAATGTGTTGCTGGTCTTGTCCGCCACCACACCGATGTTGTTGTCGGTAAGCGTACCGGTGGCGCCGCCTTTCACGTTGAGCGTGGTACCGAGTGGACGTTCCACAGTAGTGCCACTGTCACCGTCGAATTTGAGCGGATTGGCAGCTTGGGCGGCAACGTGATAAAGCTGGCTACCGTTAATGGCATCGGTGGACGTGGCAGAAATTTCACCAGGGGCAACGTGTTTGATTTGGCGCTCATAACCTGCCGTACCGATGGAAACCTGCGAACCATCCGTAATATTGGTGGCACCGGCAAAACCGCTGTAGGTCACACCGTTCACGGTAGCGCTGGTTACTGGGGTTGCAACAGTGCTTGTGCGCGAACCTGCGCCGATGGCTACAGCTTTGTCTATGTCGGCCTTCGCGCCCACGCCGAATGCAGATGCGCCTACTTTTGTGGCTTGCGCCCCCGGGCCGAAAGCGGTGGAAAGCGCGCCTGTGGCTTGGGCTTTCACACCCACGGCAATCGCAGCCTCAGCCGCTTCTGTGCTTTGATAACCGGTGCTCATTGACGTGCCGGTCAGCCGTAGATAATCCGCGTCCACTTGGGCTTTGGCTAAATCCCAATCATCGCTGCCGATAGCGATGGAGGAATTGCCATTGGCGCGGGTGTTGTTACCGATGGAAGTGGATTGTCCGCCCACTGCCTGAGCATCCGGGCCGATGGCTACTGCTTGGGTAAACCCTGTTGCCTGTGCCGTCCAGCCGATGGCCACAGACTGTCTGCCGGTGGCTTTGGCAATATTGGTGGCCGTTTCGTTCGAGCCAATCACAACAGATTTCTCACCCGATGCCTCTGCTTTGTTACCAATGGCAATCGCATACAATTTTGAAGCCTGTGCCGTGTCACCTACCGCCACAGTGCCGATAGATTTCGCACCAGCATTCCAGCCCATGGCGATTGATTGTGCGTGTGTCGCTTCTGCACCCGCGCCGACAGCGATGGAATACGTACCCCCTGCCTGTGCCGATTGCGCAGCGCTGCGGCCGCCGCCAACGGCAATCGAGTTTGCACCGGCGGCTTGGGAGAAGCGGCCTACTGCCACTGAGCTTTCAGTGGCCGCATTGCTGCTGTTGCCTAAAGCCAAAGCACCAATATTTTTAGCGGACGCCGCTGTGCCGACGGCAACCGACTGTGATGTTACAGCGGAGCTTTTATAGCCGATGGCCACCACTTGGTTCACACCGGACACGCCTTGGTTGGCCTCCGTACCGATGGCAATAACGTGCGAACCGCTAATTTTCTGCGCTGCGCCCGTACCGATACCGATCACATTATTGGCCGACACCGCGTCTTTTACCGCACCCTCGCCCACGGCAATATTGCGCCCTGTGCTGTTGGCGTTTTCGCCAGCCGCCTTACCAATGGCGATATCCGCTTCACCCAGCGCATTGGCACGTTCACCAATAGCAACTGTTTGATTATGATGCGCTTTGCTGTCTGCACCGATGGCCAAGCCCGACGTGCTGGAAGCGGAAGAATTCGCACCCAAAGCCACATTGCTCTCGCCCGCCGTTTTGGCCGATAAGCCGATGGCCACAGATTTGCCGGGCTTATTGCCGCCCACAATATCGGCCGCCGTTGTGGACGAATCACCGCAGACCACGTTTTTGCTGTTGTCGTCGTAATAACAAAATTTATAGTCTGTCCCAGATGGCAAGGCATTGCCGCCGGCAGTGGTCGTGCCGGTGTTTTGCGCGCCCCAAGCGGGGGAAACCGCCAGCAACACCAAAGCGGCAGCGGCACGCGTGGTGTTTTTGCCCTGCGATTTGGCCAGCTCGGAAACGGCCGCCCAAGTGCCGCTCACGGCGTTGTAAACAGTTTTGTACGTTTTGTTCATTGCGATATTCCTTATTTGTTGCAGACTTTGCAAATTGCTGCCCGACTGCGTTTGCATATAGAGAAAAACCGCATATACTCAATATAGTGAATGGAAAAACCTATCTGCCATATTAAAGAAAGGCTACCTGAAAACTCGTTTTATCCGTTTTCAGGTAGCCTTTAATTTAGGCAAACGCGTTCAAGCGCCTTTGTCTTCCCCGTTCACAATTGCGCTGATGAAAGCCTCAGCCTTGTCTTTGAGCAGGAAGCGGGCGGATGGGTCGGCGGCTTCTTCCGCATTCAGGATGAGCGGCTCGGAGCAGTCGGCGCGGACGACAATTTCGGGCATGGAGACGATGCGCCACAGCGCGGTGAGGAGGCTGGTATTGCCGGCATAAGCGGGAGCGGTGGTGCGGCGGCCGGCGCGGTCGCAATAGCGCAGCGCCACGGCCACGGCGGGCAGGCCGCTGTCCAGCGCGGATTGGAACAGCGCGGCTTTAAACGGCAGCAGCGCCACGCCGTCCGAGGCTTTGGCTTCGGGAAAGAACGACACGCTGTGCCCGGCCGTGAGCGAGCGCACGATGGCTTCGTTTACCGGCGCTACGTCGTTGCGGCTGTTGCGGTTGATGAACACCGCGCCGGTACGCGCCACCACCGCGCCCACCACCGGCCAGGAGCGGATTTCGCGCTTGGCGATGAATACGGTGGGATACATGGCCATCAGAATCATCGGGTCGAGCCAGGAAACGTGGTTCGCCGCGCCGAGGAACACGGACGGGAAAGGCGGGTTGTTCGGATTGGCTTCGATACGGATGTGCAATACTTTCAACATACTGCGCGCCAAGCTCTGCATCACGTCTTTGCTGTGCTGGTTGTATTCGCGCAGGCGGAACAGGCGGTAGGCAGTGATGAAAAACCAAAACAGCAGGTGCAGGATGCGGAAGAGGCGGGTGAAGACGGAGGTGGATGGTGTGTTCATGTGTTTGTTTCGTTTGTCGGTCGGATTTTAAAAGGCTACCTGAAAAACCAAAGCCTGCCGGAAACGGCCTCAACGCTGGCATTGCGGGCAGTAGAAACTGCTGCGCTGGCCGATGGTCTGCCGCGCAATCGGCGTGCCGCACTGATGGCAGGGTTCGCCCTCGCGGCCATATACCTGGTATTGCTGCTGGAAATAGCCGCTTTGCCCGTCGCTGTGCAGAAAATCGCGCAGGCTGCTGCCGCCCGCCTTCAAGGCACGCTGCAACACACTGCGGATTTCCGCCACCAGGCGGCGGCACTCTTCGGCAGATACGCGGTCGGCGCAGCGGGTGGGCAGGATGCCGGCGGCAAACAGCGCCTCGTTGGCATAAATATTGCCCACGCCCACCACGATTTTGTTGTCCATCAACGCGGTTTTGACGGCGCTTTTGCGGCGCGAGAAGGCGGTTTTCAGGTAGCCTGCGGTAAATTCGTCCTGCAGCGGCTCGGGGCCCAGATGCTGCAACAGCGGGTGCTGCTCCGCCGGCCCGGCAAACCACAGCACCGCGCCGAATCGGCGCGGGTCGCGCAGGCGCAGCACGGTTTGGTCGTCTGTAACGATGTCGAGGTGGTCGTGCTTTTCCGGCGGCGGCGCGCTGCCGTCGGGATACACGCGCAGGCTGCCGGACATGCCCAAATGCAGCAGCATCACGCCGTGGGCAAATTCAAACAGCAAATACTTGGCGCGGCGGCGGATGTGCACGATGCGGCTGCCGACCAGCTGCCGCACCAAATCCGGCGGCACCGGCCAGCGCAACTTCGGCTGGCGCACCACCACCCCGGCCACGGTCTTGCCCTGCATATAGGGCTGGATGCCGCGGCGGGTGGTTTCAACTTCGGGCAATTCGGGCATGGGAATTCGGGTTGGAAATAAACAAGGCGGGAAGTTTAGACCGTTTGCACGGTTTAGGCTACCTGAAAACCGATTTTCAGTCCGCCCCCGCGCAACTCAGCACAAATGCCGCCCACTGTTTTTCAGGTAGCCCCTTTCACACAAGAAGGCTACCTGAACACGCATATTAAAAAATTTGCATGAAACCCAATCGCAGCAGGCTATTGCTGCCCCGCCTGCTGTTTGGCGGCCTCCTGCCGCTGCCATTTGGCGCGGTGTTCCGGCTCGTAGGCAAGGTTCATGATAAAAATTCCGGCCTTGCCATTGTTGATACCCTTAGTCATCACAAAAGCCAGCAGGCTGCCGCGCTTAAACTGCTGTATACCGTTTTCGGCCAAAAACTTTTCCCGCTCTTCGGCCGTAACGAACATGCCGCTGTTGAGCACGGTAAATTCTTCCGCGCTCAGGTGCGGATAGGGTGCAAACCCGGCGGCTTCCAAATCTTTCACCAAGGTTGCCACTTCATTATCCGTGCGCGCCAAAATCATCATTTGCAGCAGCTTGCTCTCGCCGTCGAACGCAAACATGCGCAACGGGAAGCCGTTCTGAACATTGCTCTGATACACTTCCACAGCACCGGATTCGCTGCCGAGCCTCCGGTTGCCGAAAATTATCTCGCCATCTTCCATCTTCACCGCATCGGGATACAACGCCCGTATCTGATCCACCGTGGTTTTGCCCACTTCCACGCTTTGCAAAACAGGCGCAGCGGCAGCGGCCTGGCTGGCAGCCTCGCCATCATGGCGGCCCACATCCACACGACAGGCACACAAGGCGGCCAACAGCAGCGGCAGAAGGGCTTTAGCATAAACAGACATCTCAGCTTCCTTAAAACAAGATTGCAGGGAGAAAGCAGAGTACAAGAGAAAGGCAAACCGGGCAATGCTTAATCAGCAAGAAAGGCTACCTGAAAGCGCCGTAATATTTTCAGGTAGCCTTTCAGTGCGCAAGAGGCTACCTGAAAAATCGTCTTAATCACTCAACCCCAAATCCTTTCCATCTTGATTAACCCAACTTCACATAAACCGTTACCGGAATTTTTCAGGTAGCCTTTATCCACGGCACAGATAGGCCATTCATTACCATATTTTCTTTCTCTTACGGCCATTTGGGCAAATGCTGCCAAAACGTGCCAAGCGGCAAGAAGACGTTTATAATGTTAACTATCTTTAATTCCGAAAGGCTGTATATGTCGAAAATGGCCAAGGGGATTATTGCGGCCGTGGTCTCCAATATTCTGTTCGGCTCGCTGTTTATGTTCGGCCCGTGGATGCGGCCGATGAGCGGCACGGATGTGTTTGCCTGGCGTATCGTGGGCACGTTTGCCTGTGCGCTCTCCATGATGCTGCTCACGTCGGCCAAACACGATGCGGCCAAATTCCTGCACGAAATCGGCGGCAATGTGCGCCGCTGGGCATTGGTGCTGCTGCCCGCACCGATTATGATCGGGCAGATTTGGCTTTATATGTGGGCGCCGGTAAACGGCAAGGGCGTGGACGTATCGATGGGCTACTTCCTGTTCCCGCTTGCGATGATGCTGGGCGGGGTGATGGTATTCCGCGAGCGGCTCGATCGATTGCAGCTGGTTGCCGTGCTGCTGGCTTCGGCGGCGGTGGCGCTGGAAATCTGGAACAGCGGCACGTTTTCTTGGGTAACCATTGCCGTGTTCGCCACCTTCCCGATTTATTACATCATGCGCCGCTGGCAGGGCGTGCCGCCGCTGCTCGGACTCTTGCTGGATTTGATTTTGGCGCTGCCTTTTGTGATTTGGTATCTGGTGATGTATTCACCCAGCCCGGCCATGATCGAGGCCAAGCCGATTTTGCTTTTGTTTGCCGTGCTCTTGGGGCTCAACGGTGCGGTATCGATGCAGGTAAACCTTACCGCCAATGAGCTTTTGCCGGTGGTGCTGTTCGGCATGCTGAGCTATCTGGAGCCGGCGCTGCTGTTTCTGCTTTCGGTGTTTGTGCTGGGTGAGCATTTGGATTGGGTGGCCATGGTGAGCCACAGCCTGATTTGGGCGAGCATCATCGTGATGCTGTATCACGGCATCCAAACCATGCGCCGCGAAACGGCAGAACAGGCTGCCTGAAATTATCTGCTTCAATCAAATGAAAACCAGGCTTCCTAAGCGGAAGCCTGTTCTTTCTCAGGCCAAAATGACTTGGGCAGATGTGTTATAATCACACGTTAGGTTTCAGGTAGCCTGAAATCGCATTGAGCACACATCATTTCCCAATATAACAATACCTTTCATCACCACCTCATGCCAAACGAAATCGCCGACATCAGCTACGAAATCCTGGAAAACGAAAACGGCCAAGAAACCCCAGCCCTATTTATCGCCTGCAATATCAACAACGAAGCAGAAGCAGGGGCATTCGTGGCCGAAGTGCAGCAGGCCGCTTTCAGCCAGCTTTTAATGCCCTGCCAAGAGGCCAAACTTCTAATGATCACCATCATCGGCGGCATCGAGGCCGAAGCCTTCCGCCGGCTTTGGCTGCCTCGCGTTGAAGCAGATGAATTATTCGCCGTACTCATGGCTAGGCTGGAAACTGCCGTGGTGGTGCACGGCACACCCGCCGGCGAAATCGTCGGCCAAGCCTCCCTGCTGGCCTAATCGGCTGCCGGTTAAACATCCTAATTTGCGCTGCCATTTTTCAGGTAGCCTCAAACTCATTCTCATCACAGCAAAATAACCATGACAGAACAAACCCAGCAAGAATACGGCGCAGACAGCATCCAAGTCCTCGAGGGATTGGAGGCCGTGCGCAAACGCCCCGGCATGTATATCGGCGACACCCAAGACGGCTCCGGCCTGCACCACATGGTGTTCGAAGTGCTGGACAACGCCATTGACGAAGCGCTGGCCGGCCACTGCGACAACATCACCGTGTGCATCAACGCCGACGAATCCATCACCATCGAAGACAACGGGCGCGGCATCCCCACCGGCATCCACCCCAAAGAAGGCCGCTCCGCCGCCGAAGTCATCATGACCATCCTGCACGCGGGCGGCAAATTCGACAACAACAGCTACAAAGTCTCCGGCGGCCTGCACGGCGTGGGCGTGAGCGTGGTGAACGCGCTTTCCGACTGGCTGAAACTCACCATTTGGCGCGAAGGCAAAGAGCATTTCGTGGAATTCAAACGCGGCGAAACGGTCGAGCCGCTGAAAGTGGTGGGCGAATGCAGCCCCGACAAACACGGTACGCGCGTGCAGTTCCTCGCCAGCGAAGACACCTTCGGGCTGGTGCAGTACAAATTTGAAACGCTCGCCAAGCGCATCCGCGAATTATCGTTCTTGAACAACGGCGTAAAAATCGAACTGTTCGACAAACGCGACGGCAAACACGAAAACTTCGCCGAATCCGGCGGCGTGGCCGGTTTCGTCCGCTACACCACCGGCAACAAAAAGCCCCTGCACGAAAAAATCTTCTACACCATCGGCGAAAAAGACGGCATGACCGTGGAATGCGCCATGCAGTGGAACGACAGCTACCAAGAATCCGTGCAATGCTTCACCAATAACATCCCGCAGCGCGACGGCGGCACCCACCTCACCGCCCTGCGCGCCGCCATGACTCGCACCATCAACCAATATATCGAGGCCAACGAAATCGCTAAAAAAGCCAAGGTGGATACCAGCGGCGACGATATGCGCGAAGGCTTGGTGTGCGTGCTTTCCGTGAAACTGCCCGACCCGAAATTCTCCTCCCAAACCAAAGACAAACTGGTTTCCAGCGAAATCGCCCCCGTGGTGAACGAAGTGCTCAGCCAGGCGCTGCACGAATTTTTGGAAGAAAATCCGCAAGATGCCAAAATCATTTGCAGCAAAATCGTAGATGCCGCCCGTGCCCGCGAAGCTGCCCGCAAAGCGCGCGAAATCACCCGCCGCAAAGGCGTGATGGACGGCCTCGGCCTGCCCGGCAAACTGGCCGACTGCCAGGAAAAAGACCCTGCCTTATCCGAGCTTTATCTGGTGGAGGGCGATTCCGCCGGCGGTTCCGCCAAACAAGGCCGCGACCGCAAATTCCAAGCCATCCTGCCGCTGAAGGGCAAAATCCTCAACGTGGAAAAAGCCCGCTTCGAGAAAATGCTCGCCAGCCAAGAAGTCGCCACCCTAATTACCGCGCTGGGCACGTCCATTGGCAAAGAAGAATTCAATCTGGAAAAACTGCGCTACCACCGCATCATCATCATGACCGATGCCGACGTGGACGGGGCCCACATCCGTACCCTGTTGCTTACCTTCTTCTACCGCCAAATGCCCGAGCTGGTGGAGCGCGGCTACATCTATATCG
>ERZ772827.456-NODE-456-length-22574-cov-3.297837_pt1 | contig 22574 bp, 15 predicted proteins | sample MGYA00580850_ERZ772827 | MGnify/ENA primary metagenome ERZ772827 (study PRJEB29015, sample SAMEA2737950) | human oral metagenome | biome: human oral; feature: human-associated habitat; material: dental | place: China | collected 2145 ... | reverse complement strand
CTTATCAAAAGGATTATCATTCATTCCGAGCATTGAAAAAGCAGCTTGCTGAGCTTGAAAACCAGTTGAACGAGGGGAATAAAGACTCCGACTATAAGCAGTATCTGCTAAACGAGTTAGAAGAAGCACAGCTCGATGACTTAGACCTCGATGCCGTACAGCAAGAGCTATCCTCCCAAGAGAATGTAGAGCATATTTCCGAGAATCTCGCTCATATTTTTAGGCTGACCGACCAAGAAAGTATCGGGCTTTTAGACTCATTTACCGAGATGAGGTCTAAACTCTCCAAAGTTGCCGACCTCTCCCACCAGTTCACTGAGCTAAACGACAGGTTAGAGAGCCTATTCGTGGAGTTTAAGGATGTCATCTTCGAGCTGCAATCCAAAGCTGAAGATTTGGAGATGAACCCCGAGCGCCTCGAAGAGCTCAAAGACAAAGTCAATAAAACCAACACCCTCCTGCTGAAACACAAGGTAGGAAGCGTCTCCGAATTAATAGAAATCCGAGACCAGTTGGCAACCGAGCAAACCAGCTTTTCAGATATAGAAGAGCGAATAGCCTATCTAAAGCAGGAGATTACCGATAAAGAAACCCAGTTGAGAATCCTCGCCGAGAAACTCTCCAAAAACCGAAACCTGTCGGCACCCGAATTTTCAGAAAAAATAGAAACCCTCCTCCGAAGGCTCGGTCTCGAAAAAGCAAAAATTGAGGTTCAGCTCACCCCAAATGAGGACTTCTCCGCATTCGGTTTAGATGGCATCGCTATAATGTTTCAGGCCAATATAGGCTTCCCTCTCAAGCCTATACAGTCGGCAATTTCTGGCGGTGAGCGTTCCCGAGTAATGCTAGCCATCAAGAAAATAATGGCAGAGAATGCCGAGCTGCCTACCCTTATCTTAGACGAAATCGATACTGGCGTCTCTGGGAAAGTAGCCGAAGAAATCGGTTTGCTGATGAAAGAAATGTCTGCCGACTTACAGCTCATCGTCATCACCCACCTCGCGCAGGTTGCATCAAAGGGGAGCGACAATTACAAGGTCATAAAACACGACATCGACGGCAAGACAAAGTCCAGCATCATCCCCCTTTCTCCAGACGAAAAGCTCCAAGAAATCGCCCAGCTTCTCTCCGGCTCTACCATCACCGATGCCGCTATAGAGCAGGCTCGCGCCCTGATTCTCGGCACTTAGCCGTAGCACGGCAGTGGGCTGTCAGGAGTAAAAATGAACCTGTCGGAAAGGAAAATCATCCTTAGGTCAAGTAAAATAAAAAAAAGTGCCTGCCACGCTGTGGCTGTTCCTTATGCTAGTGGGCTATGGTGTACACTGTAGTCCAAAGTAGAAATAGCGGGGGGAGAGGTTATAGGTATTATAGGAAATCAGTTGGTTAGTGATGGAGTTGGTATAGAGTTTCTGGCTGTTGAGGAGGTTATTTACTCCTATTTTAAGGGAGAAAAGGGGGAGTTTTTTCTCAAGGGCAAGGGAGATTTGCGGGGTATAGAGGTAGAATTTATCAAGGTGGCGAGCGTAGAGGCTAAGGCTTGGGCTCAGGTAGGTAGTAGGGGTTATTTTAAGCTCAGAGGAGGTCGTCAGCCTAAGGTTATAATCGGTTTTATTAGAGATAATAAAGCTGTGATGGGCTTCAGCTTTAATGTTTTGGTTCAGCACTTGGGTATTGATTAGGGAAACCAAATTAAGGCTGTTTTGACTAATGTATCTCAGGTTTTCATTTAGGATTATCGGAAAGTTCCAGTGCCGAAAAATAAGGATATGCATTTGCGAGAATTTCGGTTTAGAGCTTATGTAATTTCCCGATATATTCATCCGATGAGAGGGCGAATCAGCGATGATGATGCTTTGCACAGGTGCAGAAGCACCCATTGAGGTTTTGATGATGGCAGACTGTGGCAGATATTCATAATCTGCGGAGAGCTGCCACTTGTTTTTTTGAGAGGCTAAGGCTGTTCGAATAAGAGAAAAAGGTACTCGTAGAAGCATCGTCTCCCTTTATAAATCTTTTCGAGTCAGAGGTGTCAAGTACTGGGAGCAGGTAGTCTCGTTCCTTGAAATTAATCTTATAGTTTGATGATAAACTAAGGCTCAAATCATCGGAAAAGCGGTAAGAAATCTTTGCTTTTGGGAAGATATTCCTGCTCCATTGTTGTGCTCTTGAGGCGTTGAATTTATTGCGTATGCCTATGGCATCCGCCCCGATGATGAGGTCTAATTTCCTCTTTTTATACCAGAGAAAAGCCTCCCAGCTGGCTATGCTGTGCTGTATTTCATACTGGCTGAGCACAGTTTTGTATTCATCTTCCCTGCTGATGGATGTATGCCGTATATCTATATTGAGCTGGGTTTCTATTCGGAGGTTTTTCAGGTTTTTGTAGAGGTTGTAGAAGAGGTAAATATTGTTGTTTTGTGCCGTTTGCTCTCTGTGGGTGCTTTGGGCAGTGGTAGAGCCTCCCGTACTAAACTGGTTGGTATAGTCTGCCACTGAATTTTCTCTCTCGCTTACGAAATCTATCCCCATTCTGAATATTTTGCTTTTCCAGAGAATTTTTGAGGAGAGGCTGTTGGTATTTTGGGAGCTGTTTTCTGTGTGCAGGCTTTTGTAGGCATTAGAATTCGCATTATTTATATACTCATTTTGGATGTTTTGAGTATTCCTGAGTGTCGTTTCATTTCGTTTGATGTCTAAAAGGACGGTAAGGCTGTTATCTAAATTTGAATAATTAAATTTCTGGGAGATAAGGTAGAGGGTGTTAATATCATTCCCCTCCTTGCGGGTATTTTCGTGTATTGTATTTTCGTTGGCGCGCTGCCATCCTCGGTATTCCTGCTGGGTAAAGAGGTCTTTATGCTCATTAATTCCGAATACGGTATACTGGACTTTGGTTTTCTTAATATTAAAACTAAAACCCGATTGCAGAAGTTTGGTATCCCCGATATGAGGATGGGAGAGCCTTAAATCGCCTGCATTAGCGTAGGAATAATGCAAGTTAGAGAGCAGATTTCCACTGCTGAAAAACTGTTCATTAAAGAAATTCCGATAAGCGATACTCTCTGGAAGAATGCTCTTGCTCAGGTTGTTTGCATTAATAAAAGAATTGAAGAGCATACTTTTACGAATCCTGTTAACCGAGCCTCTTACCAAGTATCTGTCATTCGCATTGCCCAGCATCTCTGTATTCAGATGGGTTTTCTGAGATTTTTTTTGTATTCAGCCCAATGTTGAGTATGCTTGTTTCGTCTTTATTATTTGGGTTGGTTATTTGCAGGTCTTTCACCCACTCGGCAGGGATTTGTTCGGAGGTTATTTTAGAATTTCCAGAGTACATTTCCTTACCGTCTATAAAGATTTTATTCAGCGACTTACCATTGTAGTACAGCTTGCCTTGGTTCCAGATTAGCCCAGGTATTTTATCCATCAGCCCTTTCAAGTTATCGCCTTTTTTTATGGTGAGTGTATCTATTTCTATGCGTAAGGTGTCTGTTTTTTTCTTGGAGCTGATAACCACCTCGGGGATGATTTTAGCTTCCTGCCCAAATGAGTAAAAAAAGAGGAAAAGAAATAAAAAACCGAATAAAACTTTCTTCATAAAGAGGGAATATTAGGCATCCACAATAGATGATGCCAAATGTATAGATAATTTTATATTTGTAATCATAGAAAATAAAAAATGAGAAAAGTATTTTTAATGGCTTTTTTGGGAGGGACTTCGCTCGTGTTTTCCCAGAAAGTAGAAAGCGTTCTAAGTTTGGAGAAATCTTTTAGCTCGGTGGTATCAGGCGGTGATAGTGCAGCATTTTCAGGGATGCTCAGTGAGAAAGTTAGGCAAAGGGTCTATGTTTCTTCAACAAACCATAGCGGTGTTTCCAGCTACGAAATCAAACGAATTGTAGATGAAACCCCCGTCTTTGGAGAAATCATTAAAACCGATACCGATGATAAATTCAGCGGAGGGGGCAACCCAAAACTAATGGAGATTTATGAGAAATCCCTCAATAAAAAGTGTGAATTGTTTAACGATAATAAAAACTGTGAGGGCTTCAGCCGATATTCGGGGTATATCCCCTTTATGAATGATAAAAGCCTTTACTTTGTTGATAAGGAAGATATCGAGAAAGGTAAATATACCCTGAAAAGAGGAGGCATTACCTACGAAACCGAAATCATTAGCATAGATAAAACCAAGCCTCGCGAGTGGAAGGTCTATTTCTATGTAAATAAAATCATCCCAGAAGAAAAAAGAACCAAAGTTCAAAAGCTCCCTATTCCTGTAAAAGAGATTATCAAAAAGGAATACATCATCTCTCAGGTGTTCAGAGGCTATTACACCTTAAACCCAGAGAACAGCTTTATCTCTTATATGAAGTACGACTACAGCGTTCGCAATAGGGTTCAGACGAATGATGAGCCCGCCACCGAAAGCGATAGCGTCAGTACCATCGAGCTCAAAAACAAACTAAAATAGAAGAACACCCTCTCTACGAAAACAAAGCCTCCCTCCAATCAATTGGAGGGAGGTTTATTTTATCTTTCAGAAGAATGAGGATTAGTCTTTAAAATGCCCCATTGCGATGAATTTCTCTTGTCTCTGGGTAATGATTTCCTCTTGTGAGAATTTCTTAAATGCAGAGATATTTTGCAGGATAGATTTTTTGAGATTTTCGCAGGCTTGTTTTGGGTCATAGTGTGCGCCACCAAGGGGTTCTTCTATAATGCCATCTATGATTTTATTTTTTAGCATATCCTTTGGCGTAAGTTTTAGGGCATTGGCAGCGTCTTCTTTATGCTCCCAATTTCTCCAAAGGATAGATGAGCAGCTCTCTGGTGAGATTACGGAATACCAAGAATACTGCATCATATAGACCTTATTCCCCACACCTATACCGAGCGCACCGCCGCTGGCACCTTCACCGATAACATAGCAGAATACAGGCACCTTGAGCAATGCCATTTCATAGATATTCTTTGCAATGGCTTCTCCTTGCCCTCTTTCTTCTGCCTCCAAGCCTGGGTAGGCACCTGGGGTATCCATAAAGGTGATGATCGGGATGTTAAACTTCTCGGCGAGCTTCATCAGTCGGAGGGCTTTTCGGTAGCCTTCGGGGTTGGGCATTCCGAAGCGTCTCTTTTGTCGCTCTTTGGTAGTTCTCCCTTTTTGTGTGCCTATAAACATTACCCTTTGTCCTTTTATGGTTGCTAATCCGCCCACCATCGCTGGGTCGTCGGCAAAGTTTCTATCGCCGTGTAGTTCTACAAAGCTATCGGGGTCTGCTATACCGCTGATGTAGTCTAAGGCATAAGGTCTATCGGGATGTCTGGAGAGCTGTACAATCTGCCACGGACTAAGGTTTCCGTAGATTTCTTTCTTTTTTTCCAGAATCTTATCTTCTATCTGGCTACAGGCGAGTTTCATATCGATGCCTGCATCTTCGCCTACTATGGAGCAGGTTCCCAATTGGTCTACCAGCTCTTTAATGGGTTGTTCAAATTCTAAGTATTCCATTAGATTTAAAATTGCGGACAAATATACTTAAATAAATATTAAAAGGAATAGAGAGAGGTTTAAGGTCTAAAAGAAAGTAAAGCAAATAATTGTAAAGATAAATAGAATTTTTTCTGTGATTTTTTAGAAGATTTATATTTTGAACCAAAAATAATTGAAGAGAATTTAAAACAAATTACCTTTGTACTCTAAAATTTGAATGCTATGATAAGAAACTTATGCTTAGCTTTTGCACTTCTTTCGGGACTTTCAAAAGCACAGGATGTTATCTTCTCTGAGCGTTTTGACACCGATGATCCCAATCATTACAATGACTGGGTTATCTCGGATGACGACAGAGATGGAGAAACTTGGAAACTAAGTCTGGGGAGCGACTTTGCAGAGTCAGCAGGTTGGGATAATACCAACAGCTTTATGATGGTTGCTACTTCCTATATTTCTCGACCTATCCCTGGTCCTTTGGATGCCGATGATGTTCTCATCTCCCCAGAAATTACCATTCCCGCAACTGGAAAAACCGAGCTCTCCTATAAAATAGGGGTAGTTTTAGATGAGAGAAATGGCTTTAAGTTGAATGATATAGACTACTGGCTCTTTATCCTTGCTGATGGTCAGAAGTATTTCCCTACACTTACTCCGACCGACCATACCAACTTCTCAAGTGCAAATTCTGCACAAGAACGAAAGTTTGATATCAGTGCCTATAAGGGTAAGAAGATTAGGCTCTGCTTCAGGCACAGGGCTTTTGCTCAGTTTCAGCTGTTGCTCGATAATATTAAAATTACCCATCAGCCAGACCTCAGCGTAAGTGATACACCAAACAAGGAAGAAATTACCTATTCAGTATATCCTAATCCAGCTCACGATGTTCTCCATTTGCAAGGCTTTGGCAGCTCATCATCCTACATTATTTACGATGCGTCTGGTAAAGCCGTAAATAAAGGTAATGGTGAAGAAGACATCAATTTAAGAGCATTGCCAGCAGGAGCATACATCATTAAAGTGAAAAATAATGAGGTAGAAAAAACATTTAAATTCATTAAGAAATAAGGAAATGAAAAAGATATTTATACTAATAACCGCTGCTTTGGGAGCTTTTGGATATTCCCAGAATTACTGGCAAAAGATTTCTACTAAGGCAGGTAAGAATAATGAAGTAGAGCAGTTCTATAAACTCAACCTCCATCAGCTGAGAAAAGATTTGAATACTCAGCTCTCCGCTAAAAATGCAGAGATGATTATAGAAATCCCAAATGTAGAAGGCAAGCTCGAAAAATTTAAAGTAAGAAGTTTCCCTGTGGTAGATGAAGCTATGGCTGCTAAATATCAGTTGGGATCGTACCAGGGTGTGTCTTTGGAGAACTCTCGCCGTACCATAAGGTTTAGTGTTTCTCCCTACGATTTTCAGTCTATGCTTTCCAGTGATGAAGGCTATTCCTTCATAGACCCTGAGCGAAAGCAGAAAGATGTCTATCGCGTTCACCCAAAATCTTTAAAAGCTAAAGGTCGTGCTTTTGAATGTACTACTTCTGAACCCAAATCTGATATACAAGGCTTAGACCACCTCTATAAAAATGCGGAGGCTTATAAAAAGAATACCTTATTTAATATAAGCTCTTCCGACAGGAAGTACAGAACCATTAGAATGGCTATCTCTGTAACGGGAGAATATACACAGGTCTTTGGCAGTGTAGAGAAAGCATTGGCGCAAATTAATGCCACACTTACAAGGGTAAATCAAGTTTATGAGAGAGACCTTGCACTGCATCTTAATCTGGTAAATGCTCCAGAACTTATCTATACCGACCCAAATACTGACCCATACTCTGATGCTGACCTCGGTGTAGCAGGTGAGTGGAATGTAGAGCTCCAAAGAAATCTAACCAAAGTTTTAGGTAATGATGCTTATGACCTTGGGCATCTCTTCGGGGCGTCTGGTGGTGGCGGTAATGCTGGCTGTATCGGTTGTGTGTGCATAGACCCAGAGCCAGATCCTTTTGGGGATTCTATGGATACTCAGAAAGGTTCGGCTTTTACCTCCCCAAGTATAGATGATGAACCTTTTGGAGACGCCTTTGATATAGACTATGTAGCTCACGAAATAGGGCATCAGTTAGGGGCTAATCACACCTTTTCTCACGATATAGAGCGCTCAGGTGTGCAGGTAGAGCCTGGTTCTGGTTCTACTATTATGGGCTATGCGGGTATTACCGAAGCCAATGTACAGCAGAGTACAGACCCTTATTTCAATTATGTGAGTTTGAATCAGATTCGAGGGGTATTGTCAAAAGCTACTTGTGCACAGAAGACAAGTATTCAGAATACCTTGCCCGTCATCTCTCCTCTTAAGTCTTATACTATCCCTAAGAAAACTCCTTTTGTACTTAGTGCTCAGGTTACCGATAAAGAGAACGACCCGCTTACTTATACTTGGGAACAGCAAAATTCAGCTGAGACAAAGCTTGTTAAAATCTCGGGAGACAGGAAAGATGGTGCAAACTTCCGCTCATTAAAGCCAGGTACAGAGCCTATAAGGTATTTTCCTAAACTGGAAAATGTAATTGCAGGTAAGCTCATTAGCGAGGATGATTGGGAGGCGGTATCCAATATCGTAAAAGAAATGAAGTTCGTACTTACTGTGAGGGATAATCATCCTACTCTCAACCAGCAGCAGGTAGCTTCAGCAGAGCAGAATATCAGTGTAGGCAAAGATGGACCTTTTGCTGTAACCTCTGGTATATTGCATTATGGAGTTTCCAAACCTATCCTTTGGGATACCGCCAATACCCAAAATGCACCGTATAGTGTAGCCAATGTAAAGATAGATTATACACAGGATGAAGGTAAAAACTGGGCGGTTCTCTCAGAATCTACTCCGAATGACGGCTCTCAGGAATTCATCCTCCCCGCTTCATTGGCAGGTAAAAAAATCCAGTTGAGAATCTCAGCTATAGATAATGTTTTCTATACCGTGAGCAAGCCCCTCCTTGTAACGAAGCTGGAGGGATGTAGCAGTCAAGCACCCGATCATTTCACAGTAGAGAACGAAAGGAGAAAGGCATTGCTTTCGTGGGAAGGAGCAGAAAACGCTACTTATTCCATCAGATATAAAAAGAAAACCGATACCGAATGGAAATCCTTCACCTCAGAGAGCCCAAGCGCGGAAATCTCAGTAGGAGTTCATCATTTAGACTTTGGGGTAGATTATGAAGTGCAGGTAGCCAATATTTGTAGTGGAACAGTTGGGAATTATACCCAGTCGCAGACTCTTCATTTTCCAGCATTGGAGTATTGCGGTCTTAAAGCCAACAGCTCTGAGTTCGAGTATATTTCAAGGGTAAAAGTTACCGATGCTGGGGGCAAACTCATCCTCGATAATAAATCTGCAGGTGATGGCTATAAGGACTATGTAACCGACTCCTCAAAGGTCATCACCTTAAAACAAGGTTCCAAAGGCAATAAGCTCAGCATTACAGTTGTTTATCCATCAGATGAGGACTTCTATGAAACCCTAAGCGTATGGATAGACTTTAATGGCGATGCTAAAATGTCTGAAGCTGAAAGAGTAGTGAAGCACTTCATTCCAGACCCATCTAATGGTAATAAAGGTAGCATAGTCACTCACTTTAATATAGATGTGCCGGATGATGCAATAATAGATACTCAAGAGTACTACAGAATGAGGATTGCCCTTAAAGTAGGGCCGAGCATCAACTCTGCTCCTGCAAGCTCTTGCAACGGAAGACTCACAGGCTCGCGAGTAGTGGTAGATAACTACGGCTATGGTGAAGTAGAAGACTACCGAATAAAGATTATTAAATAACTTCAAAAGCTCTCAAGAAATTGAGAGCTTTTTTAAGCAGTAGGCTTTAGGTAGTAAGTTAGTACACACCTTGCAGATGGCTTACTTATAAAAATGGTTACAGGTCGCCCCGCAGGGGCGACCTGTAACCTGTAGCTCATATAGCCATTAGCTATTTGAGGCTGCCGACCATATCTTCGGGTTTTACCCATTCATCAAACTGCTCGGCGGTGAGAAGCCCAAGGTTGATGGCTTCTTCTTTTAGTGTAGTGCCGTTTTTGTGAGCTGTTTTTGCAATTTTAGCTGCATTCTCGTAACCGATGTGCGTATTGAGGGCGGTAACGAGCATTAGAGACTTATCGAGGAGTTCTTTTATTCTCGTATGGTTAGGCTCTATGCCTACGGCACAGTGGTCGTTAAAGGAGTGCATAGCATCGGCAAGGAGCTGTGCAGATTGCAGGAAGTTAAATGCCATCACAGGTTTAAAGACATTGAGCTCATAATTCCCTTGAGTTCCTGCAAAGGAAATCGTAGTATCATTGCCCAGCACCTGAGCGCAAACCATAGTGAGCGCCTCGTTTTGGGTAGGGTTTACTTTCCCCGGCATAATGGAAGAGCCTGGCTCATTCTCTGGAATAAAGATTTCCCCGATACCAGAGCGCGGCCCAGAAGCGAGGAGGCGGATGTCTTGAGCGATTTTATAAAGCGAAACTGCGAGCTGTTTTAGTGCGCCGTGGGTTTCCACAATACCGTCGTGCGCAGCAAGGGCTTCGAATTTATTAGGTGCAGTTACGAATGGGTGCCCACTGAATTTAGCGATATAATCTGCCACTTTTGTATCATAACCTTTGGGAGTATTGAGCCCCGTACCTACTGCCGTACCTCCGAGAGCCAGTTCTTTTAAGTGTTCTAATGTATTGATGATGGCTTTTCTCGCGTAATCCAACTGAGCTACATAGCCAGAAAACTCTTGTCCTAAGGTAAGAGGGGTGGCATCCATCAGGTGGGTTCTTCCGATTTTTACTACATTCTGAAAGGCTTTAGCTTTCTCATCAAGGGTGTTTCTTAGCTTTTCCAATGCAGGAAGAGTGGTTTCTACCACTTTTTTATATGCCGCTATGTGCATTGCGGTAGGGTAGGTATCGTTGGAGGACTGAGATTTATTCACATCATCATTCGGGTGGATGAAGGATTTCTCGCCTAATTTCCCACCATTATTTACGAGGGCTCTGTTGGAGATTACCTCGTTGAGGTTCATATTAGACTGCGTACCAGAACCCGTTTGCCAGATAACGAGAGGGAATTGGTCATTGAGTTTCCCTGCTAAAATTTCATCGCATACGGTAGCTATGGCATCTCTCTTTTCGGTTGGGAGTACGCCGAGTTCATTGTTGGCAAAAGCAGCTGCCTTTTTCAAAATGGCAAATGCCTCAATGATTTCCTTAGGCATAGACCCTTCTTCACCGATTTTAAAATTATTTCGGGAGCGTTCTGTTTGTGCTCCCCAAAATTTGTCTGCTGGGACTTTTACTTCGCCCATTGTGTCGTGCTCTATTCTGTAATCCATTTTATAATGATTTTGAAAATTTATTATGCTCACAAATATAAGAAAAAATCACAGTCAGAGATGCTAAAAGTGAGTAATTCTTTATCCATAATCCCATAAGTAATAAAAAGTAACATCTATTTGAAATCCTCTTATTTAAAATAGAATTAAATTTTTTCTTATGAGACTGATTTATTTGGTTAATGAAATAAAAAGACTCTATATTTGCCCTCAAAAATAGAAAGACTTATGGTTTTATCAGCTTTTTGGCCTTTTTACCAGTATTTATGGACGGTGTATTTCTTTATAATGTTCATCATTGGTTTCTGGTGTATCTTTATGTTTGCTACGGTTGTAGTGCCATTTTGGCTTACAGCAGGTCTTAAAGAATATTTTGGTAAAGTAAAACCATTTGACCCAGAGCAGGTGAGAAGGAAGAGATTAAACGAGCAGGAAGGTGTTGAGGTAATCTATTCCCAACCGAAAGGAGATGGACCATTCATCCATCATGGGCATCATCATTAATTTAGGAGTTTGATTTGACAGATACTTTTTTGAGGTAGCTACTTCATTCTTTTTGAAGTAGCTGTTTCGGTTTTATTAATAAACTTAAGCATTCGTTTTATTCCCTTAAAAATAGTATTACCTTTGTGAAAAATTAAAATAATGTCTGAAATAATACTTAATACAATCCCAGAAGCCATTGAGGATTTAAAAAATGGAAAAGTAATCATAGTAGTAGATGACGAAGATAGAGAGAATGAAGGTGATTTTCTTTCCGCTGCCGAGTTAGTAAGCCCGGAGGTGATTAATTTTATGACGATACACGGCAGAGGGCTTATTTGCACTCCTCTCCCTGAAAAAAGATGCGATGAACTTGGGCTTGATATAATGGTATACCGAAGCAGCGACCCAAAGGAAACCGCATTTACGGTTTCTGTGGATTTGCTTGGCAAAGGCGTTTCTACTGGGATTTCTGCATCGGATAGAGCAAAAACCATAGCTGCACTTATGGATGAGAACAGCAAGCCTACCGATTTTATGCGACCAGGGCATATCTTCCCGCTTAGGGCAAAATCTGGTGGAGTATTAAAAAGAGCAGGGCATACCGAAGCTGCTATAGACCTTACCCGACTTGCAGGGCTTAAAGAGGGGGGCGTAATCTGTGAGATTATGAATGAAGATGGCACAATGGCAAGGCTTCCACAGCTCATAGAATTAGCAAAGAAATTAAACCTTAAAATCATATCCATAGAAGATCTTATAGACTATCAACTCAAAAAAGGAGACCTTGTAAACAAGATTGAGGAGCGCCCAGTAAAGACTTTCTACGGAGATTATGATTTTTATGTGTTTCAAGAGAAACATACCGACCAACTGCACTTTGCACTAACGAAAGGAAGCTGGGAGTTTGATGAACCTGTCTTGGTTAGAGTTCAGAGCTCAAGTGTTTATTTTGATGTGCTCCACCAGCTTACCAATGGTGAAAAACCTCTCCTCGACAGGATTACAAAGCTCATCAATGATGAGGGAAAAGGTGCGCTTGTGTTCATCAACAATGTATCTAATGCTGAAAATACGCTGAGGAAACTTCAGCAGTTCAATAGTCAGCAAGACGGTCAGAAGCCCATCACAAACCCGAATTTTGCAGAGTACGGTATCGGAACTCAGATTTTAAAGAAGCTCGGCATAAGCAAATTCAGAGTGATAAGCCAAAATCCAGAACACAAACCAATGATTTCTGGTTACGGCGTAGAAGTAACCGAAATGGTAAAATTAGGGGCATAGCCCCTTTAATTAGGATAAGAGGGAAAATATTTTCCCTCTTTTTTTGTGCTTTATTATCACGAAAAAATAGTCTTAAAAATGACTAATATCCCGTTGTTTTCTTAATTTTTTATAATACTAAATAGAGCACTCAATGCCTTATAATAAAAGGGGCCTTGCACCCTAACTCATTACATATCACAAAAATTTGTATAAAATCTAAATTATTTAGATGATTTTTATCATATAAAAGTCTTAATTTTGGGGGGACAATAAAAGTTTAATCCTATAAACTCATTTACGATATGATTTTTGACCTTGATATGATTAAAAAAGTGTATGAAAGGTATCCTGAACGAATTGCTGAAGCAAGAAAAGTCGTAGGCAGACCACTTACACTCTCAGAAAAGATTCTTTATGCCCACCTTTGGGAGGGAAATGCAACCACAGCACACCAAAGAGGGAGTTCTTATGTAGATTTCGCACCCGATAGAGTGGCAATGCAAGACGCTACAGCACAGATGGCGCTCTTACAGTTTATGCAGGCGGGTAAGGCTAAGGTAGCAGTACCTTCTACGGCACATGCAGACCACTTGATACAGGCAAAAGAAAACGCAGAAATAGACTTAAAAGTAGGAAAAAGTAAGAACGAAGAGGTGTTTAACTTCTTGGGTTCTGTTTGTGATAAATACGGCATCGGTTTCTGGAAGCCAGGAGCAGGAATTATTCACCAAGTAGTATTGGAGAATTATGCATTCCCTGGTGGGATGATGATTGGTACAGACTCTCACACTGTAAATGCAGGAGGGCTCGGTATGGTAGCAATAGGTGTAGGAGGTGCAGATGCAGTAGATGTAATGGCAGGAATGCCTTGGGAGCTTAAAATGCCAAAGCTCATCGGAGTGAAACTCACAGGTAAAATGAGTGGATGGACGGCTCCAAAAGATATTATCCTGAAAGTAGCAGGCATTTTGACCGTAAAAGGAGGTACAGGTTGTATCGTAGAGTATTTCGGTGAAGGTGCAGAATCTCTCTCCGCTACAGGTAAAGGTACGATTTGTAATATGGGAGCAGAGATAGGTGCTACTACATCTACATTTGCTTATGATGATTCTATGAGGAGATATCTTGCAGCTACGGGCAGGCAGGAAGTGGTAGATGCTGCTGATAAAGTAGCAGAACACCTTAGATCTGATGCCGAAGTTTATGCTGAACCAGAGAAATATTATGACCAGTTAATAGAAATCAACCTCTCTGAGCTTACGCCACATCTCAATGGACCTTTTACCCCAGATTTGGCAACTCCTGTTTCTGAGTTTAGAGAGAAAGCAGAAGCAAACGGCTGGCCTTTGGATGTAGAATGGGCTTTGATAGGCTCTTGTACAAATTCATCTTATGAAGACCTTTCCCGTGCAGCTTCTATCGTAGAAGATGCCGTAGCAAAAGGGGTGAAGCCAAAAGCTATACTCGGTATTAATCCAGGTTCTGAGCAAGTGAAATTTACCGCTGAGAGAGATGGTTTCCTCAATTCTTTTAGAAAATTTGATAATGCAAGAATCTTTACCAATGCCTGCGGACCTTGTATCGGTCAGTGGGATAGAGAGGGAGCAGAAAAGCAAGAGAAAAACTCCATTATACACTCTTTTAACAGGAACTTTGCTAAAAGAGCCGATGGAAACCCAAATACCCACGCCTTTGTAGCTTCCCCAGAAATGGTGGCAGCGGTAGCTATTTCTGGTAGATTAGACTTTAACCCTATTACAGATACCCTAACCAATGAAGCAGGAGAGCAGGTGAAATTAGCCGAACCTAAAGGCTATGAGCTCCCAACAAAAGGCTTTGCAGTAGATGATAACGGCTACCAGGCACCATCCGAAGACGGTTCTAATGTACAGGTTATCGTAAGCCCTACTTCTGACAGGCTTCAGCTCCTCGAAGCATTCCCTGCTTGGGATGGCAAAAATATAGAAGGTGCTAAGGTGCTTATTAAGGCTTTTGGTAAGTGTACTACTGACCATATTTCTATGGCGGGACCTTGGCTTAAGTACAGAGGACACCTCGATAATATCTCCAATAATATGCTCATCGGTGCTGTGAATGCCTATAATATGGAGACAAACAATGTTAAAAACCAGCTGACAGGTGAGTATGGCGAAGTGCCAGCAGTACAGAGACAGTATAAAGCTGCTGGTATCCCAACCATAGTAGTAGGAGATGAAAACTACGGCGAAGGCTCCTCCCGTGAGCACGCAGCTATGGAGCCGAGACACCTTGGCGTAAGGGCTGTTCTTGTGAAATCATTTGCGAGAATCCACGAGACCAACCTTAAAAAACAAGGGATGCTCGGTCTAACATTTAATGATAAGGCAGACTATGATAAAATTCAAGAAGATGATACGGTAAACTTCCTCGACCTTGATCAGTTTGCCGTAGGTAAGCCGCTCACCCTTGAGTTTGTCCATAAAGATGGAAGCAAAGACATCATCATTGCCAACCATACTTATAACGAGCAACAGATTGACTGGTTTAAAGCAGGCTCTGCTCTTAACCTCATTAAGCAGCAGAATAATAAATAACTTCATAATTTAAATACATTTTGAAAGCCTCTCCTTACCAATACTAATGGAGAGGTTTTCTATTGCTTTGAAAAGGAAATTCAATTAAAAACAATATTTTTGCAACCTTAAATTTTAAGTATGGAAAAAGTGAGAGTTCGTTTTGCTCCAAGTCCTACGGGAGCCCTACACTTAGGAGGTGCCAGAACGGCGTTATACGATTATTTATTTGCTAAAAACCAAGGGGGAGATTTCGTCTTAAGAATAGAAGATACAGATACCGCCCGCTTTGTAGAAGGAGCGGAGGAATATATAATGGAAGCCCTTGAATGGTGTGGTATTATCCCGGATGAAAGCCCTAAACACGGAGGCCCCTATGCTCCTTATCGCCAGTCTGAAAGAAGACATATCTACGATAAATACACCCAAGAGATTTTAAAGACAGATTATGCTTATATCGCCTTTGATACGGCTGAGGAATTAGATAAAATCCGAAAAGAATATGAGGAAAGAGGCGAGGTCTTCGCGTATAATTATCAGACCCGAGCAAGGCTTAGAAACTCAATTTCCCTCCCTGCCGATGAGGTAGAGCGTTTGCTCAATGAAAATACCCCTTATGTCGTGAGGTTTAAAATGCCATTTGACAGGGTCCTCAACCTTGAAGATATTATCCGCGGTAAGTTCTCCGTAAATACCAATACTCTGGATGATAAAGTCCTTGTAAAGAATGATGGGATGCCAACTTATCATTTTGCCAATATTATAGACGATCACGAGATGAAAATCTCCCATATTATTCGTGGCGAGGAATGGTTGCCGTCTATGGGCTTGCACATTCTCCTCTATGAGGCTATGGGCTGGGAAGCTCCGCAGTTTGCGCACCTCTCGCTTATCTTAAAACCTGAGGGCAAGGGTAAGCTCAGCAAGAGAGATGGCGCCAAGTTTGGCTTTCCTGTTTTCCCGTTAGATTTCTATGATAAGGCTTCGGGGGAGACTTTCAAAGGCTATAGAGAAGAGGGCTACTTTCCAGAGGCGTTCGTTAATTTCCTCGCTTTACTTGGCTGGTCTCCTGCGGAGGATAGAGAAATCCTTAGCCTTGATGAAATGGCAAAGGAATTTGACCTCCACAAGGTTCATAAGGCTGGGGCGAGATTTAGCAAAGAAAAGGCAGAATGGTTTAATCACCAATACCTCCAAAAGAAATCAGTAGCAGAGCTGGTAAGCCTTCTAAAACAGATAGAAGGCGTGGCTGAGGCAAACCTCTCCGATGAAAAACTCGAGCGAATCGTCTGCCTGATGAAAGAGCGCGCCACCTTTGTAAAAGACATTTATAACGATGGCAAATTCTTCTTTAAACGGCCACAATCGTATGATGAAAAAGCAGTAAAAAAGGCTTGGAAAGAAGATACGCCAGCGATAATTAGCGGGCTGGTAGCGGTTTTAGAGAATACCGATTTTAAGGCAGAAATACTAAAAGAAGCCATTCACCGCTATGCAGAGGAGAAATCCCTCGGTATGGGAAGGGTGATGATGCCTCTCCGCCTCTGTCTCGTAGGCGAGCTTAAAGGCCCCGATGTACCCGATATATTAGAAATACTCGGCAAAGAAGAGTCTATAAAAAGACTTAGAGAGGTTAAGTTATAGAGGGCAGAATTTTAATAATGAAAAAGTAGAAGTACTTCTGCTTTTTCATTTTTTAGAGATTATACCAGAAAAAAGTCTAAGATATTATAGAAAATATACTATAAACCGTTTTTAGAAATTATTTTTCTTATGAATTATTTGTATAAATGAAAAACATCAGTATCTTTGCGCCGAAAAAGTGAGAATATAATTCCATTGAAAATCAGTGAGCAGTTTTAATAGTATTAAATTGCCTGTTTCTTTGGCGTTATATTATTAATATTAATTAAATAAGTAAACAATTTTATTATGAAACAAGTGATTTATAGAGCAAGCGTATTGTGTTTCATTGGCTTTGGGGCACTAGCCAGTGCGCAAGTAACAACTCCGTATGATGGAAATGTTGGGATTAATGAAGAAAATCCAGAGGCTACATTAACGGTGAAGTCTTTACAAGGTAGAAATAATGGCACAACAAGAAATCTTGAACTTAATAATGGCGATGGTAATAACTTAATGACAGTGCTTAATAATGGTTTTGTAGGTTTAGGTATTCGTCAGCCTTCTGTAAAACTCCATGTAGAAAAGGGGAGTGTGCTTGTAACAGAAGGTAATTTTACTTCAAGAGTAGATTCTAATGAAGGTGGGCGTCTTTATTTGGATAATCCTAAAAAAAGTACAGGGAAGGAAGTGAAAACTTGGGCAATATTTAATATGACCAATACAGCTACAGGTGCTAAGTATAATCCAGGGTTACACTTTTGGGCGTATGCTGCTGATGGAACTAATTTAAATACTCAAATGATTATTACCGATGGAGGTAATGTAGGTATTGGTAGTCTCTATTCTAATCAAAAATCTCCAGATGAAAAACTAACCGTAGATGGTAAGATTAAAACAACTTCTTTAGCAGGTACAGGAGATCGCCCTGTATATGCAGATGCTAACGGTGTTCTTAAAATAGGAACCGGTGGTGGTGCAGTACCTTCTACTCCAGGTGCGGTGGTAAGGAAAGTTAGAGTAACAGATCAAGCTCCTATTGTTATTGCTGATGACGATTATATGATTCATTACAATGGTAATACTGCAGCTACACTAACATTACCAGCAACACCAGTTGCAGGGAGAGAGCTTTGCATTTTTGCTCAATATAAACCTGTTACTACATATGCTATAGGGAAAGGAGCAACAGCTCAGCCATCTCATTCAGCTTGTATTATGTATAATGGTGCAACGTGGGTAACAAGAAGTTCATACTAATAACTAAATATTAATTTTAAAATTTAATAAGATGAAAAAAGTTTTTATATTTTTATCTGTATCTTTAATAAGTTCATTTGTAACAGCTCAAGTTGTAAATAATTTAACTCCAGCAAATGAGGGGATTAATGAAACAACAGCCTTTTTAGATGCCTCTTCTTCTGTAGAATGGAATAATAGCACAAATAATGGTAAGGGTTTAGTATTTCCAAGAACAGACCTTACAGCTATGCTTTCTTTATCTGCTCCAGTTAGTGGACTTCCTACATCATTCCCAACTTATTTAGATGGTATGATTGTTTATAATGAGGGGACAGGTAAAGCTAAAACAGGTACAGGAAATGTAGATGTGAAACCAGGTTTTTATTTTTATGAAAATAAATCAACAACTCTTAATGGGGGTACTTGGAAGCCATTAGAAGGTTCTAAATGGACAAATGATTCTGCAAACAATCGTGTAAAACTTACTACACTTTCAGATGGTACTACCGCAAGAGAAGATGCTAAAAACCTCTTTGTAGGCGATGATGGTAATCTAACCGTAGGTGCTATGAAAGACGCAAGTGCTAAAGCAGATCGTATGGTGGTAGCAGATAAAGAAGGTAAGCTAAAAGCTACTGTTGTTCCTGTAAAAATGCAGGCAGCAACAGAATGTAAAGAAGAAACTATAGGTACTATTAACTATGGAGAGTTTAATAAAGATGGCAAACAAGTATCTGCTTTTGGTTTCTGTATGAAGAGAGATAATGTATTCCAATGGTTCTATATGTATGGAGGTGTAGGTGTAACCACTGGAAATGCTACTTTTGGAACTTTTTAATTTTGTGAATTAAAGAATATCTAAAATGAGGTTAAAAGGGCTTTTTCTTTTAACCTCTCTTTTAATATAGCTATAGACAAAGCAAAATACTAACAATTATAAATTCTAATGCAATGAAAAACAGATTATTATTTGCCGTTGCTGTGTTAGGCTTCGGTGTTCAGATGAATGCACAGGCTACAGATGATTATAGAGGAAGGGTAGGAATCAATACAAAAAATCCAGGAGCTACTCTTCATATTGAGAGTGGAAACAGTGATATGAAAGGGATAATCATCCCTCGAGTAAGTGCTAATGAGATGAAAGTAATGACTGCCAAACCTGCTTTTGGAGCAGAACAAAATGCTTTGACCATTTTCTTGACAGAGGAAATGCCCATAGGAGACCAGAATGGAAAACTAAAAAATGTAAAAGAAGCGGGATATTATTATTACTCACACCCAGCAGGTCTTTGGCAAGCACTGGGAGCAAGCACAAATGGTGGAGGAAATAGTGGAGGAACATTTTATGCTCAGGATGGCACATTGACTGATGATGCAGACCACATCAGAACGGTAACTTTACCTTCAGAAATGAAGCATGTATTATTCACAAGGGAAGCAGGAAGTACAAGTACAGAGCCAGTAATATTAGTAGATGGTAAAGTAAAGACTACGGCAGTAAATCTTAATTCAGATCAGAGGCTGAAGAGAGATATACAGCCAATAGCTTTGGATAATAAACTCTCAAAGCTCCGCCCAGTTACCTATTATTGGAATGAAAAAGGAAAGCAAAAAGGAGGAGATAATACTCTACAGTATGGTTTTATTGCACAGGAAGTAGAGCGTCTTTATCCAGAGATGGTATCTACGGATAGTGAGGGTCTAAAATCAGTGAATTATATTCAGCTAATCCCTGTGCTTACGAGGGCATTGCAGGAAGAGCGTGCAAGAAATGATGCTCAAGAGAAGAAAATAGAAGAACTTACAAAGGCAGTACAAACCTTAAAGCGCAATAGATAATGAAGCGGTTGTTATTATTAATCTCATTTCTGTATTTGTTTACAGGAGTGGGGAGTAGCTATCTAAAAGCACAACTTAAGGATAGCGATTGGTTTGTAGTGGTGTATGATACGACAATTGATCACCCATATACTAATAAATATAGTATTACATTTAAAATGGGTTTTCATAGTGGGAGCTTGAGTGGAGCACCTATAAAATTACAATATCAGCCAGAGGATATACCGGATAAATCAGTATGGGAATTTCTACATCCAGTTCCTAATGCGCGACATTTGACTTGTAGTTTTACTAAACCAGGCAAATATAGAGTGAGATTCCCCCCCAATATTAAGTATTATTTATCGATGTTAGTTGGTGGTGAAAATTATTATTCAAAAGCAATAAGAATAGAGCAGTGGGGTACAGCAAAGTGGGAAAGATTTAATATATCAGGTGCAGAGAAATTAGAGGTAACAGCTACTGATATGCCTCAATTTGCAAAGGATGCAGACTTAGCAAATATGTTTGAAAACTGTAAATCATTGGTAGGAAATTCTACTTTCCCACAGTGGGATACTTCTAATGTTAGAGTTATGTATAAAATGTTTGCTGGTGCCAATTCTTTTAATCTGCCTATTGGTAACTGGAATACCTCTAATGTAAACGTAATGCATTATATGTTTGAAAATGCTACTTCCTTTAATCAACCTATTGGGAATTGGGATACTTCTAATGTTACGAATATGAGAGATATGTTTAGGGGAGCTACATCCTTTAATCAACCTATTGGTAACTGGAATACTTCTAATGTTATGGATATGAGAAGTATGTTTAGAGAAGCTACTTCCTTTAACCAACCTATTGGGAATTGGGATACATCAAAAGTAAAAGATATCAGAAATATATTTTTTGGTGCTTCTTCTTTTAATCAAAATATTGGGAATTGGAATATTAGAAGTGTAACAAATTATGATCCTCATATACCTTCATATGATACAAAAGGAATGTTTGAAGGCTCTTATTTATCTGCTTACAATGTAGATAAGATTTTGGAAGGCTGGAGTAGATATGCTAATGTGAGAGATTGGCCATCAAATTCTAGGGACTTGGGGTTAAGTAATAAGCACTATTGTAATGATATAGCGAAATCACGAATGCAATCTATGGGTATTATAATAGCTGCTACTAAGAAATGTGGCTTACCAGGAGAGATGTATCTACAAGAGAGAGAGGGGAGAAATATTTTTTCAGGCGTAAAAGAAAATGGTGCTTACGAATGGTTAGAAGAATATCAGGATTATTCCTCTGTATCTGGTGCTCCGACTATTTTAGGAGAAATGCAATATGCATCAGCTAAAGGAGTGCTTGTTGCGTCTAAGGATAGAAGAGGTTCAGGAAATACAAAAGTCTATTCCTTGGTAAATGAACCTTATGGTTCGGCTAATATAGAAACTCTGCCAAAATCTAAAGTTATCAATGGTACTCCTCACGAGATAGGTACTTTGGTATATAATCCAGACACAGGAAACTTTTATGAAGGTACAGATAAAGGTTGGGAGAGGATAGATAATTAAAATTTACATTAATAAAGATTGCAAAAAAAAGCCATCGTGTTTAACGGTGGCTTTTTTATTATGTTGCAGTAAGGTTTTAATTAGATAAAGTACTGGGAATATAAACAAGAGGAGTACCACTGAGTAGAGAGTTATTATTTTAGAAAGCAATATTTTCTGTCCTGTATCTGTGGTTTTACCTGTTTTACAAAATCTATCTTATTAATGGGTAAGCATTAACTTATGTGTGATTAATAAAAGAGTACGGCACCCCAATTTGGGGTGCCGTACAAAACAAAATACTAACAACTATAAAAACACACTGTACATAAGTACGAGGTTCTATATTCTTTTAATATCTTACTCCTCTATTAATCGTGGGTGAGGCGGTAAGTCCAATTTCTGTTATAAATATGGTATTCATAACTATGCTTTTTCTCCCAAGCAGTACAACTTACATCTGGTGGGAGAGGACCAAAGCTTCCTCCTACGCCATTAGCACATTCTTTTGATGGAGTACATTTTCTTTGTTCAATATCGCTAGATGAAGAATCATACGAGTGGTAGGATAATTTTGATTTTCCCTCTATAATGTGAGATATTTTTAATGAATTATAGAATGGATCTACTTTATTATAATAGTTAATATCTAATAAATAAACCTCTGGCAAACTCATTTTTCCACAAGAAACATATGAAGTATATATATTTCTTTCAATAGTATTTCTCTTTTCAAATCCTTCTGAAAGATATTCACCCATTATATAGAGTGCATGATCTATATCATAGGTATGGCTACCATTTGGATACCCTATATTTGAGTTATACCTTGTATCCAGACCATTTATAGGGAACCAGACTATAGAGCCAGACTTATCATATAGATAAAAAGCGTTGCCATAACCAGCTTGTTTTTTGGCTATATCATTATTAATAAACTCTGCACGAAGCCAAGACCAGTTATTATACTTACCATCACCTGCTGGTATTCCTCTCTTTTGTCCAAAAGGTCTATTAGGGATAAAACCTGCTGTTTTTATATCTTCAAAATCTGCATTATCTGGAATTTTCCAGCCATTACCCACTCCTGCTTCTGTATATCCTGTAACCAAAGGATTATCATTCTTTAAGCCTGTCGTCCAAGTTCCTG
>ERZ772827.455-NODE-455-length-22581-cov-6.094424_pt1 | contig 22581 bp, 23 predicted proteins | sample MGYA00580850_ERZ772827 | MGnify/ENA primary metagenome ERZ772827 (study PRJEB29015, sample SAMEA2737950) | human oral metagenome | biome: human oral; feature: human-associated habitat; material: dental | place: China | collected 2145 ... | reverse complement strand
AATTAAATTTAAATCAGGACAAGGCGACGAGCCGCAGACAGTACAAATAGTACGGTAAGGCGAGGCAACGCTGTACTGGTTTAAATTTAATTTACTATAATATGAATCTGTATGTGCCCCTGCATGCCTGTAATGTGAAAGGCTACCTGAAAACTGTTTTTCAGGTAGCCTTTCACACAAAATCGCCCGCAAGTTTCCCTGCGGGCGGTTGTTTGGTTTAAGCCAACTGTGCGCTTAGTTCGGAGACACCAAAATCTTCACTTGGCTCTTCTCTTTCACCAGAGCTTCAAAGCCTTCGCTCACGATGTCTTGCAGTTTGATGCGTTTGGTAACCAGCTTGTCTTTCGGGAAGTAGCCTTGTTCCATCAGTTGCAGCACGGCGGGGAAAATGTCGCGGTAGGCGATGATGCCTTTCACGGTTTTTTCCTTGATCACGATTTCATTCGGGTGGATGGAGGCTTCGTTTTCCCAAATGCTCACGATTACGCATTCGCCGTCGTTTTCCACGGCTTCGATGGCCTGTTTCAGCACGGGGGCGACGCCGGTTACTTCAAACGATACGTTCACGCCGCCATTGGTTTCAGCTTTGATGTGTTCCACCACGTTTACTTTGGAGGGGTCGATGACCACGGCGCCCAGTTCGCGGGCTTTGGCTTGGCGTTCGGGAGAAAGCTCGATGGCGTAGATGGTGGTGGCACCGGCAGCGCGCAGGGCTTCGATGGTGAGCAGGCCGATGGGGCCGCAGCCGAATACGGCGGCGGTGTCACCGGCTTTCAGTTTGCTCTGGCGCACGGCATACAGGGCCACGGCGGCAGGCTCGGTGAGCGCGCCTTGTTCGTAGTCGATGCTGTCGGGCAATTTGTGGCACAATTCGCCATCTACCACGCAGTAGCTGGTGAAGCCGCCGTCGGCAGCCAGGCCGACGAAGCCGAGGTTTTTGTCGAGGTTGTATTTGCCTTTGAGGCCGTCTTTGGCCAAAATCGGCTCAACGGTTACGCGGTCGCCCACTTTTACGTTGGTTACGTCAGCGCCCACTTCCACGATTTCGCCGGCAAATTCGTGGCCGAGCGTGAGCGGGGCTTTGCGGCCGGAATAGGGGTGCTCTTTCTCTACCGGGATAAAGATAGGGCCGCCGAGGTATTCGTGCAGGTCGCTGCCGCAAATGCCGGTGTATTTCACAGCGATTTTCACTTGTGACGGGCGTGTGATTTCGGGAACGGCTACGTCTTCCACGCGGATGTCGCGGCGGCCGTACCATCTTGCAGCTTTCATTGTACTCATATCAGTATCCTTTGAGGTTGGGTTGAGAAGGAGATTCGATTGTAGGAACTTTGGGCGGCAGTTTCAAGCGAATTTGGGCTATTATTCGGATTTATTTTTCAGGTAGCCAAACACAACGGCCGGTTGCCGCTGCTTTGGTTTAAAATTTAGAAATTTATGATTGAAATACAAGATGTTACCTATCGCTACCTGCAGGCGCGGGAAAACGCACTCAACGGCGTGAGCTTGCCGATAGTCGAAGGGGCGGCGCTGGGCTTGCTCGGTCCCAACGGCGCGGGCAAAACCACGCTGATGTCGCTTTTGGCCGGGCTGTTGCCGGTGCAGGGCGGGCAGATTTTGTTTGACGGCGTGTCGCTGGGCAGGCTGCCGGCCAAAGAGCGGCAGCGTATTTCGCTGGTGCCGCAGGATTTTGCCTTTTATCCCCTGCTCTCAGTGTGGGACAATATGCGCTTTTTCGCCGCGCTGTATGCCGTGCGCGACGAAGGCTACCTGAAAACCCTGCTGGAGCAGGCCGGCCTGGCCGAACACCGCGCCAAACTGGCCAAACACCTCTCCGGCGGCCTGAAGCGGCGCTTAAACTTCGCCATCGGCCTCATCAACCGCCCCAAGCTGATTTTTTTAGACGAAATCACCGTGGGCATCGACCCCGAATCGCGCCGCTTTATTTTGGACAGCGTGGCCGCGCTCACGCGGCAGGGCATCACGGTGGTGTACACCTCGCATTATTTGCAGGAAATCGAGCTGTTGTGCCGCGATATCGCGCTGCTGTACGGCGGGCGGCTGGTGTATCACGGCGGCCTGCATGAGGTGTTGCGCCAAGGCGGGCAATCCGGCCTGGCCTTGCGCACCGTGCCGCCGCTGCCCGATGCCGAACTGGCCGCGTTGCAAGGCCGCCGCGCCGCCGACGGCACGCTGCATTTCGATACCGATGCGCCCGCCGATCTGCTGGCCGTGCTGCAAGATAAAGGCTACGCCGCCGAGGCCTGCCGTTTCGGCTTTGCCTCGCTGGAAAGCTTTTATTTGGACTTCTTGGCCAAACAGGCTACCTGAAAAGAGAACAACTGCCCGCAAACAAGGGCTACCTGAAAACAGAAAACATCATATAATTAACCATATGCAACCATTCTTCTCCGTGAGGCCGGCCTCATGCTAGCCGCCGCCATCACCAAAGAACTGAAGCTGCTCAGCCGCGACCTGCACGGCGTGGCCGTGCTGTTTGTGATGCCGATTCTGTTTATGCTGATTATGTCGGCCGCCTTGAGCAGCAGCCGGGAAAACCTCAATCCTGATGCGCAAATCGTGTTGCTCGGCAAACCCGACAGCCCGCTTAACCAACAGTTTCTGCAAGCCCTGCAAAACGAGAAGCTGAAAGTGCAGCTGGCCGATGAAAGCCGCCTGGCCGATTTTCAGGTAGCCTTACAGCGCGGCGAGGCCGATTTGCTGCTGCTCAATCCAAACGATGAAACCACCCCGCTGGAAAAAGAACAGCCCCTGCGCCTGTGGCTCCAGCCCGATGCCGACCGCGGCTGGCTGCTCGGCATCAAAGGCCTGATGCGCCAGCACTACACCCAGGCGCGCCTGGCTCAGTATTTCGATGGCAACGAAATCGTGTTGGACAACAACAAAAACCCCGCCGTGCGCCGCATTCAAGACCAAGTGAACAAAGAATTGGACGATAAGTTCGGCCAAATCGAAACTTATCTCGGGCGCGAAATGTGGCAGGAAACCTATCTAAACCGGCAGGGCGAGGCGGTGGAGCAGCCGAATTCCGTGCAGCACAGCGTGCCCGCCTGGCTGATTTTCGGCATGTTTTTCATCATGATACCGCTCTCCAACGTGATGGCGATGGAGCGGCAGACCAACACGCTCACCCGCCTGAACATGGCGCGTGCCCCCGCTTGGAAACTCTTGGCCGCCAAGCTGATTCCCTACTTCTTAATCAACCAGTTGCAGTTTGCCGGCATGGTGGCGCTGGGCGCATGGGTGCTGCCCCTGCTCGGTATGCCCGCCTTTGCGCTGGCCGGCGGCTGGGCGGGCTATGCCGCCGTATCCTGCGCCGTGAGCCTGGCCGCGCTGGGCTACGGGCTTTTGGTGAGCGTGCTGGCCAAAACCACCGAACACGCCGTGGTGCTCGGCGGCGGTGGTATCATCATCATGGCCGCACTGGGCGGCGTGATGGTGCCCGTGCACATCATGCCCGCGCTGATGCAGCAAATCTCCCAGCTCTCGCCGATGGGCTGGGGCTTGTCTGCCTTCCAAAAACTGCTGTTAAACCATTACACCCTGGCGCAAATCGCCCCGCAGCTGCTGCGCCTGGCCGGTTTCGGCCTGGCCGCCCTCGCCGCCGCCGCCGCGCTCTACCGCCGCCAACTTAAAACCCAAGCGAGATTTTAATAGTGAACACGCCCGATTTAAGCTCCCCCGCGCTGGAGCAGGCCTTAAAAAGCCTGATTGTGTGCGAAACCGAGAAACAAGACGACGTAGACATGGCCGCCTTTGCCGACGACTCCCCGCTGTTCGGCCCGGAAAGCCCGGTCGGCCTCGATTCGCTCGACGCGCTGCAAATCACCGTTGCCCTGCAAGCCCATTACGGCGTGCGCCTCAACGGCGACCGCATGGTGCGCAAACACATGATGAACGTGCGCGATTTGGCAGCCTTTATCCGCGAACAGCACGGCGTATAAAGGCTACCTGAAAAACCGTTCTGCCTGTTTTCAGGTAGCCTTTGCCGTATCGCTAAGCACAACGCATGAACCCTAAAATCACCCAACTCCAACAGCGCAACGCCCAAGCCCGCCTGCGGCAGTGTTACGCCTTTTTAAACATTGCCGACATCCAATCCACAGATGGCGACATTGCCCGCCGGTTTGTCGACAGCGGCATCTATCGGCTGACTAACCCGGCCGCCGCCACCTTCCCGTTTCATCAAAACGGCATCATCGACCACCCGCTCTACCAAGCCCAGCATCAAGCTGCCCGTGCCGAAATGTTGCGCCGGATACGCGCCTTGGTAGCCGATAAGGCGTGGATAAGCTTAAGCGAAAACGGCTTCGGCTTCTGGGCGCGCATTTCCCTGCCCGCCTTGCAGGCCGCTTTGGATCATTGGTTTGAACAATATGACGATTTCGGGCTGTATCTTGAAAACGGCTATGCGCTGACCATCCATGAGGCGGAGTATGAATGGGAATTGCTGGAAACGCCGGGCAGACCACTTGAGGCTACCTGAAAAATGAACACCGCAAACACTCCATCCCGAGCCGCCTATTTGTGCGGCAGCAGCTATTGGTGCGCACAAGGGCAGGGCAGCCGCCCGTTCGGGCTACCTGAAACACCCTGCCTGCCGCCCGCCCTCCGTACTGCACACGGCTTGGGGCAGCCACGCGAGCTGCCGTATTTTGCCGCCTTCCCCGCCGCCCCGGCCACACTGGCGCAGCTGTGCGGCTGGATTGAGGCTCAAATCCGCCAAACCGCTACGGCAGTTGGCTGGGATACAGACAACCTGGCCGGCATTCCCGTGTTTATCGGTTCCACCTCCTATGTGATGTCCGACCGCGAAGCCGCGCCGGCTGCCAGCCCCGAAGAAGAACACTACACCCTGTGTGAAATCGCAGGCTACCTGAAAACCCGTTTCCGCAGCCCCAACGTATTCAGCTTCGCCACCTCCTGCACCGCCGCCGCCCAAGCCCTGATCGCCGCTGCCCGCAGCATCGAAAACGGCTTGGCCGAACGCGCCATCGTGGTCGGTTTTGAAAGCTTCAACCGGCTCACCTTTGAGCATTTCCAGGCCATGAATCTGCTCGACACCGAGCCGGGTAGGCTGCCGTTTCTCGATGCCGGCGGGCTGGTGTTGGGCGAAGCCGCCGCCGCGCTGGCACTCTCTACTCAGCCGCACCGCGATTATGCTTGTCGCTTGCACGGTTTTACCGCGCAAACCGACCATCTCAACCTCACCGCCTCCTCCGCCGAACCGCTGCAGCATTTGATCGCGGAATGCCTGCGCCGCGCTGGTGTTGCCGCGCCGGATTTACGCGGCGTGAAAATCCACGGCAGCGGCGGCCTGAGCGATGAAGTGGAAATGCAGGTGCGCCGCCAAATCTGGCCGCATACCCCCGCCCTGCTGTTCAAGCCCTACACCGGCCACACCCTCGGCGCGAGTGCCGCCTTGGAAACCGCCCTGCTGCACGCCGCCCTGCAACAAGGCCGTCTGCCGCCCCTGCCCGTATCCTCCACCGATTTCCCCCTGTCCACCCTGCACGGCCAGCCGCTGCCCAATGGCAGCTATCTGAACTACTTCCTCGGCTTCGGCGGCAGCCATTGCGCCTGGGTGTTGGATTGGCGGTAGACTGTGCTGATACCGTTTCCCGATGTCGGAACACCAATATTTTTTATACAGTGGTTTCTATGGTGGATTCACAAAAAGCGGGACAAGGCGGCGAGTCACAGACAATACAAGCAGTACGGCAAGGCGGCCAATGCTGTAGCGTTTTTTGCTCATTCACTATGTAAGAAAAAATATTTTCAGGTAGCCTGCCTCATCGGCACTCTTTTTCCCTTTGCGCCTCATGCCGGCGCGGGCACTTCCTTTTCTTTGCTTCGCCAAAGAAAAGGAAGCAAAAGAAAGGCGACTGCGGGCACAGGTTTGGCTTCGCCAAACTTCCCTCACTCCGCACGGTTTTTCGGGCGGGCTCGCCACTTGCGGCTTCGCCGCTTCGAACATGCAAGCCCTTGTTCCCCGAAAAATCGTGCTCCGTTCGGCTGCGCCAGCAGGCGGGTGGCAAGTGGGCTAGGATGGTAATAATTGTCCCATCTTGAGATTTACTGGATAAAGGCTACCTGAAATAATGACAGCATGGGTTAGAGTTAAAGATAACTTTTGCTGTTTGCCGATGATCTCTTTATACAAGGCTACCTGAAAAGTATTTTTGATGATGTCAAACCCGTTAAACCCAAACCAAATAATCGCCTATCTTCATACCGCCGCCCGCTTTATCGCCGAGTCGCAGCAGCCTGATGGCGAATTGCGCCGCCTTTTGCGCGAGCAATACGGCATCGATGCCCGCCGCCTGAGCCGTTTCACCCTGCTCGCCCTGCTCGGCGCCTTGCCGCTGTGCCAAGGGCTACCTGAAAACCCTGCCATTTATCTTGCCTCGCCGTTCAGCTCCCCCTCCCGCATGGTCTCGATGCGGCAGAAACTGGCGGCCGGGCAGCCCTCGCCGCTCGATTTCATGGCCAACCTCCACAACGCCGCCACGTTCCAGCTGGCACAAATCCTCGGCAGCAGCGGCAACAGCGTGTTTCTCGCCGCCGATGCCGAAAGCTGCTTCAGCCCGCTGTATGCCGTGCTGAACGCATTGCTGGCCGAGCCCGGGCAAACCGTGCTGTTGGGCTGGGCCTATGAGCAGTCGGGACAGGATGAGCAGGAAGGCAGCGTGTGGTGGAAAATTTCAGGTAGCCCGATGCCGCAGCGGCAGGGTTGGCGGATCAGCATGGCCGCAGGCGGCGCAGCCGCCGATCTGCCGCACCACAGCGCCTTCCTGCCCGCAGCGCTGGCTTTGGACGGGCGCTTGCACGAGAGGGGCGGGCTTCTGCTGCCGCCGCACGGCATCTGGCCCGCCTTGCAGATAGAGTCGCTTGCTGCCGATGAGTGAATGAACATAGCAATGTTGCCGCATTGACCCGCCCTGCCGCCCGCGGCCTTATTTTGGTTTATGGTGGATGAACAAAAATCAAGACAAAACGACAAAGCCGCAGGCAGTACAGATAGTACGGCAAGGCGAAACGCCGTTCTGGTTTTTGTTCATCCACTATACCCTTGATGGAGCAGCGCTATGCCGTATCAATTATTGGATGTGGTCGAACTGATTAGAGACCTTCCCGAACAGCGCCTACGGGCAGGCATGCGCGGCGCGGTTGTAGACAGATACGGGAATGATGAATACGAAGTCGAATTTGTGGGCGGGAACGGCGAAACTTTAGCCCTGCTCGCCTTAAACGGGAAATCGGATTTAAAAAGGGCAGCCATTTCAGAGAGCTTGCCCGAAAACCCAAACGAAGCCGCACAGGTTGTTGGCACAGCCAGGCAAAAGGCTACCTGAAAAAGCAGTTTAGTTTGTATTTTCAGGTAGCCTTTTGCAGAACGTGGCACAATAGCGCTATTCCGTTATTTGGTATCCATCATGAAAATCCGGCCTTCCCTTCTCCGCCCGGGCATACTCTGCCTGCTGCCCGCCCTGTTTCTTCTGGCCGCCTGCGGCCGATCCGACAACAACGTGCCCACCGATGCCGAAGTGGTACGGATGATGGCCGGCGGCGCAGCCCTGCCGCCGGCCAGCGAACTGCCCGCCAGCTACCCGCGCGACCCGGAGAGCGGCAAACCGCTGCCCATCGGCAACCTCGGCGGCGTGCCGGCCGTGTTGCCGCACTATGCGGAGTTTTTGGAATACGATGATTCGCCCGGCTTCGACGCGGAGAAAATCCGCAATTTCCACGCCCCGGTGCGCACTTTTGATTCGACGATTATGTCGTTCGGTTTCCAAATGCGCTATCCCGATATGCGCTTCAAAGGCAGGAATGCGGCCGACAACAGCAAATATTGGCATGAGAGCAGCGAACCCGGGAATCCTTGGGTGGATGTAACGGTATTAAGCGGCAGTCGATATCCAACTGTCAGACCGATAAGTAATGTATTAAACAGAAGGGTGGCCAGAAAAATTGCTCCGCCGCGTATCCGTTTGCCGGATAAGCAATTCGGCTTGGAAGTTTATCCGTTTCCATCCGAGTATGAAGAAGCGAGAAGGGCGGGGAAAATTTCAACAATAGATCAAGATGACATTCTTATAACCCGAGATAAGAACGGCAACGTCAACCGCTATATCCGATGCTTTATCGGCAATGTTCCCCGCCCGCCGTGCGAACACAACGTCATACTTGAAAACGGAATGAACGTGAATTTATCGCTGGCCTACAACCGCGACCAGCTGCCACATTGGCGGGAGATTGAGACTAAAGCACTGCATACCATCTACAGCTTCGCCGTGGACGGGCAGGCAAATCCGCAAGCCGTGCAGGCTTCCCCGCCCAAGTAATCATGCCAAGGCTACCTGAAAAAGCAGTTTGTATTTTCAGGTAGCCTTTATTTTGGCCTAATGATAGTGAATGAAAATAAGAATGCTGCGGCAAGGCGAGCTAACGCAGTAGCGGGAGTTAAGTTGGCTTGCTATCTGCAAACGAAACGCCGTGCCGCGCAGAGCAGTGAAAAGCCGAGCACGGCGCAGTCGATGAGGCGGATGGTTTGGGTGGCGGCGTGAGCCAACGGGATAGGCGCGGCGGTTTGCCAGAGTGCCCAGCCGCAGAGCGTCAGCAGGGCGCAGGCTGCCCAGAAGCGGCTTTTCTGCCATGCGGTTTTGGCCGATCGGTGCGGCCGGCGGCGGGCGGAGCGGAGTGTAAACAGCAGGCAGCCGCCCAAGCCGAACACGCCGCCGCCATATTGCAGCCACTTGTAGGCCGGCAGGGTGAACACGGTCTGTTGCAGCGGGGCAAAATGTTGCACAAACCAGCCGGTCGGGTGGGTGAAGGCATCTAAAAGCAGATGGGTAATCATGCCGAACAGGGCACTGAAAACAAAGGCAAACAGTACGGCCGCCGTTTGGCGGCGTTTGTGCGGGGCGGCGGCGATGGTGCTTTCAGGTAGCCTGTAGGCTGCGTTGAGGCAGTCGGGCAGGAAGTCGTGCAAGGTGTGGTGCCATAAGGCGAGATAGAGCGCATAGAGGGCGAAACACAGCGGCAGGTTCGGCCACAGCAGGTTGGCCAAGCCATGCCCGCCCGGTACAGCGCGGCCGTGCAGGAAATACACGAAATCCGGCGCGAGGCTGCCGATAACCATGGCCGGGAAGTGGACGCGGCGGCAGCGGGCAAAGGGCAGTACGGCAACGGGGTGGGCAAGGGTGAAGGGCATGGCGGAAGAGGATGGGCGGGCGTGGCAAGAGGCTACCTGAAGCGGGTTTTATTGGAGCTGCGCTTTCAGGTAGCCTGGTTTGAATTGGGTAGCGAAATGTGGGTATAAGGGACAAGGGTGGTAGGCAAAGGCTACCTGAAAATTGCCGTCAGCGTTTTTCAAACACCAAATCCCACACGCCGTGGCCGAGCCGTTTGCCGCGGGCTTCAAATTTGGTTTCGGGGCGGTAGGCCGGGGTGGGGGCATAGGCTTCGGCGGTGTTTTGCAGCTCGGGGAAACTGCTCAGTACCTCGAGCATCTGCACGGCGTATTCTTCCCAGTCGGTGGCGAGGTGGATATAGCCGCCGCTTTTGAGTTTGGGCAGCAGTTTGGCCACGAAGGGGGCTTGAATCAGGCGGCGTTTGTGATGGCGTTTTTTGTGCCAGGGATCGGGGAAGAAAATGTGGATACCGCTCAGGCAGGCATCGGGCAGCATGGTTTCCACCACTTCCACGGCATCGTGGCGCATCACGCGGATATTGGCAATCTCCTGCTCGGCCATGAGCTTGCACAAATTGCCCACGCCGGGGCCATGCACGTCGATAGCGAGAAAATCTTTTTCAGGTAGCCTTTTGGCGATTTCGGCGGTGGCGGTGCCCATGCCGAAGCCGATTTCGAGGATTTTCGGGGCTTCCCGGCCGAAGGCGGCGTTTAAATCAACAGGCGCGTGTTGGAAATCCAGGCCGAAGCGCGGCCAGTTTTCATCGATGGCGCGCTGCTGGGCGGGGGTCATGTGGCCTTGGCGCAAAACGAAAGATTTGATGCTGCGCGGATGTTGTTCGTGTTGGGCATCGGTTTGGGTCATGTTGGGTATCTGCAATGTATGGATCAAATGGCGCTATATTGCCAGCATCGGGTGGGGCGCTCAAGTTTCGGTGGCTTTTCGGCAAACACAGCGGCGGTGCTTTGTGCGATAATCCGCCAGATTTATTCACACTTCAAAAACAGGGATTGATTATGGCAGAAGCAAAAAACAAGGCAGATAAAGCGTCTACTCCTGAAGACGATAAGAAAAAGGCTCTGGCCGCCGCGCTGGCGCAGATTGAAAAGAATTTCGGCAAAGGCGCCATCATGAAGATGGACGGCAGCCATCAGGACGAAAACTTGGAAGTGATTTCCACCGGCTCTTTGGGCGTGGATTTGGCGCTGGGCGTGGGCGGTTTGCCGCGCGGGCGCATTGTGGAAATCTTCGGCCCGGAATCTTCCGGCAAAACCACACTGTGCTTGGAAACCATCGCGCAGTGCCAGAAAAACGGCGGCGTGTGTGCCTTTATCGATGCGGAAAACGCGTTCGACCCGATTTACGCGCGCAAGCTGGGCGTGAAGGTGGAAGAGCTGATGGTGTCGCAGCCGGACACGGGCGAGCAGGCGCTGGAAATCTGCGATATGCTGGTGCGCTCCGGCGGTGTGGACATGGTGGTGATCGACTCCGTGGCCGCGCTGGTGCCGAAAGCAGAAATCGAAGGCGAAATGGGCGACAGCCACGTCGGCCTGCAAGCCCGCCTAATGAGCCAGGCCTTGCGCAAGCTCACCGGCCACATTAAGAAAACCAACACTTTGGTGGTGTTCATCAACCAAATCCGCATGAAGATCGGCGTGATGTTCGGCAGCCCGGAAACCACCACCGGCGGCAACGCGCTCAAGTTCTATGCCTCCGTGCGCCTCGATATCCGCCGCATCGGCCAAATTAAAAAGGGCGATGACATCCTGGGCAACGAAACCCGCGTGAAAGTGATTAAAAACAAAGTGGCGCCGCCGTTCCGCCAAGCCGAGTTCGACATCCTCTACGGCGAAGGCGTAAGCCGCGAAGGCGAGCTGATCGACTGGGGCGACAAAGTCGGCATCATCAAAAAATCCGGCGCGTGGTACAGCTACAACGGCGACAAAATCGGCCAAGGCAAAGACAACGTGCGCGTGTGGCTGAAGGAAAACCCGGAAGTGGCCGCCGAAATCGAAGCGCAAATCCGCAAGGAAGTCGGCATCAATATCGAGATTACCGAAGGCCAACGCGACGACACCGACGGCGAACAGCCGGAAGAGTAGGCCGGCTGTAAAGGCTACCTGAAAATACTTGGCGAAAGGTTTTAGCTTCGTTGAAGCTGCGCTTGAGCTCCGCAGAAACTTCGCTACGCTACGTTTTAGCTTCGCAGAAACTTCGCTTCGCTCCGTTTTCAGGTAGCCTTTAGTAGTGGATTAAAATAAAAATGATACCAGGCGGCGAGCTGCAAGGCGTACAGGCAGTACGTCAAGGCGAACCAACGCGGTAGCATGGCAATTTTGATTCACTATAATTTTTCAGGTAGCCCTCATCCCAACCGCTTTAAACCCACACCATGATTACCCTGCAACAATTCCGCGAACAAGCCGCCGCCGGTTACAACCGCATCCCGCTGGTGCAAGAGCTGCTGGCCGATTTGGACACCCCGCTTTCCATCTACCTCAAGCTCGCCAACCGCCCCTTCAGCTACCTGCTCGAATCCGTGGTGGGCGGCGAACGTTTCGGCCGCTATTCCTTTATCGGACTGCCGAGCCGCACCTATTTGAAAGCCAGCGGCCGGCGGGTAGAGGTGTACCACAACGGCCAAATCGTCGAGCAATACGAAGGCAACCCGCTGCCCTTCATCGAGCAGTTCCACGCCTGCTATAAAGTGCCCGAAATCCCCGGCTTGCCGCGCTTCATCGGCGGCTTGGTGGGCTACTTCGGCTATGAAACCATCTACCACTTCGAGCAGCTTGCCCACCGCCTGAAACAGCCTGCGAAAGCCGACCCAATCGGCACGCCCGATATTTTGCTCATGCTCTCCGAAGAGCTGGCCGTGGTGGACAACCTCAGCGGCAAAATCCACCTCATCGTGTATGCCGACCCCGCCGCCGACGAAGCAGGCTACCTGAAAGCCCGCGAGCGGCTCGAAGCCTTGCGCGAACAGCTGCGCCAAAGCGTTGCCCTGCCGCTCTCGCTCGGCAGCGCCCAAACCGCACCGCAGCACGAAACCGGCGAAGCGCGCTATAAAGAATACGTGCGCCGCATCCGCCAATATATTTTAGACGGCGACTGCATGCAGGTGGTGCCCAGCCAGCGCATGAGCCTGCCCTTCGCCGACAAACCGCTCAGCCTCTACCGCGCCCTGCGCACGCTCAATCCCTCGCCCTATCTGTTTTACTACGATTTCGGCGATTTCCACATCGTCGGCTCTTCGCCCGAAATCCTCGTGCGGCGCGAGCGCAATCAAATCACCGTGCGCCCCATCGCCGGCACCCGCCTGCGCGGCAAAACGCCGGAAGAAGATGCCGCCCAGGCCGAAAGCCTGCTGGCCGACGCCAAAGAAATCGCCGAACACGTTATGCTCATCGACTTGGGCCGGAACGACGTGGGCCGCATCAGCCAAACCGGCAGCGTGAAGGTAACCGACAAAATGGTGATTGAACGCTATTCGCATGTGATGCACATCGTGTCCAATGTGGAAGGCGAGCTCAAACCCGGCATCGGCAACATGGACATCCTCGCCGCCACCTTCCCCGCCGGCACGCTCTCCGGCGCCCCCAAAGTGCGCGCGCTGGAAATCATCGAAGAGCTCGAACCGGCCAAACGCTGCATCTACGGCGGCGCCGTGGGCAACTGGAGCTTCAACAACGACATGGACTTGGCCATCGCCATCCGCACCGCCGTGATCAAAAACGGCACGCTCTACGTGCAAAGCGGCGGCGGCATCGTGGCCGATTCCGACGAAGAAGCCGAATGGCAGGAAACCCAAAACAAAGCCCGCGCCGTGTTGCGCGCTGCCGAGATGGTGCAGCAGGGGTTGGATGGATAGAGTCAGGAAAGGCTACCTGAAAAAGATAGGGCTACCTGAAAACAGAGTGAAGCGAAGTTTCTGCAAAGCTATAGTGAATTAACAAAAACCAGTACAGCGTTGCCTCGCCTTGCCGTACTATCTGTACTGTCTGCGGCTCGTCGCCTTGTCCTGATTTTTGTTAATTCACTATAAAACGGAGCGAAATTTTCAGGTAGCCTTTTCCCAGCCAACAGAACAGCCCAAACAAAAAACCTTCGTTTTGCAACGAAGGTTTTTTCAATTTGGCGGAAGCGGTGAGATTCGAACTCACGGTGGGTCTAACCCCACGACGGTTTTCAAGACCGCTGCATTAAACCACTCTGCCACGCTTCCAGTTCAAGAGCGCGAACTATACAGGATTTTTGTGGATTTTACCAGCATTATTTTTGGCAGCAGAAGAGCCTCTGATAGAAAACAGGCTGCAACGGAGTGCAGCCTGTGAGCCTATTCTTGGTGGGTCTGGCTGGTCTCGAACCAGCGACCAAAGGATTATGAGTCCTCTGCTCTAACCCCTGAGCTACAGACCCGGCTAGAAAGGGCGGCATTGTACCGATAAGCCGCCGGCCTAGCAAGGATTACTGTTTGTTTTCCTCGCTGTCTAGAAAGCTGCGCAAGCGGTCGCTGCGGGTAGGATGGCGCAGTTTACGCAGGGCTTTGGCTTCGATTTGGCGGATGCGTTCGCGGGTTACGTCGAACTGTTTGCCCACTTCTTCCAACGTATGGTCGGTGTTCATGTCGATGCCGAAACGCATGCGCAAAACTTTGGCTTCACGCGGTGTGAGGCTTTCCAAAACGTCTTTGGTGGCTTCGCGCAGGCTGGAATACATGGCAGCATCGGCCGGAGCGATGTTGTTCACGTCTTCAATGAAGTCGCCCAAGTGGCTGTCGTCATCATCGCCGATGGGGGTTTCCATGGAAATCGGCTCTTTGGCAATCTTCATGATTTTGCGGATTTTGTCTTCCGGCATTTCCATCAGTTCGGCCAATTTGGCGGCATCCGGGTCTTCGCCGGTTTCTTGCAGATACTGGCGCGAGATGCGGTTCATTTTATTGATGGTTTCAATCATGTGCACCGGGATGCGGATGGTACGCGCTTGGTCGGCAATCGAACGGGTGATGGCTTGGCGTATCCACCAGGTGGCGTAGGTGGAGAATTTGTAGCCGCGCCGATATTCGAATTTATCCACCGCTTTCATCAGACCGATATTGCCTTCCTGAATCAAATCGAGGAATTGCAGGCCGCGGTTGGTGTATTTTTTGGCGATGGAAATCACTAGGCGCAAGTTGGCCTGAATCATTTCTCGCTTGGCGGCGGCGGTTTCTTTTTCGTTCGCCACCATATTTTTACTGATTTCTTTCAGCTCGGCAATGGAAATCTGCGCGTGCTGCTCTTGTTCGATAAGGATATTCTGCTTTTCGATAATGGCATATTGGAAGCGGCTCAGGGCTTCGCTCCACACGCGGTTTTTACCGATTTCAGCCTCCACCCAGTTTAAATCGGTGATATTGGGCAGGAAGTTGTTGATGAAGTAGTCCCGATCCATGTGCACACGGTTGAGGCAGATATCGCGGATTTCGCGCTCCAGACGGCGGATGCTGTCTACGCGGGTGCGCAGATTGTTGCTCAAGGTTTCAATCTGGCGGGTGGTAAAGCGTACGTTGAGCAGCTGGTCGGCGATGTGGTTGCGCAGGTTTAGGTAGGTTTTGTGTTGGCTGTGGTGTTTTTGCAGCGTGGCGACCATTTTTTTGTAGGTGGCTTCGATGCCTTCGAAGTGGGCCAGCACTTTTTGTTTGAGCTCTTCGAGGTTGGCGGCGGAGATGGCGCCGGCATCCTCTTCGTCGGCGTCTTCTTCGTCGGCATCTTCGTCTTCGCTTTCCTCCAAATCGGTATCCGGCGCAGATTCTTCGGCCTTTTCCACGCCGATGCCCAATTCGTCGAGCAGCTCTTCGTGCGGGTCGATGATGTCTTCCACCACTTCGTCCACGCGGATTTCGTCGTTGCGAACCTTTTCAATCAGTTCGAGGATTTCGGCAACCGAGCCGGGGCAGGCGGAGATGGCCTGAATCATGTTGCGCAGGGCAGTTTCGATTTTTTTGGCGATAACGATTTCGTCTTCGCGCGTGAGCAAATCCACCTGCCCCATTTCACGCATATACATGCGCACGGGGTCGGTGGTACGGCCGAATTCGGAGTCGGCGCTGGAGAGGGCGGCCTCGGCTTCGGCAACGGCGTCGTCGTCGGTCATGTTGGCCGTGTTGTCGGCCATCAGCAGGGTTTCGCTGTCGGGCGTTTCTTCGGTTACCTGAATGCCCAGGCCGGAAATCATATTGACGATGTTGTCGATCTGCTCGGCATCCGACATATCGTCGGGCAGGGCGTCGTTGATTTCGGCGTAGGTGATGTAGCCGCGTTCTTTACCTTGCAGAATCAGCTGTCTGAGCCGTGCCCTTTGCTCCTCCGGGGTGAGCGGGCGGTTGCTTTCGTCTTGTTCTTCGGTGGCGGGATTGTTCTGTTCGGACATGTTTCTCTCGTTGTTCACAGGTCGGTCGGTGTAATCGGCATTGCCCTAGGTGGTGCCGTTGCCGTTGGCGGGAGGACGCCTTAAAAGCTCCAGCAGCAGTTTGGTTTCGTCATCGCTCAAGCCGTGTTCGATGCGTTTGCGTTTCAACGCTTCAACTTGCTGGGTTTTCAAGGCATTCATCAATTTTTGCATACCCGATTGGAAATTCAGTGCGTCGGATTCACCATCCCCCTCAAAGTGGGTGCTGTCCGTGCCGGACTGCATGATGCGGCTGATATTGCCGTAATAGGGGGTGTTGCGCATGGCTTCCATCAATCCGGCGCTGGATAGTGGCGAAGGGCTGCGGCGCACATGGGCGGCCATGACGCTCAGGCAGGCAAGGTCGGTATCCAGTTCCAGATGGTCGGGCAGGTCGATATATGTAGCCCATTGCGGATTTATCAATAGGCGGCGGATTTGTTGTTGCGCCAAGCTCAGCATTTGCGGCTGGCGGAAGGTTTGGCGCGGCAGGGTGTAGCGTTGCTGGGTAACGTGGCGTTTGGGGGCTTCCTGCCCCATCAGGTGCGCCAGGTTGGCCGGGTCGATGCCCACTAAGTTGCTCAGTTCCTGCTTGAGCAGGAAGGCGAGGGCGGGGGCGGTAATCTGGGTGAGCAGCGGGGTGGCGGTTTTCACCAATTCGGCCTTGCCTTCTTGGCTGCGTAAATCAAGCTTGGCGGTGAGCGCGTCCCAAAAATAGGCGGAAAGCGGCTTGCTTTGGTGCAGCAGCATATCTTCAAAACGTTCCCGGCCGTGTTCGCGCACATAGCTGTCGGGGTCGTGGCCTTCGGGCAGGAAGAGGAAGTGCAGCGATTTGCCGTCTTTCAGCTGGGGCAGGGCGTTTTCCAATGCACGCCAGGCGGCTTTGCGGCCGGCCGCGTCGCCGTCGAAGCAGAAATAGATGCTGTCGGTTTGGCGCATCAGGATTTTAACGTGCTCGGCGGTGGTGGCGGTGCCCAGTGCGGCCACACAATAGCCGATGCCGAACTGCGCCAGCGCAACCACGTCCATATAGCCTTCCACCACTAGGATGCGGCCGGCTTCTTTCACGGCGGCGCGGGCTTCGTAGAGGCCGTAGAGATTTTTACCTTTATCGAACAGCGGGGTGTCGGGCGAGTTGAGGTATTTGGGTTTGGAGTCGTCCAATACGCGGCCGCCGAAGCCGATAACCTGCCCGCTGCTGTTGCGGATGGGGAACATGATGCGGTGGCGGAAGCGGTCGTAGTGGCTGCCGTCTTTTTCAATCACCATGCCGCTGTTGACCAGCGCTTCGGAAGGGTAGGGGGTGAAACTTTGCGCCAGTGGCCGCCAGCTGTCGGGCGCATAGCCCAGGCCGTAGTGGGCGGCGACTTCATCCGAGAGACCGCGTTTTTTCAGGTAGCCTTTTGCCGCTTCGTTGGCAGCCAGCTCGCGGGTGTAGAAGGCGGCGGCTTGGGCGGTGGTTTCTTCCAAGGTTTGCTGGCGCTGTTTGCGGCGCGCGCGCGCTTCGGGGCTTTCCTGCCGGCCTTTTTGCTGCGGCACCACCATGCCGGCGCGGTCGGCCAGATACTGCACGGCTTCGGTGAAGCCCAGCCCTTGGTATTCCATGACGAAACCGATGGCCGTGCCGTGTGCGCCGCAGCCGAAGCAGTGGTAGAACTGTTTGCTCGGGCTGACGGAGAACGACGGGGTTTTTTCTTTGTGGAACGGGCAGCAGGCCATGTAGTTGGCGCCGCCTTTCTTCAGCGGCACACTCTCGTCAATGATGTCGACAATATCGGTTTTGGCCAGCAGCTCGTCGATGAATTCGCTGGGAATCATGCTTCGGCGCTTGGTTTGGAAAACGGATTGAGGCTACCTGAAAACCACGGCGGGGATTTTCAGGTAGCCTTTTTCAGGTAGCCTTGTCGGGCGGGGTTATTCGGCGGGCGGAACGTAGCCTTGCACCGTGTCGGCCTCACCGTCGCCGAAGAAGTAGTTTTCCATCTGCTGGGCGAGATACTGGCGGGCGCGCGGGTCGGCCAGGCTGAGGCGGTTTTCGTTGATGAGCATGGTTTGGTGGCGTGTCCAGGCATCCCATGCTTCTTGCGATACGTGTTCGAAAATGCGCTTGCCCAAATCGTTGGGTAGGGGCGGGAATTTGAGGCCGGGCGCTTCTTTGCCCAGTTTGATGCAGTTTACCATGCGGGTCATGTGCTTTCCTTTTTAGGTGGTGCGGGTGGGTTTAACGGTTGTTTAGGCCCAATACGTCTTGCATGTCGTATAGGCCGGTGCGTTGCTGTTGCAGCCACACGGCGGCACGCACGGCGCCGGCGGCGAAGGTCATGCGGCTGGAGGCTTTGTGGGTGATTTCCACGCGCTCGCCTTCGCCGGCAAACAGGGCGGTGTGCTCGCCCACGATATCGCCGCCGCGCACGGTGGCAAAGCCGATGGTTTGCGGGCTGCGTGCGCCGGTGTGGCCTTCGCGGCCATACACGGCGCAGTCGGCCAGGTTGCGGCCGAGGGCGCGGGCAATCACTTCGCCCATGCGCAGCGCGGTGCCGCTGGGGGCGTCCACTTTGTGGCGGTGGTGCGCTTCGATGATTTCGATGTCGTAGCCTTCGTTCAGCACGCGGGCTACGGTGTCGAGGATGTGGAAGGTGAGGTTGACGCCGATGCTGAAGTTGGCGGCAAACACGATGCCGGTGTGTTCGGCGGCGGCGGCGATGGCGGCTTTGCCCGCTTCGTCGAAACCGGTGGTGCCGATAACCATTTTGATGCCGCGTTCGGCGCAGCGGGGCAAAAGGCTACCTGAAACATGGGGGCGGGTGAAATCGATGAGCACGTCGCAGTTGGCGAGCACGGCATCGATGTCGCTGCTGACGGTTACGCCCGTTTTCAAACCGGAAGCATGGCCGGCATCCAAACCTAAGGCTTCGGAGCCTGCGTGTTCCAGCGCACCGGTGAGCACGGTGTGCGGATTGGCCGCCACGGCTTCAACCAGCACTTTGCCCATGCGGCCGTTTACCCCGGCCAGGGCAACTTTAATGGTGGCAGACATAATGTTTCTCAAGCGGGATTATTGTGCGGTTTGGCCGGCAGGCGCGGCTTGTTGCTGTTTGCGCAACTCGTCCAATACGTCGCCTTCGGCTTTAACCAGGGAATCGTTCGCATCGAAATACAGGGTGAGGTTTTTGCGTTCGCGCACTTTGCCGCCGCGGCTCACTTCGAAAACGTAGTCCCAGCGGTTGCCGTGCAGCGGGTCGCGCAGCAGCGGCGTGCCCAGGATGTGCTGCACCTGCTCCTTGCTCAGGCCTTGGTGCAGCGAGGCTACGGCCTGCAAATCGAGCTCGTTGCCCTGCACGATGGTGAGCTTGTAGGAGGGGAAGCGGGCAAGGCGTTCGGTGCTGCACGCGGCCAAACCGATGCAGGCGGCCAAGGCCAAATAAACGGATTTATTCACAAACATGCCTTTCAAGATAAATCGCGCACCGCCCCGGCTGAGTGATTTAAAGGTGGGCAAGTGCCTTAAAAATGCGTATTATAACGGTTGCTGACAAATTTGAGCGACAGAACATCATACATCATGGAAAACAATATTGCACAACTCAAAGGCAGCGGCCTGAAAGTAACCGGCCCGCGCCTGAAGATTTTGGATTTGTTTGAAACCCACGCCGAAGAGCATCTGAGCGCGGAAGACGTATACCGCATCCTCTTGGAAGAGGGCGTTGAAATCGGCGTGGCCACCATTTACCGCGTTTTAACCCAGTTCGAACAGGCCGATATTTTGTTGCGCCACCATTTCGAGAGCGGTAAGGCGGTGTACGAGCTGAACAAAGGCGACCACCACGACCACATCGTGTGCGTGAAATGCGGCAAGGTTACCGAGTTTCACAACCCCACCATCGAAAGCCTGCAAGGCAAAATTGCCGAAGATAACGGCTACCGCATCGTGGATCACGCGCTGTATCTGTATGGCGTGTGCGGCGATTGTCAGCAGAAACACCATTTATAAGCAGGCGGCATTTTCAGGTAGCCTCACGGCTCCGAAAGGTGGCCTTTATGGCTCAAAATATTCCTTTGCTGCCGGAAGGCTGTTTGCAGTTCCCCGACCCGCATCAGGCCATTGCCGAACACGACGGCTTGGTGGCAGTGAGCCGGGATTTGACGGCACAACGGCTTTTGGCAGCCTATCAACAGGGCATCTTCCCGTGGTTTGAGGAGGATGGCCTGTTTTTTTGGTTTGCTACCGCCCCGCGCACGGTGCTGCAGCCCCAGCGGCTGCACATCGGCCGCTCGCTGGCTAAGGTCATGCGCAATCGGCATTACGCGGTAACGGTCAACCAAAACTTCCCCGCCGTGATTTCCGCCTGCGCCGCCACGCCCAGACCGCATCAGGGCGGCAGCTGGATCGCACCGGCGTTTCAGGTAGCCTACAACGAGCTGCACCGCATCGGCCATGCGCATTCGTTCGAATGCTGGTATCCCGATGAGGGCGGGCATCTGCTGTTGGCCGGCGGGCTTTATGGCGTGCAGATCGGGCGGGTGTTTTTCGGCGAATCGATGTTTGCCTGGCAGAACGACGCATCGAAAATCGCCTTTGCCCACGCCGTGCCGTTTTTGCAGCGCTGCGGCATCGCCTTAATCGACTGCCAGCAAGACACGCCGCATCTGGCGCGTTTCGGCTCGGAGCTGCTGGCTTTTGACGATTTCCAGGCCGAATTAAACCGCCTGACTGCGCAAACACTTGCCGAGCCCATCGGCCAGCGCCTGCTCCAACAGCAGGGCGCGTGGTTTGGCAAGGAAGAATGATTGCCGAAACCGGTTCGCAAGAAGCGTGTTACATGGCACAATATCGGCTGTTTCAGATTGCAGGCTACCTGAAAATTTCAGGTAGCCTCCCGCTTACTCTATGGCGGATAAACCTGCTTTCATGCCGGGCTGTCACGCCGTAGTAGAAGTGAATCCGCCGTATCACCCATCACCTGCAAGGAAAAACCATGTCTCTACAAAGCATCATCGAAACCGCGTTTGAACAGCGCGCCGAAATTACCCCGCACAGCGTTTCCGCCGAAGTGAAGGAAGCCGTGCTCGATACGATTTATCAGCTCGATTCCGGCAGCCTGCGCGTGGCCGAGCGGCAGGGCGTGGGGCAGTGGAAAGTGAACGAGTGGGCGAAAAAGGCCGTGCTGCTTTCCTTCCGCATTGCCGATAACGAAGTGTCCAGCGACGGCGTGAGCAAATATTTCGACAAAGTGCCCACCAAATTCGCCGATTGGATTCCGCAGCAGTTTCAGGTAGCCGGTTTCCGCGCCGTGCCCGGCGCCGTGGCGCGCCGCGGCAGCTTTATCGGCAAAAACGTGGTGCTGATGCCTTCTTATGTGAACATCGGCGCCTATGTGGACGAGGGCACGATGGTGGACACTTGGGCCACCGTGGGCTCTTGCGCGCAAATCGGCAAAAACGTGCACCTGAGCGGCGGCGTGGGCATCGGCGGCGTGCTCGAGCCCTTGCAGGCCGCGCCCACCATCATTGAAGACAACTGCTTCATCGGCGCGCGCAGCGAAATCGTGGAAGGCGTGATTGTGGAAGAAGGCAGCGTGATTTCCATGGGCGTGTATATCGGCCAATCCACCAAAATCTACGACCGCGAAACCGGCGAAATCCACTACGGCCGCGTGCCCGCCGGCTCGGTGGTGGTGTCGGGCAGCCTGCCGGCTAAAGACGGCTCGCACAGCCTCTACTGCGCCGTGATCGTGAAAAAAGTAGACGCGCAAACCCGCGCCAAAACCAGCGTGAATGAACTGTTGCGCGGCGTGTGATGCGCTGATTTGCTGCTGTAACGTTCTTCAGGTAGCCTGTTTCAAAGAAAGGCTAACTGAAAAACGAGGGTTGCATATGCTGCAATACCTGTCGGAAAAATTGAAAGAAACCTACCGGCGTTATAAGCGCCCGGCCTTCGTTTTGCTGATTGACGGTATCCTTTACAACCTGCTGGGCGGGGTAACGGCCGAATGCAGCCGCTGCCCGATGCCGCCGATGAACGGTTGGCAGAAATTTTTGTTTCTCAGCAGCGGCGTGGTGATGTATGTTTGCGTTATTTGGATGTTTCTTATCCATTGCAGCCGCCGCACCGGCAGGGATTGAGCAAGCCTTATTTATTTTCCACAATAACCGCGTGGCAGCCTGCATTTTCAGGTAGCCTGTTTGCAAGAAGGCTACCTGAAAGCTATTTAACTTAGGAGAAAACCATGCGAGCCCTTCTTCTTGTCGATATCCAAAACGACTTCATGCCAAGCGGCCGCCTGCCTGTGGCCGAGGGCGATGCCATTATCGAGCCGGTAAACCGGATTATCGGCAGCTATCCGCTGGTGGTGGCCTCGCAAGACTGGCATCCCGCCGGGCACGAGAGCTTCGCCTCCGCCCATGCCGGTAAAAAGCCGTTCGACGTCATCAATCTGCACGGTTTGGAGCAAGTGCTGTGGCCGGACCACTGCATTGCCGGCAGCAGCGGCGCAGCGTTCCATCCCGAGCTCAACACCACGCCCATCGCCGCCGTATTCCGCAAGGGCATGGACAAGCACACCGACAGCTACAGCGCATTTTACGACAACGGCCGCCGTCGCAGCACCCAGCTTGCCGCCTACCTGCGCGCCCACGGCGTAACCGATATTGACGTGGCGGGGCTGGCTGCCGATTTTTGCGTGTATTTCAGTATTGCCGACGCGCTGGCCGAAGGCTTCCGCGTGCGCCTGCTGGAGCACGCTACCCGTGCCATCGATGCCGCAGGCTTCGCCGCCAAAAAAGCCGAGTTGCTGGCGCATCCGAATTTTTCGCTGGCCGATTAGTTTTGATTCGCGTTTTTCAGGTAGCCTCTGTGTTATCAAAGGCTACCTGAAAAATTTTAGCCAACGCCGCATCTGACAGCCGCCCGCGCTTTCAGGTAAAATCCGCCCGA
>ERZ772827.454-NODE-454-length-22586-cov-3.988949_pt1 | contig 22586 bp, 25 predicted proteins | sample MGYA00580850_ERZ772827 | MGnify/ENA primary metagenome ERZ772827 (study PRJEB29015, sample SAMEA2737950) | human oral metagenome | biome: human oral; feature: human-associated habitat; material: dental | place: China | collected 2145 ... | reverse complement strand
CGACAGCTCATAGCAAGTCTCAGCCGTATACGGATTCTGAATCGGAGCATCCTTGTTGTCCCATGTGCCGTCCACCTCGACCCAACCATGGATGCGCTTGAGGCTCTCAAACATGACCGAGCGATCGATGAGGAGGTCGCGGATGACCGGGAACGTGCGTGCCGGCTGCACGCGGATCGGCTGCGTAAGATTGTCGACCAGGGCGCAGCACGCCTGCTGTGCACGACCGTTGATGACCATCATGCACGCGCCGCAGACCTTCTCAAGGCAGTTGCACTCCCAGACCGGAGGCGGAACGCGCTTACCGTCGACCGTCACGGGGTTCTTCTGGATCTCCATGAGGGACGCAACGACGTTGAGACCGAGACGATAGTCGACCTCGAACTCCTGCGTATAGGGGTTCTCGTTCGGTCCATCCTGACGCTCGATGATAAAACGAACTTTTTTCTGTTCTGCCATGACTTCTATCCTCCCTTACTCCTTCTTGGCAACTGCGTAGTTACGCGCACGCGCCTTGATGAGTGAATGCTCGAAATCCATGTAGCTGATGATCGGCTCCTCCGTCTGCGGATCGTAATCCACGATAGAAGTCTTCATGAAGCGCTCGTCGTCACGGCCGTAGAACATGAGCTCACCGTCCGCGTCCGTCATGCGCTCGCCCTTGTCGTCCAGCAGAATCTTCGCGTGTGCACCGCGGCTCTCATCGCGGCAGCGCGCCGCCTTCGTGACTGCCATCGCGTAGAGAATCATGTTGCGCAGCTGACGCACGAACATGGCTTCCTGATTTGCCCATGTGCCGTGGTCGGTGACGCCGATGTCATCCCAGCGCTTCAGGATGCCCTTGAGCTTTTCAAGGCAGATGTCGAGACCCTTGTTGTCGCGCTCGATGGAGACGTAGTCGTACATGATCTCGCCCATCTCCTGATGGAGCTTGTGCGCGTTCTCGGAACCCGTCATATTGCGGATCTTATCGAACTCCGCAACCGCCTCTTTGCGTGCACTCTCAAGTTCTTCCTCGGTGAGCGCCGTGCCGAGTTCACCGCTGCGTGCCCAGCGCAGTGCTTCGGGACCTGCGACATAGCCGGAGTAACTTGCCGAGAGGAGAGAGTTCGCGCCAAGGCGGTTCGCGCCGTGGTACTGGTGATCGCACTCGCCCGCCGCCATGAGTCCGGGGATGTTCGTGTGGTGGTTGCGGTCGACCCAGATGCCGCCCATCGAATAGTGGACGGACGGGAAGATCTCCATCGGGACCTTGCGCGGATCCTGACCGACGAACTCGGAGTACATCTCGAGAATGCCGCCGAGCTTGTGCTCAAGGTAGTCTGCGGGGATGTGCGAGAGGTCGAGGTAGACGCGGCGGTCGTTGTTGACGCCGAGACCCATGTGCACGCAGACCTTGAAGATCGCGCGGGAGGCAACGTCACGCGGAACGAGGTTGCCATAAGCAGGGTACATCTCCTCAAGGAAGTACCAAGGCTTGCCGTCCTTGTACGTCCAGACGCGCCCGCCCTCACCGCGGCACGCCTCCGACATGAGGCGGTTCTTATCGGAGCCGGGGATTGCCGTCGGATGAATCTGGATGAACTCCGGATTGCCGATGTGCGCGCCCTGCTGGTATGCAGACGAAACAGCCGAGCCGTTGCAGATCGTGGACGCCGTGCAGCGGCCAAAGACCTGCCCGGGGCCGCCCGTCGCAAGGATGACGACATCCGCGGGGAACGCCTTGATCTCGTTCGAGTTCATATTCTGTGCGACAAGTCCGCGCACAATGCCGTCCTTGTTCTTGATCGCGCGGATGTATTCCCAGAACTCGTACTTCGTGACCTTGCCCTTGACCTCCCAGCGGCGCACCTGCTCATCAAGTGCGTAGAGGAGCTGCTGGCCGGTCGTAGAGCCTGCAAAGACCGTGCGCTTATTCTTCTGTCCGCCGAAGTTACGGAGGTCGAGTACACCCTCCGGCGTGCGGTTGAACGGAACGCCCATGCGGTCAAACATCTTGACAAGGCGCGGCGCGGCCTCAACCATGCCCTTGACTGCAAGTTGGTCGGCAAGGAAGTCACCGCCATAGACTGTGTCATCAAAGTGCTCATAGACACTGTCGTGCTCACCCTTCGTATCCATGCAGGCATTCATGCCGCCCTGCGCGCAGAGCGAGTGCGAACGCTTCACCGGGCAGTAGGAAAAAAGGTCGACCTTGCCGCCGCCCTCGCAGATCTTCAGCGCAGCGAGAAGCCCCGCCAGACCGCCGCCGATGATCGCAATGTTATTTTCTGGTACTTTAGCCATTCTTACTCTCCTTTGCTGCGCTTCTTACATGAAATAGCTGCCCATGAAGGCGAGCGTAACAAGACTCATCAGCGTGCAGAGGCCCATCGACAGCGCGTTGATCACGGACTGTGCACGCGGGCCCTTCGCAATACCCCACGTCATGCAGAACGTCGAGATGCCGTTGCAGAAATGGAAGATCGCAGCAATCATGCCGAGCGTATAAAGTACGGTATGGAGGATTGCATAATCGCCGGACACAAAGTAGGTGTAAAGCAGGTCATAGTTGATATGAGTTCCCATGACGCCCTTTTCCCAGACGCGCATATAACCAACGTGCCAGATGAGGAAGGGGATGAGCAGCCATGCCGTATAACGCTGCACGGCGAACTGCCAGTTGCGGATGTAGCCATAATTGGCGGGATTGTTCTTCGCCTGCGCTGCAATATAGATGCCATAGACTGCGTGGAAAAGAATCGGCACGACGATGGCAAAAATCTCGAGCGCGTAGAACACGGGGCGCGGGATGAGATCCATCATGGCAAGCGCATCATTGAAGGCTTTTGCCCCCTGAAGCACAGTCGAATTCGTAAAGATGTGCTCGAAGAGGAACACACCGATGATGACGAGTCCGACCAATGAGTGCAGCCGCCGCATGTAAAAGGTTGTGTGGAACATTTCATACCTCCTGAAATATATAGACCTTTGGATATGCTGCCCCGAACGCTGTTTGGAACAGCCCCACGATGATTTGTCATGCGCCAAACCATCGGTATGAACACTCTCTAAATTAGAGTTTGCGGTAGGGTTTCTGCCCCATTTCATAGAAGTTGTTGCCCTCAGAGTCAATGACGACGATGCAGGGGAAGTCCTCGACCGTCAGCTTTGCAACCGCCTCAGGTCCAAGTTCGGGGTAGCCTACGACCTCGTACTTCTTTACGGATTTTGCGATGAGCGCAGCAGCGCCGCCGACAGCGGCAAAATAGGTGACGCCGTTCTTCTTCATCGACTCCACGACCGCAGCCGAGCGCGACCCCTTGCCCACCATACCTTTGATGCCCTGCTCAAGCATCGTCGGCGTGTAGGCATCCATGCGGCCGGAGGTCGTCGGACCCGCCGAGCCGATCGGATCGCCCGGCTTCGCCGGCGTCGGTCCGAGGTAGTAGACAATCTGATCCTGCCAGTCAACCGGCAGAGGCTCCCCCTTTGCGAGTGCCTCTGTCATCGCCTTGTGTGCCGCATCGCGTGCGCTGATGATCGTGCCCGTGATGAGAACGCTGTCGCCCGCCTTGAGCTTGCGCGACATTTCCTCCGTGAACGGAGTCGTAATACGGATACTTTCCGCCATGAGTATTCCTCCCTAACAATAATACACAGGAACTGCTGTTACAGGACGCGATGTGCATGCCGAAGTGCATGGCAGCAAATCGTCACCGCAACCGGGAGGCCCGCAATGTGCGTTGCGCCCCACTCAATGTTCACGGCAAGCGCGGTCGTCGTTCCGCCAAGCTGCGGTCCGATGCCCGTCTTGTTCACCATTTCGAGAATCTCCTCCTCGAGCTTTGCATACTCGGGCATGGAGTGACGCTGGTCGATGGGACGCGTGAGTGCCTTCTTCGAGAGGAGTGCCGCCTGATCCATCGTACCGCCGATGCCGACACCGATGACCTCGGGCGGGCACGGGTTCGGACCTGCGTGCTGGACGATCTCCATGACCGCCTTCTTCACGCCCTCCACACCGTCGGCAGGAACGAGCATCTTGACACCGGACTTGTTTTCCGAACCAAATCCCTTCGGCGCAATCGTGATGCTGAGCTTGTCCCCCGCGACAATCTTCGTGTAGATAACACCCGGCGTATTGTTCTGCGTGTTCTTGCGGTTGAAGAGCGGCTCTGCAACGACCGACTTGCGCAGATAGCCCTCCGTGTACCCCTTCGCGATGCCCTCATTGATCGCATCCTCAAGGAGTCCATCCGTAATATGGAGATCCTGCCCAATCTCCACAAACACGATCGTCATGCCCGTATCCTGGCAGTAGGGACGATCCTCTTCGCGTGCGATCTCAGCGTTGCGAATGATCTGATCCAAAACGACCCTTCCTACGGGTGACTCCTCCGTCTCTCGCCCCTTTTTGAGTCCCTCGTAGACATCATTCGGGAGATAGTACGCCGCTTCTTTGCACATCTCGGCGACGTTCTCCGTGATTGCTTTTGCGCTTAGCTCTCGCAAAATAATCCCTCCTATAAATATAACTTATACACAGGTTAGTTAGACTATATCATATTTTTTTCATGCTTTCAAGTCTTTCAAACATGGTGCAAAGCCTTGAAAAAATTGAATACAATTCAAATTGGGAATGATATTCACACGATAAAATGATCTATCATTATTGTATTATATATAATTATTTATACTACATTCTCCATTTATTGTCTTTATTGTTTTTATAAATTTTATAATAGAACATTAAAAATCCATATCGCAGGATATGGATTTGCTATGCACTCTCATTGTGAAATTTTTCTATTTGGTACCAAACTTTCCCCTATGCTCAGATACGGATGAGGGTCACAGCTGGTTTTTCATCCTCCCTGAGCTCCACAAGCATGAATGAGCCACGCCGCTCATCGCGTGGCCGTGCAATACTGCCGGGATTGAGAACTGTAAGATCTCCGTGCTCCTCAAGTGCAATATGCGTATGTCCATATACCGCAACATCTGCCCCCGCCTCGCGTGCCGCCTCCGCAAGCATCGCCGTGTCAAAGCGTACGTTGAAGAGATGCCCGTGCGTCAGGAAGATACGGTGCCCGGCGATCTCAACAACGGTCTCGTCATACACGCCCTCCATATAAAAATCGCAGTTTCCAAGTACACGCACCACGGGCTTTCCCGTCATTTCCTCCAGAACATCTGCATCTGGCGCAAAGTCCCCGGCATGCAGCCACATCTCTGCATCCGCTGCACCGGATGCAGAGAGCATATCCTCAAATACACGGACATCACCGTGACTGTCACTGACGATTCCGATCTTCATAATGCCTCCGCCAACATTTTCTTCATCATATCAAGTGCCGCACCACGGTGACTGATCGTGTGCTTTTTCTCACGTGACAATTCTGCCATGGATCTCCCGTCTGCACGATAGAAATGTGGATCGTATCCGAACCCCTCTGTACCGCGTGCCTCTGGACGAATAAAGCCGGCACATGTCCCCTCTGCACCGAGCTCGCGGCCATCCTCAAGAACGAGTACGAGCGCACAATGATAGGCGGCAGCAGCATTCTCTGTCCCTTGCGCTCGTATCTCCGCGATCAGCTTCGTATTATTCGCTGCATCATCTCCATGCACGCCTGCATAGCGTGCTGAGTAGACGCCGGGCGCGCCGCCAAGGACCTCGACCGTAAGGCCTGAGTCATCAGCAAGCGCTGCAAGGCCCGTCTTTGTACGATAGTAATGGGCCTTAATACGCGCATTTTCGAGGAAGGTCTCCCCATCCTCCACAGGCTCTTCGATTTCTCCGGCATCCGGCAGGACCTCCCGTATACGGGAGAGTGGGACAAGGTGCACGGGCAGTCCCTCGAATGCCTTCTCCATCTCACGCACCTTCCCCTCATTCGATGTCGCAATAAGGATGATCTTTTTTTCCATATTACCCCTCCCGTCCCGGCAGCCACGATAGGATCCCGCCAAGTGCCGCCTTCTGATGATCGATGAGTTCACGTATTCCACGTTCACCAAGATCTAAAAGAGCATTCATCTCTGTGCGTGAAAATGATCGTCCCTCGCCCGTTCCCTGCACCTCAACAAACTCCCCTGCTCCCGTCATAACGAGATTCATATCAACCATGGCAGAGGAGTCCTCCTCATAGCAGATATCGAGGAGAGGCGTACTCTCAGCATCGATACCAACGCTGACTGCTGCCACATAATCACGCACGGGGAAAACCCCGCTCTTCGTATAGAAGCTCGCACACGCCTCAACGAGCGCAACAAATGCACCTGTGATCGATGCCGTCCGTGTTCCGCCGTCCGCCTGAAGCACATCGCAGTCGATGTGGATTGTGCGCTCACCAAGTGCCTTCATGTCGACGACCGCACGCAGGGCACGTCCGATCAGGCGCTGAATCTCCTGCGTACGCCCAGACTGGTGTCCGCGCACGGCCTCACGCGCCGTGCGCTCGGATCCAGCACCGGGCAGCATCGAGTACTCTGCCGTCACCCAGCCAGTCCCCGAACCTTTTAAAAAAAACGGCACACGCTCCTCCACACTCGCTGCACAAAGGACGCGTGTATGGCCTGTCTCAATAAGCGCTGAACCTGCAGGATATCGTTGATAACCGCGCTCAATCCGCACGGGGCGCAGCTGATCAGGACGCCTCAGATCTCTTCTTGGCATGAAATTTTCTCCTTTGGAAGTTTATGCAGAGCCCTCTATCGACTCGCTTTTCCCGCCGCCTCCCCGCTTCGGTGGGGATGGCTAATATGCCGTAATGCAAAGCCTCCCCCATCGAAATGAGGGAGGGGGCCATGCGCAGCATGGTGGAAGGGGGGACCTAATTTACCCCCGATGACTTTCCTGATACTGCCGATAGTTCTTGATGATGCAGATCGGTGTTTTCTGCGAGGCATTGCCGAACGGATTATCAAGCAGCAGCTGTGCTGCAAGTTCGCCGTTGACCCCATCTGATACACCGACTACGCGCGAACGCTTGAGATCATTCACATCGGCAATCATCCCGCCGAACGCACCGACACGGTCACGAATACGTGCGGCAACCTGATCCGGCTCGGCAGGTCCGTAGACGATCACCTTGTCGAACGGCGGCATCGTGCCTGTCACATCGTCGATGAGCGCCGCCTCCTTGCCCCCCCACTGGTAAAAAAGTCCGCTCTTTCCGACGAGTTTGCCGAGGAATCCTGCAAACAGCGCGAAAAGAACGCGCCACTTTCCCTCCACATCCATCAGTGCCTGCATGCCATGGGGACTTGCAAGGCTGCCGTAATCGGGAATGAAGCGGCACGCAAAGCGTGCGGCTCTTGTTATATTCAACTCCTCGGGACGCGCAATGCGCCCCTGCGTCACTGCAACCACGCTCTCGGCACAGCAGACGAGGTCATCCGCTGTGACCTGCGCTCCTGCATAGTATTCGATGGCATCCACAATGTCGTCCGCATCAGTCAGGATCCGCGTTGGAACGGGAAGAATCTCCACCTCAGCCATTCTTCCTTCCCCCTTCCTGGACGAGCGCAACGCCCGCAAGTGCAGCGATCTCTGCCGCCGTAATCTTCAGCATGATTTTCGAATAATGCGCCGGAATGCGGCCCGTCTCCTGATAGATGAGATCCATCCGGAAATCCGGCATATGTGCAATCGCTTCTTCCAAATTGTTGCCTTTGCGGCCCTCGATGGAGAGCTTGAGAACGAGGTCGATGCACTCACGCTTTTGAATGAGCACCGCCTCGAAGTAGTCATCCTCGCGCGGCGCCCCCGCAAGCTCCACCTTGCCGCGCACAAGTGCTCCATCGTACTGTTCATAGGGCAGCTGCACACGCAAAATTGCGTCCATGATCGTCGCGCACTGCTTCCCCTCATTTGCAAAGGGGATCGTCGCACCGATCACCAGGCGATCGTTTGTGCGCTCCACGACAGAATACGGTGTCATCTTCTCCGTTTTCGGCACAATCTTCTCCGTGCCGAGACCACCCAACACTGCCCACTTGAACACATAAATGACTGCGATGATTCCAATCAGAACATGCAGCCACCATGAAAACTCAGATCCCAATGTCCCGTCCCTCTTTCTCCTGTATCATTGCCGCCTCCAGCGGCTCATAGAACTCTCTCGGCAGGCGGGTAATACGCCCTGTCTCGCGCACGGTGAATACGTTCTCGGAGAAACCTGTCACGAGAACCGTCTCCTGCGCATTTAGAACACGATACGAAAAGGCCATCTTCGCTTTGGTCAATGCCGTCGCAGTCGTCTCAATGATGAGATCATCATCGAAATGCCCCGGTGCATGAAACTGAGCACCTACCTTCGTGATGGGAAACACATAGCCGGCCTCCATCAGTGCGCCGAGCGTAATGCCGATACGGCGCAGGTAGGCCACCCGCCCAATTTCAAACCAGCGAATGTAGTTCGCATGGTGTACGACCTCCATCGCATCCGTATCGTAAAAATTCACCCGATGTTCAACCCTAATCGGCATGAATGCTCCCTTCCTTCAAACAATCTGCTCCATGCGCGCGGCTCGCGTAAGATAGCTCTCGATACGCGCCAGGGCTTCCTGTCCAGCCATCGGACGACCGGACTCAAAAAACTCACAGGGTGCCATCTCCGCACCTGCGGCGGCCGTCGTAAGACCTGTGCGCCGCGCAAGTTCTTCTACCGTGCCTTCGTTTCCATCCACAAAGCCCATCGTCTTCGGCAAAAGTCTGCGCATGGTATCCTTGAAATAGTTAAAATGCGTGCAGCCAAGCACGATGGCGGAATATTTGCTGAGTTCATAAGGTGAAAGCGTATTCCATAGATACTCCTCCACGCGCGCAGATGAGAACTCTCGACTTTCTGCAAACTCTACGAGGCCTGGCAGCGCAAGGAGATCGACAAGCCCCTTTGTATCATAGTCCGATAGGAGACGACGCAGCTTCTCCCCATTGACCGTAATCGGCGTTGCCGTCACGAGCACACGCCGATCTGGGTCCTGTGCAAGAGCCTTCTTTACGGCCGGCTCCATGCCGATGATCGGCACATCGTACAGCTGCCGCATCTCCTCCACTGCGACGGAGGTCGCCGTATTACAAGCGACAACGACAGCATCCGCCTTCTGTCGCTCGACGAGAAAGCGAAAGGCCTCCCGTACATAACCGCGAACGGCAGAAACGGACTTCGTTCCATAGGGAACATGATCGCGGTCGGCAAAGAACAGAAACTCCTCGGATGGCAGTACGCGGCGTGCATGACTGAGAACCGTCAGTCCGCCAATCCCCGAATCAAACAGAGCAATGCGCATACAGACATCTCCTCCACTGCGCCGAATCATACGGATCTATTATAGCAACTTCTTCCATCTTTGACAAACGGCTTCATTCCCTGTTATAATTATTGTATTGAAATTTTATAATATTTTATTTTTTTAATAGGAAATCCTTACAGATGAAACACCGTCTTAAAAAACACGAATACATTCTTGTCGCATCCATGCTCTTTGGGATGGTTTTTGGCGCCGGCAATCTTATCTTCCCCGCATCCATGGGGCAGGCTGCCGGAGCGTCGATGCTGCCGGCACTCATTGGCTTCTGCATCACAGGAGTAGGGCTGCCGCTCCTCGGTATCGCAGCAATCAGCATTACAGAGAGTGAAAGTCTATTTGACATTGGAACGAAGATCGACCAACGCTTTGCCTATGCGTTCACCTGTGCCCTCTATCTCTGCATTGGTCCTTTCTTTGCAATTCCGCGCACCGCCACAGTCTCTTTTCAGGTGGGCGCTGCCCCCTTTGTCCCGCTCGAAAGACAGACACTAGGACTGTTCAGTTTTACGTTGATTTTTTTTGCCATTGTACTCTACTTCTCCCTGCGCCCCTCAGGCATCCTCATCTGGATTGGAAAGGTACTCAACCCGCTCTTTTTGCTCTTTCTCGGCATTCTGATTGTCACCGCCGTACTCAATCCGATGGGTACGGTGTGGGACGTAGAACCGACAAACGCATATACAGAACATGCCTTCTTTACGGGACTGCTCGAGGGCTACAACACGATGGATGTGCTCGCTGCACTCGCGTTTGGCAACATCCTAGTCAACGCGATCAAGCGTCTGGGGCTGTCCGATCCAAAGGATCTCTCCTACAGCACGATTGTCTCCGGCACATTCAGTACTGCGCTGATGGCATTCATCTACTTTGCGCTTACGTATGTCGGTGCGCAAAGCCGTACCGTCTATGGCATTGACGCGAACGGCGGCGACGTGCTCGCCCATATCGCTGCACATTACTTTGGTGCATTTGGCGGTGTACTGCTCGGCATTACGATCACCTGTGCCTGTCTCAAAACAGCCCTTGGGCTTGTCACGGCATGCAGTACGACGTTCTCCGAACTCTTTCCAAACTCCCTCTCCTATGCGAAATATACTGTACTCTTTTCCGTCTTCTCCTTCGTAGTCTCAAATGTCGGTCTCAGTCGCATCATTGCATACGCACTGCCTGTGCTCTATTTTCTCTACCCTATTTCCATCGTCCTGATTGCCCTCTGCCTTATCGAGGGCATGGTTGGCTATCATCGGCCGCTCTACGTATGTTCCATGATCGGCACCGCGCCAGCAGCAGCATTCGACTTCCTGCGTGCGCTCCCTGCGGGGCTGCACGAGGCACTCCCTGCAATCCGATCGATCTGTTCTGTCGGCGACACGCTCCCACTCGCCGCTATTGGCATGGGCTGGGTGCTGCCTGCTCTTGCCGGGCTCATCATCGGAGGACTCATCCTCGCATGTCAAAGGGTTGACAGCGCGGCTTAATTTTTGATAGAATAAATCCTGCTGAACACGGAGAGGTGTCCGAGTGGTTTAAGGAGCCGGTCTTGAAAACCGGTGATGCGGCAACGCACCGTGGGTTCGAATCCCACCCTCTCCGCCATATTTTGAGACACAAAAGGCGACTGCATGTGCAGTCGCCTTTTTCGTATGAACGTCTCAAAGCGTCCCAAAGATACGGTCACCTGCATCGCCGAGTCCGGGTACAATGTAGCCGTGCTCATTGAGACATTTGTCCACGGCAGCAACGTAGATCGGCACATCCGGATGGTCGGCAGCTACGCGCCGAATGCCCTCGGGCGCCGACACGAGGCACATGAGGATGATGTTCTTTGCCCCCTTCTGCTTGAGCATCGTGAGCGCTGCCGATGCGCTGCCGCCCGTTGCGAGCATGGGATCCGGAACGATGAGCGTGCGATCCTCCACACCGCTCGGGAGTTTGGCGTAGTATTCGACCGGCTCCAAGGTCTCCGGATCACGGTAGAGTCCGATGTGTCCCACGCGCGCGGCGGGCACAAGCGTCAGGATGCCGTCGAGCATGCCGAGTCCTGCGCGCAGGATGGGGACGATGCCGAGCTTCTTGCCCTCGAGCATCTTTGCATGACACGCTGCAACGGGTGTCTCGATCTCCACATCGCACAGGGGGAAGTCACGCGTGATCTCATACGCCATGAGCATGGCGATCTCCGAGAGCAGCTCACGAAACTCCTTCGTCCCCGTCTCCTTCATACGCATGATCGTCAGTTTGTGCTGAATGAGCGGATGATCTACAAGATGGAGGCTGGGGATGTCGGATGGATAAAATTTATCTGCCATAGAAGGGGCTTCCTTTCCTAAAAAATTACTCGTAAAGAGGGTATTTGCTGCAGAGTGCAGCGACACGGCGCCGCGCTTCCTCCTGGCGAGTCTCATCGGTCGGCGCATCGAGAACGTGAGCTATGATCCGTGCAACCTCACGCATATCATCCTCTTTGAAGCCGCGTGTCGTGAGTGCAGGTGATCCGAGGCGGATGCCGCTCGTGATAAACGGGCTGCGCGGCTCGAATGGGATCGTATTGCGGTTCGCCGTGATGTTCACCTCATCGAGGAGGGTCTGCGCATCTTTGCCCGTGATATCCTTATTGGTAAGATCGACAAGCATCACATGTGTGTCCGTACCGCCGGAAACAATGCGATAACCGCATTTCATCAGCTCATCCGCAAGTGCAGCGGCATTCTTCACGACCTGTGCGCCGTACTCCTTAAACGATGGCTGAAGCGCCTCACCGAGAGCAACCGCCTTTGCTGCGATGACGTGCATAAGGGGCCCCCCCTGAATGCCGGGGAATACCGATTTGTTGATCTTCTTGCCCAGCTCTTCATCACGTCCGAGGATAATGCCCCCTCGCGGTCCGCGCAGTGTCTTGTGTGTGGTCGATGTCACAACATCAGCATGTGGAACGGGATTTGGATGCTTGCCAGCGGCAACAAGCCCAGCGATGTGCGCCATATCCACCATGAAGAGCGCTCCGACAGTCTTTGCGATCGAACCAATGCGTGCAAAGTCGATCGTGCGGGCATAGGCGGATGCACCTGCAATGATCATCTTCGGCTTGTGCTCCTTCGCAAGCGCTTCGAGGGCATCGTAGTCAATGCACTCCGTCTCCCGATCCACACCATAGGGAATGACCTTAAAATACGTGCCAGAGATGTTGACAGGGCTTCCGTGTGTGAGGTGACCGCCATCTGTCAGGTTCATGCCGAGGATCGTATCTCCTGGCTGCAAAAGGGCAAAGAATACCGCCATGTTGGCCTGTGCACCCGAGTGCGGCTGCACATTCGCCCACGCCGCGCCGAAAAGTTCCTTCGCACGATCAATGGCCAGCTGCTCCACGACATCAACATACTCACAGCCGCCGTAATAGCGCTTACCGGGATAGCCTTCCGCATACTTGTTCGTGAGCACGCTTCCCTGTGCCTCCATGACGGCACGGCTAACGATGTTCTCCGAGGCGATGAGTTCCAGCTTCGTACGCTGGCGGTTTAGTTCCTGATCGATTGCGCCAGATACCTGTGCATCAACCTGCTTCAACGAATCCATAATACTCATGCAAAAATCTCCTTAGTCTTTTTTCTTATCCTGCAGGGCCATCATCTTTTCGACGCGGCGAGCGTGGCGGCCGCCCTCGAACTCTGTGCGAACCCACGCACGCACGATCTCGCCTGCAGGACCAAAGCCTGTCACGCGCCCGCCGAGGGCGAGGACATTCGCATCATTGTGTTTGCGTGCCATGATGGTAGAGTAGACATCGGTGCAGAGAGCCGCACGTATGCCGTCGATCTTATTCGCTGCAATCGAGATCCCAATGCCAGTGCCGCAGAGCACAATGCCACGATCCGATTTCCCGGAAACAACATCGGCGCAGACCTTCTCCGCGATATCAGGATAGTCGACCGCTTCCTTTCCAAACGTGCCAATATCCGTCACACGCACATCGCTAAACTCGTGAAGCACCATCTTGACCTCTTCCTTGAGCTCTACTGCCCCATGGTCGCTTCCAATCGTAATGTTCATGGCGGCTCCCTCCTTCACATATCCATTATACTCTGTATTTTATCACAAGTCCTTGAAAAAGAATAGTGCCGCTAGCGACGAAAACGCGGCCGCAGCGCAAGCGACAGGAAGAACGACGCAGCTGCGGCGGCAACGATCGATGCCCCTGCCGCAATGCCGAGATAATATGCCGAAAAGAGCCCGACAAGTCCCGCCAAAAGCGCACATACAACTGAAATGACATGATATTCCTTGACGCTGCCCGCGATATTTCGCGCTGTCGCGCCGGGCAGGACGAGCAGCGCATTGATGACGAGGATACCGACCCACTGGATGCTGACGGCAACGACGACGGCGAGCAGTGCGGCAAACGTCGCCTCCACGGCAAAGATGGAAACACCGCGGCTGCGTGCAAGTGAAGAGTTGACCGAGAGTAAGAGAAGTCGATTGAAGAGCAGCAGCCATCCGATCAGGATGATGCCGTCCACGACGGCAAGACCCACGAGATCGGCATACGTGATGCTTAGAATATCCCCAATGAGCAGCGGTGAATACTTTGAGAATCCTCCGCCGTGACTCATTATCATGAGGCCGACTGCGATCGCCGTCGAGGAGAACACCCCGATCACCGTGTCCGCAGATGCCGCTGTCCTGTGCTTGATGTAGGTGATAAAAAGTGCAAAGAAGATGGAAAAGACGAGGAGTGCCGTAAGCGGCGAGGCCATCCCCACAAGAACACCGATGGCAATGCCCGTAAACGCACCATGTCCGAGCGAGTCTGAGAAGAATGCCATACGGCTTGAAACAACCATCGTGGAGAGCAGCCCGAAGAGCGGCGTCATGAGGAGAATCGCAAGCAGCGCATTTTTCATGAAGGTATATTCCATCCATGCGAATGGAAGCAGCAGATCCATAGTGTCGTAGATCAGCTCCATGCGGGCTCTCCTCCTTCCCTATCGTTCGTCTGCAGATGACGAACATCAGGCAAAATTCCAAAGAGCCGCTCCATCTGGGGATCGGTAAAGACCTCCATCACGCTTCCTGACGCCGCGATCCCATGCTCCATGAGGACAACTTTGTCCGCATGACGTGCAACCATACCGAGATCATGGGAAATGAGGAGGATCGTCAGATCCTCCTTGGCACGCAGCTGACCGACAATGTCATAGAAAAGGGCAAGCCCATTCTGATCGACCCCCGATACCGGCTCATCAAGCAGCAGGAGATTCGGCATAGGATCGAGCGCAAGTGCAAGCAGCACCCTTTGGAGCTCGCCTCCCGAGAGTGCTCCGAGACGCCGGTCGATCAGATGATCTGCGCACACACGCGCCAGATTCTCGAGAATGCGGTCACGATAGCGGCGTGCGGGAAAAAGCCAAACAGGACGCGCCGAGATGCATGCCATGAATAGATCCTGTACCGTGGTTGGCGCACTCACATCGAGGCGCAGATACTGCGGCACATAACCAATGATAGGATGCCCTGTATGGCGATCATCCGCATCGACGAATCGAAGTCTGCCCGTATGCCCCACCTCACCGAGAATGGCGCGCAGGAGCGTGCTCTTGCCCGCACCGTTGGGACCGATAATCGCGGTGAGTTCCCCGCAGTGAAAATGGAGATTGACATGCGAAAAGACCTCGAACGTCCCGAATGAGACGCCGAAGTCCTCAATTTTGGTGCAGCAGAACTGCGCGCAGCCCTCTGCCGCTCCTCTGTGATGAAAAATATGCCTGAGCATGGTGATCCTTTTTTCTAATCCGTCAGCCTTCGAAACTTCCACGTTCCCGCCGCAATCCCCAGCACTGCATACGCAATGACCACGACGAACGATAGGGGCGAGAAATCCCCTGCAGTCCCAAGGCTGCGCAGGAGATGGCTCGTATGTGTCAGCGGCAGCAGCTCTACGAAGTAACGCATTGGATCCGGCAGCGCTGCCGTGGCGAAGAATGTCCCGCAGAGAAAGGACATCGGGAGGAGTACATAGAGATTGACCTGACTCATCTCCTCATAGGATGAGATGTACATCGCCGCAAGAAAGCCAATCTCGGCAAAGATCATGCAGTTCAGTGCGAGTACGAAGAGAAAGAGCGGTGTGATGGCAAAGTGCGCCCCGAAGAGATAGCTCAGAGCGATGATGATGGCCGATGAAATCATTCCGCGCAGGACAGCCCCTGCGATTTTCCCGATTACAAAGGCGTTTGGCCGAATCGGCGCGATCAGATACTCCTCGAGGCTCTTGTGATAGACGCGCTCAGAATGCACGGGTATGATGCTCATAAAACTGATGTTCATCGAGTTCATCGCCAGGAGCCCCGGCACGAGAAAATCCAGATACGAGCCAGTCCCGACATCAATGCTGCGTCCAAGCCCCCATCCAAAGGCAATGAGGAACATGAGCGGTGAGACCATACGACTCAGCACATACTTCGTCAGGCGGCGGCGCAGAACGACCCAGTCGCGCCAGAACACAGTCCAGATATCCCCCAGCATCAAAGCCCCTCCTTTCGTCCCGTCAACTCGATGAATACATCCTCGAGGTTTGTCGGGCGCAGGAGGACGCGCGGCATATCCTCAATGGAGCGCGCATAGCCTCCTGCCTCCTCACGCGTATGAAAGAAGCGATAGGCTCTGCCCTCCGGACCATCCCACTCGACTGCATGATCCCCGAGCTGTTTACAGAAGTTCCGTGGGGACTGCACATCAATCAGATGGCCCTTGTTGATGATGGCGACACGGCCACAGAGGGCCTCTGCCTCCTCAATGTAATGCGTTGTCAGGAGAACGGTCACCCCGCTCTGTGCAATATCGTGAACGATGTTCCAGATATGCCGTCGAATCTGAGGATCGAGTGCCACGGTCGGCTCATCGAGAAAAAGGAGCTGCGGGCGATGAATGAGCGCACGAGCGATCAGCAGACGTCGTTTCATTCCGCCGGAAAGCCGGCGCACTCCATCATTGCGCACCTCGTTCAGCGACATCTCCGTGAGAAGTTCCTCGATGCGGGCCGTTCTCTCGGTACGCTCCATGTGATACAGGCGTGCATGCAGTTCCAGATTGTCCCACACGCTCAGCTCCTGATCAAAATTTACATGCTGCGGCACAACACCGATCATTTCCTTGGTTGCCCGCTCATCTGCACGAATATCACGTCCGTTGATGCGGATTGTTCCGCTCGTTGGATGCGTCTGCATCGTAAGCATGCGGATGATCGTCGTCTTACCCGCACCATTGGGTCCGAGCAGACCAAAGACTTCACCGCGCCGTACAGCGAGAGAGATGCCTGCAACAGCCGTTTTCCAGGTGTTTTTCTTCGCCATGTCCGTATGCGGAAATTTTTTGACGAGATCCTCCATCTCGATCATCATACTGTCCATATCAATCAATCCGCCCGAAACTGAATCCCGGCCATGAGGCGAGCCTTCTCCATGACGGCGATCACAGTTCGCGATGTCTGCAGCCCCTCCTCCACACTCATATAATCCTGTCGTGCAAAGATGTCCCGCATGGCCTCAAACTCGTGTACCATGCGGTGCGCGTGCCGATTCATCGCATAAGTTTTCGGCTCTCGGCCGCGCAGACCTACCGTAAAGGAGGAAAGCTCACTCGGTATCCCCTCGGCGCGGATCCAACCAGACTCTCCCTGTATCATGAAGAAGGATGGACTGGAGCTGTCCTTCGCTGCTGCCGCAGTCGCAACAAATCCATTGTACCGCATCGTCAGTACACCGGAGGTATCAATGCCGTTAAATCCAATATTTGCTGCATACGTGGCCGACTTGGGACGGCCAAAGAGAGAAGTGATGAGTGAGACATTATAGACATTCAGATCGTAAAGTGCGCCCCCCGAGAGAGACGGATCGAATGCCGGAGCCACGTCGCGTGCGAGATAGCGGTCATAGCGGCTCGAATACTGCGAAAAATTGGCCTGCACAAGTCGGATCAGTCCAAGACTTGGAAGCGCCTCCAAAATCCCCAGGTAGTTCGGCAGAAAAAGCGGTGTCATCGCCTCAAAGAGATAGCAGTGCGCTGCACGGGCTCGCGCGATCAGCTCCTCCGTCTCAGCAAGTGTCGAGGCAAAGGGCTTTTCCACAATAACGTGCCAGCCCGCCTCTATCGCCTGCCGTGCATAGTCAAAATGTGCGCTGTTGACAATGCCGAGATAGACAAAGTCAGCGTTATGCCTCGCGAGCATTTCCTCATAGTCCGTCGTCACTTCGGATACACCGAACTCCTGTGCCAAGGCGCGTGCTTTATCAAGACTGTGTGGGCGTGCGCATAGCCCGGTGACCTCGACATTCTCCACTTTACGCAGGGCTGCGAGCGCCTCCCGCGCAATCATCCCTGTCCCAACAACCGCAATCTTCATCCGTAACTCCTGTTCATGGGCGAGCATACGCCGCTGTTCACGTTTCTCTGTCGTATCCGTTTATTATAGCAGGGTCTTCTCATAAAGAAAAGAGCCTGCCGCAGAAGCAGATGCTCCTACGGCAGACCCTCATCGTACGAGGTACGGATCGGATACGTTTACTTCATCATTTTGATATGGTCCGCGTCTGCATCTTTTTTCCCCTGCAGGGCATCAAACGCATCATTGGCACGCTCCACATACATATCGCGGACCATCTTGTTCTCGCCAATTCCATGGAGATAGGCATCCACCTTGTAGCCCTCGCCCATGAGAATGTTCTTGTGCGAATCCGGATCATCGCCCGCCATATCGTTGTTCGCATGATCGCCCGCAACCATCATCATCGGAACGAGCGTCACATGCTTGATCTTGTTCGCCTTGAGCTTCGGAATCACATCCTCGAGGCTCGGCCACCCCTCAACCGTGTAGACATATACATTCTTATAGCCGAGTGCATCGAGCTTTGCCTGAATCACAGCATAGTATGCGTTCGAGATATGCGGCGTGCCATGTGCCATGATGAGAATGGCATCGTCCTTCTTCTGCTGGGGGAACTGGCTGGCGAATGCCTGAATGAACTCGGTCACATCGTCCGCCTGCTCCTCCTGCCCCTGCCAGTACATGAGCGAGGTGCCGCACGTCATCGTCTTGAACTGATCCTTGTAGCCGTGGAATACCCCTCTGACATAGGCATATTCCATACCCGGGATAACGTCGAGCGAGACGAGCGCCACACGTGAGTAGCCGTCCGCCTTAAGCTGGGCAAGCGCCTCCTCGGGGGTTGGGTACTTCACTCCCTCTTTCTTTGCGATGCGGTCGATGATGATGTGGGAGGTAAACGCCGTCACAACCTTCACGCCGGGATGTGCTGCCTTGATCGCATCCACCGTTGCCTCAATCGTCTTCTCACGCGTCTCCTTAAACGTCGTACCGAAGCTCGTCACAACGATGGCATCCTTGTTCGTATAGTTCCGCATCTGCGGATTCTCATACTTCAGCACACCGATCTCCGATGCCTCCATGAGTGCCGGTGTTGCTGTCTTCACCTCGGGGTTCAGCTCATATGCAGCCTCTGCAGGGCTGTACGAAAAGCCCAGAACTGCCGAGCAGGCAAGTGACGCGACTAGCATTTTCTTCCAATTTTTCATCCGAATTCCTCCCAAATATAGATAAATAAGGGCTTTCCCGCCGCAGCAAGAAAGCCCATAGAAACTATGCAGAATCTACGCATCGCCTTCCTGTCGCTCGCAGGTATGTGAACGGGCCTCCGAAACGACGCCCAAGCACACGGCAATTTTCAAACAGGCAGTTCTCCTGGCTTGGTTCATCGCTCCCCTGCGCCTTCCCAAGCGGAATGCTCCGCTCAGTGGCTGTCCTGCAGGTTTGCTCCCCTCACAGTGGCGGGACCGCGCCGGCTCCTCCGGCTTCTCTTTTCAGCATGCACAAACGTGCTGCACCTGTTTTTGCTGATTTAATTATATTACAATATGCTATGGTTATTAGAATACATCGTCATTCACAAATTGTCAATCGTTTCATCGACTTATTTCGACGCATCTTCTTCCACATGTGACCGCCACTTTGCAGACGCAGCAGTGCCGTGTTCTGCCGCTTCCTCAACAAAGGCGCTGACCGCGTCGTAGTTTGCGCGCACACCGGATTTCGTATTGCGGTAGGTCACGGCATTTGCCTTCTGCACGCCGATGGCGCCTGCTTCCTCAGCGGCGTCAATATTTGCACCGAGATAGATAAAGTCCCAGCCTGCCTTTTCCTGTTTATCAGAGATCATCTGCTTGACCTTGGACTTCGTAAACTCCCTGCTTGCGTTCTCCATCCCGTCCGTGATAATGACGAAGATCACCTTCGTCCCCCGCTTCTGGACAGCAGGTTCCCGCTCTACGTTCAGGATGGTGCCGCCCACTGCATCGAGCAATGCCGTTGTTCCGCCCACTTCGTACTCCCTCTCCGTCAGCGGAGCAACATGACGGATGTTCCTGCTCTCATAGAGGACATCCGTCTTATCGTTAAAGAATACGGCTGTCACACGCACAGGTACATCGAGATTCTTTTGCTTTTCAATCATGGAATTGAATCCGCCGATCGTATCCTTCTCAAGCCCCTGCATCGAACCGCTCTTGTCGATCACAAGCACGAGCTCAATACGGTCCGGCTTCTCTGGCTTCTTCGCCACGTCTGCTCCCTGTGCAGCGGCAGAAGCGGCCAGCCCTGCGCACATAAGGAAAATAAACACGGCACATTGGATCTTTTTCCACATAGTAAAACCTCCTCTGCACAGCAACATCAAAATATTTTCTCTGCTCTACATGTCTCTCCATCAAAGGACAAAGAGGGGCTTTCCTCCTATTCCTCCGGCGTACGCACACCGCGGTTGATTGTTGTAAGCCCGCGATAAACCGTGCTGATATCAATATCATCGCCGCGCGACTCCATATATTTTTCCAGCTTGCGCTTCACACGCTGGAGCGCGTTGTCAATGGATTTCACCTGTCGGTGCAGATCAACGGCAATCTCCTGATAGGACTTGCCGTCGAGATAACTCATGAGAACCCGCCACTCAAGATCACTGAGTATCTCCTCCATCTTCTGCTCAATGTCCACGAATTCCTCGCGGCTGATGACGAGCTCCTCGGGATCACTGATGCGCGTGCCCGACAACACATCAAGCAGGGTGCGGTCCGAGTCCTCATCATAGATCGGCTTGTTGAGCGAGACATAGGAGTTCAGCGGGATGTGCTTCTGCCGCGTTGCCGTCTTGATCGCCGTGATAATCTGACGCGTCACACAGAGCTCGGCAAACGCACGAAAAGAGGAGAGCTTGTCCTCGCGAAAGTCGCGAATCGCCTTGAAGAATCCGATCATGCCCTCCTGCACAATATCCTCGCGGTCTGCTCCGATGAGAAAGTAGGAGCGTGCTTTGGAGCGCACGAAGTTACGGTATTTATTGATGAGATAGTCCAACGCCTCATCGCCCGCACAGGTACGAATGCGAACGAGCAGTTCCTCATCCGAGTATCCGTCATAGATGCTGCTTTCAGCAGAGGTCTCATCGGGCTCTTCCTCGGCATCGAGCTCACCGGCATCCAGTTCCTCCGATACGGACTGTTCTTCATCCAGCACGGGTTTCTGCTTATCACCGTAAAAAATCATACGATTGCTCCGTCTCTCCCAAAGCCTTCCTCTTGCGGGTGCCGCTGCACACAGCAATGGTACCCATACGATGGTCCTGTATTTATTATACCCCTACTGCAAAAGCTCCGTCAAGAGACAAAAGGGGGCTGCCGCCCTCAGCCATCATACGGCTTCGGACAGCAGCCCCTCGGGAAGATCTATATCCGCTCACGAATGACAACCTTCTCCTCCGAATCGGTATCACTGAGCAGCACACAGACATCTTCAGCCGCTGCGGTCGGAACATTCTTGCCGACGTAATCGGCGCGGATCGGAAGTTCCCTGTGCCCGCGGTCGATAAGCACGGCAAGCTGGATCATGCGCGGCCGCCCGATATCAAGGAGCGCATTCATCGCCGCACGAATGGTCCGCCCCGTATAGAGCACATCATCTACGAGAACGATCGTCTTCCCCGTAATATCGAGCGGCATCTCCGTCGGGTGTACGATGGGCTGATAGGAGAGTTCGTTGAGGTCATCCCGATAGAGCGTGATGTCAAGCACACCGCGCGGGATCTCATACGTCTCCATCCGTGCAATCTCTGCTGCAATGCGTGCCGCAATCGGTACACCGCGTGTGCGGATGCCTACGAGGACAAGATTTTCTGTCCCCTTATTTTTTTCGACAATCTCATGTGCAATACGCATGAGCGCACGCCGTATGCCGTCGCTGTCCATCAGGACCGCTTTTTCTCTGAACTGTATCACGCGATCATCTCCTTACCTACCTGCATGCAGTATATGCAGAATCTCCTCCATATCCGGAGGAAGCGGTGCCGTGAAGGTCATCTCTTCCCGTGTACGCGGGTGTTCGAATGTCAGATTCAGCGAGTGGAGTGCCTGCCCTTTGATGGCGAAGGGATGCTTCTTTGCGGTGTACTTTGCATCGCCGACCAACGGATGTCCGATGCTCGTCATATGGACGCGGATCTGGTGCGTGCGCCCGGTCTCCAAACGGCAGGAAACGTAGGTATATGCACCGAAGCGTTCGAGCACCTCAAAATGTGTCGTCGCATGTTTCCCATTCTCACGGACAATCGCCATCTTCTTCCGATCCGTCGGATGCCGCCCGATATCGCCCGTGATGACACCTGCCCGCGGAACAATGTTTCCATGCACAACAGCGCGGTACTCACGGCGCGCATCCTTATCCCGGATCTGCCGTGCGAGAAAATGGTGCGCCATATCATTCTTCGCTGCAACCATAACCCCCGAGGTGTCTTTATCCAGACGATGAACAATGCCGGGACGCAGCGCACCGTTAATTCCGGAGAGGTCACGGCAGTGATGGAGGAGCGCATTGACGAGCGTCCCCGTATAAATGCCTGCTGCGGGGTGAACCACCATGCCCCGGCTTTTATTAACGACAATAATATCCGCATCCTCATAGAGAACATCGATCGGAATATTTTCTGCGCGGATGCATACCTCCTCTGCGGGGGGCAGATCGCATACAATTTGCTCATCGCCCCGCAGCTTGTAGTTGGCCTTGCGAAGAGCGCCGTCCGCCGTTACGTACCCCTCCTGGATCAGGCGCTGCGCGCAGCTTCGCGAGAGTTCAGGCATGCGGCGGACAAGAAAGACATCCAGGCGTTCGCCTGCACGGTCTGCGCTCAGTACAGTGCTCATTCAAGAATCTCTTTCTTTTGCACAAAAAGGGC
>ERZ772827.453-NODE-453-length-22618-cov-4.116518_pt1 | contig 22618 bp, 19 predicted proteins | sample MGYA00580850_ERZ772827 | MGnify/ENA primary metagenome ERZ772827 (study PRJEB29015, sample SAMEA2737950) | human oral metagenome | biome: human oral; feature: human-associated habitat; material: dental | place: China | collected 2145 ... | reverse complement strand
GGGGGCGGAGGCCGTGGCGGGGGCGGGGGGGGTTGCAGACATGGGCGGCGATTCTAGAAATGCGTAGAAATACGGCACATGCCCTGCGGCGGTTTTTCCGGGGGCTTATTCGCCTTCGCCGAATTTGTCTGCGATGAGCGCCAGCAGCGCCTGCATGGCTTCGGCTTCCTGCTCGCCGTCGGTTTGCAGGGTGACGGTGGCGCCAAGGCCGGCAGCCAGCATCATCACGCCCATGATGCTTTTGGCGTTGACGCGGCGGCTGCCGCGCTGGAGCCACACCTCGCAGGGGTAGCTGCCGGCCAGTTTGGTGAGCTTGGCGCTGGCGCGGGCGTGCAGACCCAGTTTGTTGACGATGGTGGTTTGCTGTTCAAGCATGGGCGGCAGCGGAGGGTTCGACAGCGGTGATGGCCGCGCGCGCGCCTTCGAGCACGCGCTGCGCCAGGGCGGCGGGGGCCTCGGCGCGGTAGGTGAGGGCCTTGAGCAGCATGGGCAAATTGGCCCCGGTCAGAAGGGGGGCCTGCACTTCGGCCGCCAGCCGCTGCGCCACGTTGCAGGGCGTGGCGCCCAGCACGTCGGCCAGCAGCAGCGCGGGCCGGCCCGCAGGCAGCAGGCGGCGGGCGGCCAGCAGGCTTTCTTCGGGGCTGGCGTGAGGAGCGACATCCAGCGCCTGCACGTGATCGGCCGCGTCGGCAAATACGTGCAGGGCCGCTTCGCGCAGGGCGCTGGCCAGCGGGGCGTGGGCGATGACGAGAAGAAAGGTCATTGAAATACGGCGGGTATCCGCAAAGCACGGGGAACTTCAGACGGGCAGAAATTATCCTTGGCGGGCTTTTTTTCATTTCCCTGTCTGCTGCCCCGCCATGCCCAAAGATTCGATTTCCGGCCTTCCGATCACCCGCTCGCGCTTTTTGACCCTGACGGGCGCGCTGGCGCTGGCGGCCACGCTGCCGGCCTGCTCGCGCGAGGTGGCGCCCTACAGCCAGTTTTTGCTGATCGATGGCAGCCAGACCAGCACCCGGGCGCTGCGCGGACAGGTGGCGCTGGTGAATTTCTGGGCCACCAGTTGCAGCCCCTGCGTGGCAGAGATGCCGCAGCTGGCCGCCACTTATCAGAAGTTCAGGGATCGCGGCTACGAAACACTGGCTGTGGCCATGCGCTATGACAAGCCCGAATACATCACCCGCTTTGCCCAGCAAAGGGCGCTGCCTTTCATGGTGGCCTATGACCACGACGGGCAGGCGGCGCGCGCGTGGGGCAACGTGCGCGTCACGCCCACCACCTTCTTGCTGAACAAGCGGGGGGAAATCGTCAAGCGCTTTGTGGGCCAGCCGAACTTTGGCGCGCTGGAGGCGCTGATCGAGAAGCTGCTGGCCGAAACCTGATGCGGCCCGCCCCGAGTGCGCAGCGCAGGGCGGGCACAAGGGCAGGCGCTAAACTGCCCGCCCGTTTTGGCCCCTGCGGCCCTTCGTTTCCGGCCCCGCCGCCCCTGCCCATGACCGCCCCTGCCATCGAATTGATTGACGCCAGCAGCGCCGAGCAACTGGCGGAAATCCGCACGCTGTTTGCCGAATACGCCGACAGCCTGGCGGTGGACCTGGGCTTTCAGGACTTCGAGCAAGAACTGCAAAACCTGCCCGGCGACTACGCCCGGCCCCGTGGCGCGCTGCTGCTGGTGCGGGTGGATCAGCAAGTGGCGGGCTGCTGCGCGCTGCGGCCGCTCGATGACGTGGACTACCCCAACGCGGCCGAGATGAAGCGCCTGTTCGTGCGCAAGATGTTTCGCGGCTTCGGCCTGGGCCGGCGGCTGGCCGAAGCGGCACTGGACGCCGCCCGCCAGCGCGGCTATCAGTGCGTGCTGCTGGACACGCTGGACGACATGGAATCGGCCCGCGCCCTGTATGAAGACCTGGGCTTTGAGGCCATAGACCCCTACTACCACAACCCCCTGCCCGGAGCGCACTACCTGAAAGCCGAGATTGACTGAACCCGCCCGCTCGCTCGCCTTCTCGCTGCTTTCCTGCCAACTGCTACGCGCCCTGCCCCATTACCCCCTCAAGCCCATGAGCCTGCACCTGACAATTCCCCGAGGTTTGCGCCGTCTGCCACTGGCGGCGGTTTGCCTGTCACTGGCGGCTGTGCTGACCGCGCCCGCGCTGGCACAAGACCAGGACGCAGCTTCCGACAAAAAAACGCCAGCCGCCAGGGAAAAAGCCCGGCCCAAGGCCAAAAACAACAAGACAGCCGCCCGCAAAAAACCGGCCGCTGCGCGCGCCGATGTCACGCTGGACTTCAACAACGCCGAGATCGAAGCCGTGGCGCGCGCGCTCGCCACCATCACCAACACCAATGTGGTGGTGGATCCGCGCGTCAAAGGCGCCATCACCCTGTCGAGCACCGTACCCGTCACGCCCGAGGCGGCCATGCAGCTTTTTGCCTCGCAACTGCGCACGCAGGGCTTTGCGCTGGTGGAATCAGGCGCTTCGCTGCTGGTGCTGCCCGAGGCCGAGGCCAAGCTGCGCGCGCAATCCGTGCAGGCCGCCCAAAAACCCACGGGAGCAGGGGTGCAAACGCACATCTTCCGCCTGCTGCACGAAAACGCGGCCAACCTGGTACCCACGCTGCGCCCGCTCATCAGCCCGAACAACACCATCAACGTCGATACGCACAACAACGCGCTGGTAGTGACCGACTATGCCGACAACCTGCAACGCATAGGCCGCATCATTGCCTCGTTGGATGTCTCCAACGCCACGGGGGTGGAAGTGATCGCCCTGCGGCACGCCGTGGCCTCCGACCTGGCCCCGCTGGTGCTGAGCCTGGCCGAAGGCAGCGGCAACCCCGGCACGCCCCTGCCCGCGTCCAATGGCAACGGCGCGGGCAATCTGCTCAACGCCAGCGCCACTGGCGCCAGCGGCAACGCCTTTCCCACCACGCTGATCCCAGAGCCGCGCAGCAACTCCATCATCGTGCGCACGGCCAACGCGGCCAGGATGGCGCAAATCAAACGCATCATCCAGCAGCTTGACATCCCCCCCAGCGCCTCCGGCGAAGGCGGCGCCAGCAGCGGCAACATCCACATCGTTCACCTGAAAAACGCCGATGCCACCAAGCTGGCCGTGACCCTGCGCGCAGCCCTGGCCGCCCTGCCCGGCCAAACCACCGCCAGCGCCGCCGCCAATGCCACCGCCAGCAGCGGCAACAACACGCAGCGCAACAGCGCCAGCCAGACCGCCGCCAGCAACGGCAACAGCAGCCTGAGCACCGGCCCCAGCATCGACGCGGAAAACGACAACCAGCCTTCCACCGGCGGGCAGATTCAGGCCGACCCGGCCACCAACTCGCTCATCATCAGCGCGCCCGCGCCGGTGTATCGCGAGCTGCGCGCCGTGATCGACAAACTCGACCAGCGCCGCGCCCAGGTGTTCGTGGAAAGCCTGATCGCCGAAGTGCGCACCGACAAGACAGCCGAGTTCGGCATCCAGTGGCAGGGCCTGGTAGGGCGGCGCGACGGCGCCAACGTGGGCATCATCGGCACCAACTACGGCAGCGGCGGCCACAACCTGATCAACCTGCTGCTGCCGTTCATGGAAGTCAATGGCAAACCCCTTGCCAACCAGAACACCCCTGCGCTGCCCCCGCAAGGCATGAACCTGGCGTTCGGCCACCGTTTCAACGGCCTGTTCACGCTCGGGGCGCTGGCCAACTTCCTGCAATCGACCGGCGCGGGCAACGTGCTGTCCACCCCCACGCTGCTGACGCTGGACAACGAGGAAGCCAGGATCATCGTGGGCCAGAACGTGCCCTTCGTCACCGGCAGCTACACCGGCACTGGCGGCAACACCAACACGCTCAACCCCTTCCAAACCTATGACCGGCAGGACGTGGGCCTGACCCTGCGCGTGCGCCCGCAAATCAGCGAAAACGGCACGGTCAAGATGGTGATCTATCAGGAAACCTCCAGCGTGGTGAAAGAAACCCAGAACGCCACGCAAGGCCCCACCACCAACAAGCGTGCTATCGAGTCCAGCGTGCTGGTGGACGACGGCAGCATCGTCGTGCTGGGCGGCCTGCTGGAAGACAACTACGCCGAAAAAGAAAACAAGGTGCCCGTACTGGGCGACGTGCCCGTGGTGGGCAACCTGTTCAAAAGCCGTGAACGCGGTTACGTCAAAACCAACCTGATGGTGTTCCTGCGCCCCGTGGTGGTGCGCGACGCCGCCTCGACCGAGCAGTTTTCCGTTAGCCGCTACGACATGATGCGCGCCGCCCAGCAAGCCAGTCAGCCCGAGGCCAGCAGCGTGCTCAAGGTCAATGCCACCCCCGTCATGCCGCCTGCGCAGCCCGTGTTCGAAAACGAATGGAAGCTCGTGCCCCCGCCAGCTCCCATGAACCAGGGCGCAACCCCTGCCGCCCCCGCCCCCACCACGGCCCAACAGGAGCGCCGCAGCTTCCAGATGCCCGCCGCCGGCGAATCCAACTATCTGGGGAACTGATGCGCTACCCGCTGCCCTACGCCTTCGCGCGCGAGGCTTTGCTGCTACTGGAAGACGACGGCCACACGCTCACCCTCTGGGCCAGCCCGCGCTCTGACCGCGCCAGTCTGGGCGAGGCCCTGCGCTGCCACGGCCAGGGCAGCCTGCCACTGGTCTTGCAGGTGCAGGACGAGGCCACGCTGGCGCAGCGCATCAGCTCGGCCTACGCGCAGGGCGAGTCCAGCGCCGCCGCCGTCGTCAGCGAAGTGCAGTCCGACGTCGATCTCTCGCGCATCATGCAGGAGCTGCCTGCCGTGGAAGACTTGCTGGAGGCGGCGGACGACGCGCCCATCATCCGCATGCTCAACGCCCTGCTCACGCAGGCCGCGCGCGACGGCGCCAGCGACATCCACATCGAACCCTACGAGCGCCACTCCAGCGTGCGCTTTCGCGTGGACGGCACGCTGCGCGAAGTGGTGCAGCCCAACCGCGCCCTGCACGCCGCGCTCATCAGCCGCCTGAAGATCATGGCCGAGCTGGACATAGCCGAAAAGCGCCTGCCGCAAGACGGCCGCATCAGCCTGCGCCTGGGCACGCGCGCCATCGACGTGCGCGTTTCCACCCTTCCGGGTGCGCACGGCGAACGCGCCGTGCTGCGCCTGCTCGACAAATCCGAAAGCCGCCTCACGCTGGAAGCCGTAGGCATGCAAGGCGCGCTGCTGCGGCAGTTCGAGCAGCTCATCCACCAGCCGCACGGCATCATCCTCGTCACCGGCCCCACCGGCAGCGGCAAAACCACCACGCTCTACGCCAGCCTGGCCCGGCTGGACGCCGCGCACAGCAACATCATGACGGTGGAAGACCCCATCGAATACGACCTGCCGGGCGTGGGCCAGACCCAGGTCAATCCGCGCATTGACCTCACCTTCGCGCGCGCACTGCGCGCCATCCTGCGGCAAGACCCCGACGTGGTCATGATCGGCGAAATCCGCGACGCCGAAACGGCGCAAATCGCCATTCAGGCCAGCCTCACCGGCCACCTTGTGCTCGCCACGCTGCACACCAACGACGCGCCCAGTGCCGTCACCCGCCTGATCGACATGGGCGTGGAGCCGTTTTTGCTTTCTTCCTCCCTGCTGGGCGTGCTGGCGCAAAGGCTGGTGCGCAAATACTGCACCCACTGCCACGGCCAGGGCTGCGAGGGCTGCGGGCAAACGGGCTATCAGGGGCGCACCGGTCTGTTTGAATTGCTGGTCGTGGATGAAACCATCCGCGCCCGCATCCACGCCCGCGCGGCGGAAGCGGACATCCGCGCCGCCGCCCTGGCCCGTGGCATGAAGCTGATGCGCGACGATGGCGAGCGCCTCGTCGCCCAGCGCATCACCAGCCGGGAAGAGGTGCTGCGCGTCACGCGCGACTGAAACAGACAAATCACACATGCCCCCTTGTGCCGATCCGGCGACCCTTCTGCGCGAAGTCTTCGGCTACGCCAGCTTTCGCGGCCAGCAGGCCGCCATCATCGAACACGTCATTCAGGGCGGCGACGCACTGGCCCTCATGCCCACGGGCGGCGGCAAAAGCCTGTGCTACCAAATCCCCGCCCTGGCCCGCCAGCGCGCCGGGCTGGGCGTGAGCATCGTCGTCTCGCCGCTGATTGCCCTCATGCAAGACCAGGTGGACGCCCTGCGCGAAGCGGGCGTGGCCGCCGACTTTCTCAACTCCACCCAGGACTGGGCGCAAAGCCAGGCCGTCGAGCGCGCCCTGCTGGCCGGCGAGCTGACCCTGCTATACGCCGCGCCCGAGCGCGTAAGCACCCCGCGCTTTCAGCAATTGCTGGACACCCTGCACCAGCGCGGCCAACTGGCGCTGTTTGCCATCGACGAAGCGCACTGCGTGAGCCAGTGGGGGCACGACTTCCGCCCCGAATACCGCGAACTCACGGTGCTGCACACACGCTGGCCCGGCGTGCCGCGCATTGCCCTGACGGCCACGGCCGACGCCCTCACGCGCGCCGACATCATCGAGCGGCTGCAACTGCAAACGGCGCGCCAGTTCATCAGCAGCTTTGACCGGCCCAACATCCGCTACACCATCGTCGAGAAACAAGACCCCACGCGCCAGCTGCTGCAATTCATCCAGCGCGAACATGAAGGCGAGGCTGGCATCGTCTATTGCCAAAGCCGCCGCCGCGTGGAAGACATGGCCGCCGCCCTGTGCTCGCACGGCATCGCCGCCCTGCCCTATCACGCCGGCCTGCCCGCCGCCGAGCGCCAGCGCAACCAAAGCCGCTTTCTGCGCGAAGACGGCCTCGTCATGTGCGCCACCATCGCCTTCGGCATGGGCATAGACAAGCCCGATGTGCGCTTCGTCGCCCATGTGGACATGCCCAAAAACATCGAGGGCTACTACCAGGAAACCGGCCGCGCCGGCCGCGACGGCCAGCCCGCCAACGCCTGGATGGCCTACGGCCTGCAAGACGTGGTCAATCAGCGCCGCATGATCGACGAAAGCCCCGCCGACGACCGCTTCAAGCAAGTCATGCGCGGCAAGCTCGACGCCCTGCTCGCCCTGGCCGAAGCCACCGACTGCCGCCGCGCCCGTCTGCTGGCCTACTTCGGCGAAGCCATGCCCTCCCGCCCGGCAGCGAAATCAGCGGCAATTGCTACCAATTCGATAGCTGCGAACGCAGTATCCACGGGCCTTTCAGCCATTTCGCCCTCCGGGCCGCAACCGGGCGGCTACTGCGGCAACTGCGACAACTGCCTGCACCCGCCCCAAACCTGGGACGCCACCGACTGCGCCCGCAAACTGCTGTCCACCATCTACCGCGTGCAGCAAATGAGCGGCATCAGCTTCGGCGCCGGGCACATCATGGACATCCTGCGCGGCAAGCAAACCGACAAAGTGACCCAGTTCGGCCATCAGGACATTTCCACCTTCGGCATTGGCCGCAACTTCAGCGAAACCCAAATGCGCAGCGTGCTGCGCCAGCTCATCGCCCTAGGCGCATTGCAAGTGGACGCCAGCGCCTTCAACACCTTGCGCCTGCTGCAAGCAGCCCGCCCCATCCTGCGCGGCGAGCAGCCCGTGCATCTGCGCCAGACCACCCCACGCAAGCGCAAGGAAAGCGCCACCCGGCGGCCTGCCTCCATCGCCGCCACGCTCGACGCTGCCAGCCAGATGCGCTTCAACGCCCTGCGAGCCTGGCGCGCCGAAGTCGCGCGCGAGCACAACCTGCCCGCCTACATCATCTTTCACGACACCACCCTGGCCGCCATCGCCGCCCGCGCCCCCCAGGCCCTGCACGATCTGGAAGACATCAACGGCATCAGCGCCAGCAAGCTCGAACGCTACGGCCAGGCCGTGCTGCAAGCCAGCCTGGCCGCCACCTGACCTCCGACCAAGCCTTCCGCGCCCCATGAAAACCATCGCCCCACTTGCCTTCATCGCCGCCTGGCTGCTGGCCTGCGGCAGCGCACAAGCCCAAAACCCCCCGGCCACCCCTGCCGCCAACAGCGCCTGGACAAGCTGGATTCCCGTGCTAGACGGCTACTACGACCCCGCGCTGCGCACATGGGCCATCGCCCCCACCCAAACCCCGCACGCCGACGACGAGCGCCACCCCTTCGCCCCCAACGGACTGGCCCTGGCGCGCCAGGGAAAAAAATACGGATATATCAACACCCGGGGCCAATGGAAAATCAAGGCGCAATTTGAATCCGCCCATTCATTTACCGCCGAAAATCTGGCCCTGACCCTGAAAAACAAAAAATACACCTATATCAACCCACAGGGCAAAAACGCTTTCAAAACCACCTTTGCACAGGCATTGGAATTTACCCCCGGCGCAAAAACCACGCCCGCCGCCGATCAAAACAATATTTGGGGATTTATTGATTTGCACGGCAAATGGCAAATCAAACCCCAATTCACCCAGGCCCACCCATTTTCCGCCCAACAACTGGCCGCCGCGCGCAATACTCAAGGCAAATGGGGCTATATCAATACACAAGGCAACTGGGCCATTGCCGCCGCCTTTGATCAGGCCAGCGACTTCGACCCCCAGCACCACTTGGCCGCCGCCAGCCAAAACGGCAAGTGGGGCTATCTGGACACCAAGGGAAACTGGGCCATCGCCCCCCAGTTCGAGCAGGCCCACGCCTTCGCGGCCAATGGCCTGGCCCGCGCCCGCCAAAATGGCAAATGGGGTTATCTCAATACTTTCGGGCGCTGGGTCATTCCCGTGCATTTTGACAAAGCCGAGGATTTCGACGCCAACGGCCTGGCCGCCGTTCGGCAAAATGGTCGTTCTGGATATATCAATGAACGCAATGAATGGGTTATTGCCGCCCAATTTGCCCAGGCCTGGAATTTCAATCCACAAGGTTGGGCCAGGGTTTTGCAGGAATCCAGTCATTTGCTCGCAATCATCAACACGCGCGGCGAATGGATATTGCGCCAGGAAATCATTTGCGAGCGCACCGTTATCAAGGACGCCACGGATGAAATCATTTGGCCTGCCAAATTCAAAGCCGATTGCCGCCAAAAATAATTTCGTCGAGCCCTGATTACAATCACCCCTTGCAGTAAAAGATCAGGATTTTTCGTGTCCGCTTCGCCATCCATCCAGAAAGTGCTCGCCCTCGTGGCTGATGATTTGCGCCAGGTTGACGCCACCATCGCGCAGCGGCTTGACTCCGGCGTGCCACTGGTGGGCCAGGTGGCCCGCTACATCATCTCTTCCGGCGGCAAGCGGCTGCGCCCGGTGTTGTTGCTGCTCACCTGCGGCGCACTGGGCTATACCGGCGTCCAGCGCTTCAATCTAGCCGCCGTAGTCGAGTTCATCCACACCGCCACCTTGCTGCATGACGACGTGGTGGACGAATCCACCCTGCGCCGCGGCCACAGCACCGCCAACGAAGTCTTCGGCAACCCCGCCAGCGTGCTGGTAGGCGACTTTCTCTATTCGCGCGCCTTTCAGATGATGGTCAGCAGCGACAACATGCGTGTCATGCAGATCCTGGCCGATGCAACCAACGTCATTGCCGAAGGCGAGGTGCTGCAACTGATGAACATCCACGATGACACGCTGGACGAGGCTGCCTACCTGCACGTCATTCGCTCCAAAACAGCCAAGCTGTTTGAAGCCAGCGCACGTCTGGGCGCCATCCTCTCCAACAGCAGCGCCGAAATCGAAGCCGCCTGCGCAGACTACGGCCAATCTCTGGGCACCGCCTTCCAAATCATTGATGACGTGCTGGACTACACAGGCGATGCTGCCGAGATGGGAAAAAACCTGGGCGACGATCTGCGCGAGGGCAAAGTCACCCTGCCCCTGATCCTGGCCATGCAGCGCAGCCCAAGTGAAGAAGCCGCCACCATCCGCCGTGCCATTCAGGAGGGCGACACACAAGAGATGGAAGCCATCGTCCGCATCGTGCAGCAAAGCGGTGCCTTGGACGGCGCACGCCAAATTGCTGCCATCCAGGCCACACAGGCCATGCAGGCAACCGCCCTGCTGCCCGCCAATTCCCACAGAGCCGCCATGATAGACTTGGCGGCTGAGCTTTTGCAAAGGCGCGCCTGAATTTCAAGCGCAAATCAAAATTGCAATTGCCGCAAAGCGGGGTGTAGCTTAGCCTGGTAGAGCGCTACGTTCGGGACGTAGAGGCCGGAGGTTCGAATCCTCTCACCCCGACCAGTCTGGTTCAGACCGTCACCAAAAGCACGGCCATAAATTCATCGCATGTGTCGATTCATTCACACAATCGGCCATCTTTGGATTTACAAAATCTCACCGGTCGGCGATGATCTGCGGGCAACTTTTGCTTGCAAAGATACGTTCACCGATGGCTACTTCCGACACTTCCACACAAACTCCTTCCCTGCCTGGCTTGGCCCGCACACTGGTCGTATCGGGAAAGCTGAGCCTGCAGGCTGCCGAAGAAATCCAGAAAAAAGCGCAGCAATCCAAAAAAAACTACATCGCCGAGCTGACCGGCTCAGGGGCTGTTTCTGCCTCTGATCTGGCCCACACCATGTCGGCCACCTTTGCAGCGCCCCTGATCGATGTTTCTGCTGTCGACCCCAATCGTCTGCCGCAAAATCTGATTGATCAGAAACTTTCACGCAAATATCAAATACTTCCTCTCAGCAAAAGAGGCAACCGGCTTATTGTTGCCACCGCAGATCCCACAGATCACGAAGCCGCAGAAAAAGTCAAGTTTTCCACCCAAATGGGGGTGGAATGGGTTATCGCGGAATACGACAAACTCTCCCAGCTCATTGAAAACATCAGCCGCTCCCAAGGCGTGTCAATGGATGACATGGGCGACGAAGAATTTGAGTTTGGCGAAGACGCTGTCGCATCCAGCGATCCCGAGGAAGAAGAGCAAGACGATAGCGAAGATACGCCTATCGTCCGGTTCTTGCAAAAAATGTTGATTGATGCCGTGAATATGCGTGCATCGGATCTTCATTTTGAACCCTACGAATTCACATATCGCGTCCGGTTTCGTATTGATGGAGAGCTGCGGGAAATTGCAAATCCCCCACCGGGAATTAAAGAAAAGCTGGCATCTCGCATCAAGGTGATTTCTCGCCTGGATATTTCGGAAAAACGTGTTCCGCAAGACGGCAGGATGAAACTGAAAGTTGGACCGGATCGGGTTATCGATTTTCGTGTCAGCACCTTGCCAACGCTTTTTGGCGAAAAAATCGTGATTCGTATTCTGGATCCCAGCAGTGCGAAATTGGGGATTGATGCCCTGGGCTATGAACCCATCGAAAAACAGCGCCTGCTTACCGCTATTGAACGGCCCTACGGCATGATTTTGGTTACAGGACCGACCGGTTCGGGTAAAACAGTTTCGCTTTACACCTGTCTGAATTTGCTGAACAAACCCGGTGTAAATATTTCAACCGCAGAAGACCCGTCTGAAATTAACTTGCCGGGGGTCAACCAGGTCAATATGAATGACAAGGCGGGGCTGACCTTCGCTGTCGCGCTAAAAGCCTTTCTGCGTCAGGATCCTGACATCATCATGGTCGGTGAGATTCGTGACTTGGAAACAGCCGATATTGCCATCAAGGCAGCTCAAACCGGGCATTTGGTTCTATCCACCCTGCACACCAACGACGCGCCAACCACTCTGACGCGGATGCGAAATATGGGCATTGCCCCATTCAATATTGCATCCAGTGTTATTTTGATTACCGCTCAACGCTTGGCCCGGCGTCTCTGTGCGCAATGCAAGGAACCCGTAGAAATACCGCAGGATGCTTTGCTTGAGGCCGGATTCCCGGAAGAAGAGCTGGATGGCAGTTGGACTCCTTACAAGCCTGTCGGCTGTGATGCCTGCAATAATGGTTATAAAGGCCGTGTCGGTATTTACCAGGTTATGCCAATTACCGAAGAAATGCAACGCATCATTCTAGCCGATGGCAGCGCGCTTGAAATTGCGGAGCAGGCCCGCTCTGAAGGAGTTCGCTCCTTACGAGAATCAGGTCTACACAAAGTCAAAATAGGCGTTACCTCTCTGGAAGAGGTATTGGCCGTAACCAATGAATAAAATTATCATTCAATAAAACAAACACAAAGGCTGAGAATATGGCAACCGCAGTACAACGTCCTGTCTCAAAAGAATTCAAAGAAGTCATCTTTGAATGGGAAGGAAAAGATCGCAATGGCAAGATAGTTCGCGGAGAGCTGCGCGCATCCGGGGAGAACCAGGTTCAGGCCACCCTTCGCAGGCAAGGCATTGTTGCAACAAAAGTGCGCAAAAGGAAAATGCGCTCTGGAAAGAAAATTGCCCCAAAGGACATCGCCATTTTCACAAGGCAGCTTGCAACAATGATGAAGGCAGGGGTGCCTTTGTTGCAAGCTTTTGATATCGTTGGCCGAGGCAGCTCGAACCCGAGTGTTGCCAAATTGCTAAATGATATCAGAGGCGATGTCGAATCGGGATCCTCTCTTTCTTCCGCATTTAAAAAGCATCCGCTTTACTTTAACGTTCTTTATTGCAATCTGGTCGAAGCCGGGGAAGCTGCCGGTATTTTGGAAGATCTGCTGGATCGTCTTGCCACCTATATGGAAAAGACCGAAGCAATTAAGGCAAAAATCAAATCCGCCTTGATGTACCCAATTGCTGTGGTTGTTGTGGCATTTGTTGTGGTCGCCCTGATCATGATTTTTGTGATCCCCGCATTCAAGGAGGTCTTTGCCGGGTTCGGCGCAGAGCTTCCTGCGCCAACACTCTTTGTGATGGCTATCAGTGAATTTTTTGTCAGTTATTGGTATCTCATATTTGGTGGAATTGCATTTTTCTTTTATTTTTTCATGCAAACCTGGAAACGAAATGAAAAAATGCAGATATTCATGGATCGACTTTTCCTGCAAATGCCGATTTTTGGAGCCCTTGTGGAAAAATCCATTATTGCACGGTGGACAAGAACTTTGGCAACCATGTTTGCAGCAGGCGTGCCACTAGTCGAAGCACTGGGTTCCGTGGGAGGAGCTTCGGGTAATTATGTCTATAAATCAGCCACAGCAAAAATTCAGCAAGAAATCTCCACAGGCACTAGCCTGACCAACGCCATGACAAATGCCAATATTTTTCCAAACATGGTTCTTCAAATGACGGCAATTGGTGAAGAATCCGGTTCAATTGACCACATGTTAGGCAAGGCCGCAGATTTCTACGAGGCCGAAGTCGATGAAATGGTTGCCGGATTATCAAGCCTGATGGAACCCTTAATCATCGTTTTCCTGGGAACAATTGTTGGCGGCATTGTGGTTTCCATGTATCTCCCCATCTTCAAACTCGGCGCTGTCGTCTGAACAATGAATCTTGACTCCAATTTTTCCGCGGCCGTTTTTTTATTGTTCGGATTGTTGATCGGCAGCTTCTTGAATGTGGTAATCTATCGCCTGCCACAGATGATGTTCAGGGCATGGTTGGATGATGCCAGTGAAAATCTGGCCTCCGAAACCCCAGAACATAACTTGTGGCATCTCGTTTTCCAGAACAAAAAACCTGCTCCTGCCCACATGCACCATGTGGCGCAGGAAATAGGCGAAGCGTTGAATGAGATACCCGCCCTCAATTTATTGACTCCCGCTTCCAGATGTTCAGGTTGCGGGCATCAAATTCGCTGGTTTGAAAACATCCCGATTTTGAGTTGGTTGTTTTTACGTGGACGCTGCTCTGGCTGCAAAACACGCATTTCTTTTCGTTACCCTGCCGTAGAACTTGCCACCGGGCTTTTGTTTGCCTGGTGTGGATTGGCCTACGGACTGACGTGGACTGGTGCGGCGTGGGCCCTCTTTTCGGCCGTGCTCGTGACTCTGGCAATGATTGACTGGGATACCAAACTCTTGCCTGATTCCATCACTCTACCTTTTGTATGGGCGGGAATTTTGGCTTCCATGTTGGGATATACACAAGTTTCCCTGATCAATTCAGTTATAGGCGCTGTGATTGGGTATATGTCCCTATGGTCTATTTACTGGATTTTCAAACTCCTGACCGGCAAAGAGGGCATGGGCTTCGGCGATTTCAAACTTCTGGCCGCTTTGGGTGCATGGTTTGGTTGGGCCGGCTTGGTGCCCGTGATTTTGATCTCCTCGGTTGTGGGGGCTGTAATTGGCCTGTTCCTGAAAATCAATAACCGCCTGGGAGAAAGTGCGCAAATTCCCTTTGGGCCATTTCTCGCACTGGGCGGTCTGGCGGCCATGCTGTTTTCGCCAGCCACATTGCTGAGAGCTTTTGGGCTGGGTGTGTGACAGCGCTTCGACTGGGGCTGACTGGCGGCATTGGCAGCGGCAAAAGCACCGTTTCCCACTGGCTCGCCGGCCGCGGCGCGGTGATATTGGATGCCGATGCTGTTTCCAGATCACTTACAGGCAAGGATGGGGCCGCACTTGCCCTGATAGAGAAGGTTTTTGGCTCTGCCGCACTCAATGCCGATGGGGCCATGAATCGCAACTTCATGCGCCAATTGGTGTATTCCGATCCATCGGCTCGCCAGCGTCTCGAATCAATACTGCATCCATTGGTGCAACAAATCTTGCACGATCAATGGCGCGCCGCGCCGCAAAATGTTTCCTGCGTTGTATTTGATGTGCCTTTACTGGTCGAAAATTATGCGCAATGGCGGCCCCAAATTGATTTATTGCTCGTTGTCGATTGCCCGCGAAAAATCCAGATTCAGCGCACCGCTGCCCGCAGTCATTTAAAAAATACTGAAGTGGAACAAATCATGCGCGCCCAGGCCAGCCGCGCGCAGCGGTTGGCCGTTGCCGATTGGGTGCTGGACAACAGCGGCTCGCTGGCCTTGCTGGAAAAACGTCTGAACACGCTCGCCCCCCGTCTCGGTCTATGATTCGCCTCTTGTGCGATATGGCTTGGCGAACGCGTGATTTTGTACGAATACCCTTTTAACGAACGCATACGAACCTATCTGCGGCTAGAGCATTTATTGCACCGCCTGGGGTATTTGCTGGAGCGCAAGGATGCGCTGGATCACCACTTTGCCCTGATGACGCTTTTTGACACCATGGACATGATCGGGCGTGTCGATGTCAAAACCGATTTACTCAAGGATTTGGAAAATCAAAAAGCCTATCTGGCCTCGCAGCGCGACAACCCCGCCATTGCGCAAGACAGGCTGGAAACCTTTGCCGGTTATGTGGAGCACGCCTTCGCGGCTCTCAAGCAGCAGCACGGCAAGCCCCTGGCCCACCTGGCTGACAACGACTGGCTGATGAGCGTACGCAGCCGCGTCATGCTTCCCGGCGCTACTTGCTCTTTCGATCACCCCGGCTATCACGCCTGGCAGCACGCGCCCGTGGCAAAGCGCGCTTCCGATCTGGCGCGCTGGACCGCGTCCTTGCAGCCCTTGTCAGACGCCCTGAACCTGCTGCTGCGCATGCTCAGAAGCTCGGGCACACCGCAAATGGCGATGGCAGAGCGCGCCCAGTTTCAGCAGGCGCTGCCTCAGGGGCGCGTGGTGCAGCTCATTCGTTTGCAAGTGAGTTCCCCCACCGATTTGATTCCCGAAATCAGCGGCAACCGCATGCTGGTTTCCATTCGGTTCATGCAAAGCGTGGCCGAAGGCAAGCCCCAGCCCGCCGAATGCGATGTGCTGTTTGAAATGGCTCTGTGTTCATGAAGCAACCCGCCCCGTCCCCAACCTCGCCGATCGCCCCTCGGCGGCATGTGCCCTGCCCGGCCTGCGGCCGCCCCAGCCTGTTTGCGCCGGAAAACCGCTTTCGCCCTTTTTGCAGCCAACGCTGCAAATTGCACGATTTGGGCGCCTGGGCCAGCGAGGGTTTTCGCCTGCCCGCACACGAAACCGACCCCTCGCAGACAAATGACGCCAGTTAGAATGGCCGGTTTTTCTGCTTATTCAGAGCTTGCGCCATGCCCGGCAGCGGAGCTTGCGCATTTTTCCACCCCTCTTTTCTTGAACGGAACCTAACTCACCACCATGGCTGCCACCATCGAGACCCTTGAGAAACTTGAGCGCAAGATGACGCTCAGCTTGCCTGTTGACACCATTCGCAACGAAGTGGATGCGCGCCTGCGCAAACTGTCTCGCACCGTACGCATGGATGGCTTTCGTCCTGGCAAAGTGCCGATGAACATCGTGGCCCAGCGCTACGGCTACTCGGTTCAATACGAAGTCATCAACGACAAAGTCGGCGAAATCTTCTTCCGGGAAGCCGCCCAGGCCGAGCTGCGCGTGGCAGGCCAGCCCACCATCACCGAAAAAAACGATCCGCCCGAAGGCCAACTGCTGTTTGATGCCGTCTTTGAGGTCTATCCGGAAATCAAGCTGGCCGATCTGGGCGAAATCGAAGTGGAAAAACTCAGCGCAGACGTAAGCGACGAGGCCATCGACCGCACCATCGACATCCTGCGCAAACAGCGCCGCACCTTCAGCCAGCGCGCCAAGGGCAGCGCCGCCGAAAGCGGCGACCGCGTCATCATCGACTTTGCCGGCACCCTGGATGGCGAGCCCTTTGAAGGCGGCAAGGCCGAAGACTTCAGCTTCGTGCTCGGCGAAGGCCGCATGCTCAAGGAATTTGAAGACGCCGTTCTGGGCATGAAAATCGGCGAAAGCAAAACCTTCCCCCTGTCCTTCCCCGAGAGCTATCACGGCAAGGACGTGGCCGGCAAAACGGCAGACTTTCTCGTCACCGTCAAAAGCATCGAAGCGGCCCACCTGCCCGAAGTCAACGAAGCCTTCATCAAATCCCTGGGCGTGGCCGAACACACCGAGCAAGCCCTGCGCGCCGATGTGCGCAAAAACCTGGAGCGCGAAGTCAAATTCCGCCTGGCCGCGCGCAACAAGCAAGCCGCGCTGGACGCCGTCACCGCCAAAACCGAGTTCGATCTGCCCAAGGCCAGCGTGCAGGCCGAAGTGCAGCGCATGGTTGACAACGCCCGCGCCGAACTCAAGGCCCGCGGCATCAAGGACGCCGAAAAGCTGCCCATCCCCGAAGACACCTTCCGCCCCAATGCCGAAGTCCGCGTGCGCCTGGGCCTGGTGCTGGCCGAGCTGGTCAACGCGCACAAGCTGCAAGCCACGCCCGAGCAGATCAAGGCCCAGGTCAAGGAACTGGCGGCCAGCTACGAGCGCCCCGCCGACGTGGAGCGCTGGTATCTCAACGACAACCACCGCCTGGCCGACGTCGAAGCCATGGTGATCGAAAACAACGTCACCGACTACATCCTCAGCCACGCCAAAGTCACCGAGAAAAAACTCGGCTTTGACGAACTGATGGCATCTGCCGCCGCCTAATAAAGGGCACGCGCTTTGGGCGCACCCCGTGGGGCTTGAGCCAATGCGGCCAGGCCCCATTTTTTTCAGCCTCACTTTTTTCACAGCCCCCTCAAGGAAAACCGCCATGCGTGCACAGCCTCACAGCAACCTCGGCCTCATCCCCATGGTCATCGAGCAATCGGGCCGCGGCGAGCGCTCGTTTGACATCTACTCGCGCCTGCTCAAAGAGCGCGTGGTCTTTCTCGTCGGCGAAGTCAATGATCAAACCGCCAACCTCGTCGTCGCCCAACTGTTGTTTCTGGAAAGCGAAAACCCCGACAAGGACATCTCGCTGTACATCAACAGCCCCGGCGGCAGCGTCACCGCCGGCATGTCCATCTACGACACCATGCAATTCATCAAGCCCGACGTCTCCACCATGTGCCTGGGCTTTGCCGCCAGCATGGGCGCTTTCCTGCTGGCCGCCGGCGCCAAAGGCAAGCGCTACAGCCTGCCCAACAGCAAAATCATGATTCACCAGGTGCTCGGCGGCACGCACGGCCAGGCCACCGACATCGAAATCCACGCGCGCGACATCATCCGCACCAAAGAGCAAATGAACCGCATCCTGGCCGATCGCACCGGCCAGCCCTACGAAAAAGTCGTGCAAGACACCGAGCGCGACTACTTCATGACCGCCCCCGAAGCCCAGGACTACGGCCTCATCGACCGCGTCATCGAAAAACGCGCCTGAACCGCCCCGCCGCCCACCCCAAAGAGCAAGCCGCCACCCCGCGCTTGCTCTTTTTTTGGGCAAAAATCCAGCCCGGACAGCCAAAGTTATCCACAGAAAATTATCAAAAGCATAGCGCCTAGCGCAGCACTAACGGGCGCTGTGAGGCATATGCCTAATTGATAAGCAAAATCTTGTATCCAAATACAACCCAATAACGGCAAACCAGCCCGGCGTCCCGCCGCGTTACACGCCCCCGCCCGGCCCCGCCATCTGCATCCATCCCGATCAGGCCCGCCCCGGGCCCTCGCGCATCTAGAATGCCCGCTTCGCAAATTTGCGCCCCGGCCCTCGCGCAACGGGCGCAAAAAACGCAAAACACCCAAAGGCAAGCCCCGACATGAAACCCATCCAAGGCAGCATCGTTGCGCTGATCACGCCCATGCTTGACGACGGCAGTGTGGACTACCCCACGCTACGCAAACTCGTTGACTGGCACATCGCCGAAGGCACCGACTGCATCGGCGTCGTCGGCACCACGGGCGAATCGCCCACCATCCCCGTGGCCGAACACCAGGAAATCATCCGCGTGGCCGTCGAGCAAGCCGCCGGTCGCGTGCCCGTGATGGCCGGCTGCGGCGCCAACTCCACCGCCGAAGCCATCGCCCTGGCCCGCTATGCGCGCCAGGTGGGCGCCGACTGCCAGCTCCAGGTCGTGCCCTACTACAACAAGCCCACGCAAGAAGGCATTTACGCCCACTTCAAAGCCATCGCCGAAAGCACGGGCGACCTGCCCATCGTGCTCTACAACGTGCCCGGCCGCACCGTGGCCGATATGCAGCACGACACCGCCATGCGTCTGGCGCAAGTGCCCGGCGTGATCGGCATCAAGGACGCCACCGGCAACATCGACCGCGGCCAATGGCTGCTGCGCGACGCGCCCGAAGGCTTTGCCGTCTATTCGGGCGACGACCCCACCGCCGCCGTCCTCATGCTCTGCGGCGCGCGCGGCAACATCAGCGTCACCGCCAACGTGGCTCCGCGCCTGATGCACCAGCTCTGCGCCGCCGCCCTGGCGCAGCGCGTGGATGAAGTCATGCAACTGCAACGCCGCCTGCTGCCGCTGCACCGCGATCTGTTCATCGAAGCCAACCCCATCCCCGTCAAATGGGCCGCCGCCCGCCTGGGCCTGTGCGGCCCCGCGCTGCGTTTGCCGCTCACGCCCCTGAGCGCCGCCGGCCAAAGCCGCGTGGAGCAAGCCCTGCAAGGCGCGGGCCTGCTCTGACGCAGCCTTCTGCCGCGCGCACCCGCTTCTTCACCCCCAATAAACGATTTGCTTGAAAAAGGAATTTGCGCTGTGAAGCCATTCAAACCATCGGCCCCGGCCTGGGCGGCCGCACTGCTTGTTGCCCTGGGCCTGAACGCCTGCTCCGTAATGGAAAGCGACAAGATCGACTACAAAAGCGCGGGCAAAGGCATCTCGCTGGAAGTGCCGCCCGATCTGACCCAGCTCTCCGGCGCCGGCCGCTACACCAGCCCCGACGGCGCGGTCACTGCCAGCGGCTACCAGCAAAGCCGGCTCAACGCCCGCGCCGCCGGCACGCCCACAGCCACCGAGCAAATGGCCGACGTGCAATATCACCGCAACGGCAACGAACGCTGGATCAGCGTCGCCCGCCCGGCCAACCAGCTCTGGCAGCCCGTGCGCCAGTTCTGGCAGGACAACGGCTTTTTGCTCACCATCGATCAGCCCGAGCTGGGCATCATGGAAACCGACTGGGCCGAAAACCGCGCCAAGCTGCCGCAAGACTTCATCCGCTCCACCATAGGCAAGGTGTTTGACAACCTCTACTCCACCGGCGAGCGCGACCGCTTCCGCACCCGCATGGAGCGCAACGCCAGCGGCGGCACCGACATCTACGTCACCCACCGCGGCATGCAAGAGGTCTACACCAACACCCACAAGGACAACACCGTCTGGCAGCCGCGCGACAGCGACGTGGAGCTGGAAACCGAATTCCTGCGCCGCCTCATGCTCAGCCTGGGCGCCACGCAAGAGCAGGCCGACGCCGCCAAGGCCGCGCAAACAGCCGCCAGCGCCGCCCCGGCATCGGCCGCATCCGCCCCCGCCGCCCAGGTCAAACAAGCCGCAGGCGGCCAGCCCGTCATCGAGCTGGCCCAGCCCTTTGACCGCGCCTGGCGCGCCGTGGGCCTGGCGCTGGACCGCGCCGGCTTCACCGTGCAAGACCGCGACCGCAGCAAAGGCGCTTATTACGTGCGCTACGCCGACCCCGACGCCCCCCGGCCCGAGCAAGGCTGGCTCGACCGCATCTTCCAGCGCTCCGACAAGGAAATCCCCACCGCCCTGAACCAGATCGTCGTGCGCGAAAGCGCCGGCCTGAGCCAGGTGCAAGTCCTCGACGAGCAAGGCGCGGCCCTGCCCGCCCAGACCGCCGAGCGCTTGCTCAAACTCGTGGCCGCCGAAATCAAGTAAGCGCCCCGCGCCACCCCATCAGGGAGCAGCCCCGCAAAGGCCACTCCCTTTTTTTTCACTCTCAACCCAGCAAAACCCACACACACCATGACCATCAAGCACCACGCCATCGCCCTGGCCCTGGGCGCCGCCTTCGCCCTGCCCGCCCACGCCCAAACCGAAATCCACTGGTGGCACTCCATGTCCGGCGCGCTGGGCGAATGGGTCAACGACCTGGCCGCCCAATTCAACGCAAGCCAGCAGGAATACAAAATCGTGCCCACCTACAAGGGCCAATACGGCGAATCCATGACCGCCGCCATCGCCGCCTTCCGCGCCGGCAACGCGCCGCACATCCTGCAAGTGTTTGAAGTGGGCACCGCCACCATGATGGCCAGCAAAAACGCCATCAAACCCGTGGCCGAAGTCATGAAAGAAGCCGGCGTCAACTTCGACCCCGCCGCCTACGTGCCCGCCGTCGCCGGCTACTACTCCACCGCTCAAGGGCACATGCTCAGCCTGCCCTTCAACAGCTCCACCACCGTCTTCTACTACAACAAGGACGCCTTCAAGGCCGCAGGCCTCGACCCCGAACAGCCGCCCAAAACCTGGCCCGAAGTCAAGCAAGCCGCCGCCAAACTCAAGGCCGGCGGCCACAAATGCCCCTTCACCAGCAGCTGGATCGGCTGGACGCAGCTGGAGAGCTTCTCCACCTGGCACAACACCTTCTACGCCACCGAAAACAACGGCTTCGGCGGCCCCGCCGCCCGCCTGGCCGTGGACTCGCCCCTGCACCTGCGCCACATCGAAAACCTCGCCGGCATGGTCAAAGACGGCCTCATGGTCTACAAAGGCCGCGGCAACCTGGCCGACGCCACCTACGTCTCCGGCGAATGCGCCATGCTCACCGGCTCCTCCGGCCTGTATGCCAACGCCAAGCGCAATGCCAAATTCGCCTTCGGCATCAGCACCATGCCCTACTACCCCGACGTATCCGGCGCTCCGCAAAACACCATCATCGGCGGCGCCAGCCTGTGGGTGATGAGCGGCAAAAAAGCCGAGGAATACAAAGGCGTGGGCCAATTCTTCGCCTTCCTCAGCCAACCCGAAGTCGCCGCCCAAAGCCACCAGCGCACCGGCTACCTGCCCGTCACCACCGCCGCCTACGAGCTGACCGAAAAATCCGGCTTCTACAAGGAAAACCCCGGCACCGACATCGCCGTGCAGCAAATGATCCGCAAAACCACCGATCAATCCCGCGGCATCCGCCTGGGCAACTTCGTGCAAATCCGCACCATCGTCGATGAAGAACTCGAAGGCGTCTGGAGCGGCAAACAAGCCCCCCAAGCCGCCCTCGCCGCCATCGTCAAACGCGGCAACGACCAACTGCAACGCTTCCAGCGCAGCCAGAAATAAACCCCGCGCGCCCCCTGCCATCCACGGGCGCCCCAGGCCCTGCCGAATCTGATGAAAAAACCGGCAAACCGCCCCCAGCGCCCGTGGATACAGCAAAGGCCGCTCTCCATTCAAAAAAATCCGCAGATCACTTGCGCCAATCACGCCGCCCAGCCCGGCCTTGCGAAACGCCCCGGGCGCGGCGCTCCACACGGCTTCTTACGGCTCCCCGCAGTTATCATCCAGATACAAAATTTTGCTTACCAAATAGGCAAACCCGCTGCATCACCCGTCAATACTGCGAAGTCAGCTATCAAAAAATGAGTAATCTGTGGATAACTAATGCAGGAATTGCCTTTTGACAAGGCAAAACCCCTGCCCTTCTTCCCCTCCCCAAAAGCGGCCAACGCAGGCCCGCCATGAAGGCGAATGCCGGACGCCCCCACCGGCCATCCCCCGAAAAACCCCTGATCCATAAAAAAAAGCCCCGGCTGAAACGACCGGGGCTTTTTGCTCGAAAGGCCCAGTTCGCCTGGGCCAAGGGTCTGCCTTGGAGGTTTACCGCGTCCAGCAATCCTTGACCGTGGCGCCTGCTTGAGCATTCTTAATGTCGCGCAGCCCTTTGTTATCCAAAGTCAGGGTGCCACACCGATCGCGCGTCTGATCCCCCAAAGGCGTGGCCTCCAGGGTGTATTTAACCCCGTCCGCAGAAAACGACGAACTCGTACCAATCCGATAAGTGCCGCTGGAAACACTCTGAAAACCAACGGCCAGGGC
>ERZ772827.449-NODE-449-length-22692-cov-5.080223_pt1 | contig 22692 bp, 20 predicted proteins | sample MGYA00580850_ERZ772827 | MGnify/ENA primary metagenome ERZ772827 (study PRJEB29015, sample SAMEA2737950) | human oral metagenome | biome: human oral; feature: human-associated habitat; material: dental | place: China | collected 2145 ... | reverse complement strand
TTGCCGGCCAGCGACGCCGCCTCCGGACCGTTGCCGACCACGACGACGTGGTTCCTACGCCTTTTGGCGTCGAAGAGTTTTTGTCGTTGCGTAAGAACTGTCAGGAGGACCTGCATCACCGCGATGAACGCGACTCCCACCGCAATCCAGCGCGCAATGTCCAGGGGAATGGAGTAGGCCTCCTCCGGCATCTCCAGGACGAACAGTTGGATCGCGCGGTAGAACGCCTCCTCCAGCCCGATGTCCGGTTTCGCCACCAACCAGCCCCAGGTGCCGAGGCCCAGCACCACGGCGACCACCACTATCCCGAGCAGGTACCACCGGCCCGAGCTCCAGTCCTTGTGACTTTCCATGGCCACACCAACCTCCACGAATCGACCTCACGATTCCATGACGGACAATAGGGGGCGGGCCGGGACGGGGCGAGCTGACCGTGTTGAAACCGCGGTGAAGGTGTTCGGGGCTGGGGGCGGGTTCTGGCTGCCAGGCTCCAGTGGTGGTTTCGAGCCGGGTTGGAGAAGTGGAAGCTGGTTGAGTCGAGCCTCACGAGCGTCAGCGAGTGGGTCGTGTCGAAACCATCTTGCGCGTGTCCGGGGGCCCGGGGTCGGGTGGTTTACACTTGTCTTGCTCTCTTGTGCGGCCCGGCTCGACCGGCCTTGAGGGTGGTTCCCGGCGGGATGGGAAGTTTTTGGAAAACCCTGAAATCCTCGCCGCGGGGACCTACTGGGGAGTATGAAGAATATTTCGTTCTCCCGCCGGTTCCTTACGACCTGCGTCGTCATCTGCGTCCTGTTCGGGCTCGTCTCCTGTTCCTCCGATGAAGGCGAGAAGCCGTCGCTGACCACCGACGGCGTCGTCCTGATCACCAACTCGCACGCCAACGTGCCCAGACCCGACCTGTCGAAGGGTGTGTCCCGGCTGCTGGGCGACGCCCTCGACCAGGGGCTTCCCGTGTTTGTGGTCTCCGCCGACGGCACCCCTGAGGTCGCCGACCTCGGCGACCTGAAGGTGGACACCGTCAACCCGGATGTCCAGTGGGAAAGCCGGAAACGGGTCATGAACCGCATCAAGGCAGGCGTCACGGTGCTCCCGAACGCCGACGGGGCCGCCTCCTACGACGCCTTCACGGTCGCGATCAAGCAGGCGAACTCCGAGGGCATGAGGCGCCCGACCTTCGTCTGCATCGAATGCGGCCTCGACACCCAGGGCCCGCTCAACATGACGCGCGAGGAAATCCTCAACAGCGACGCGGAGAGCATCGCCGCTTCCCTGAAGGAAACCGGCCAGCTCGTCACTTTCGGTGACAGGTTCGAGCAGGCCGACGTGATCCTCCAGTCGGTCGGCGCCACCGCTGCCCCGCAGCAGCCGTTCTCGCCGCGCGGCATCAGCCGGCTCACCGACATCTGGAAGGGCGTGCTGACCGCGGGCGGCGCCACGGTCACCGTCGATGAACACCAGCCCTCCTCCGGGGAACCCATCGAAACCGACCACACGGTGCCGACGATCACCCCGCCCGCCGACCCCACCGTCTCCCCGATAAAACCCTGTTCCCCGGAGGCCATCTCCTTCGACGGGGCCTCGGGGGCCAGGTTCCGGCCGGAGCTGAGCGAGTGGGTGGACGCGGACGAGGCCCGCGAGGCGTTGCGGCCGGTCGCCGAGTGGCTCCGGGCGGACACCACCCGCACCGCCGTCGTTTCCGGCACCACCGCCGATATTCGCTCCGGCGACCCGGAGGAGGGCAAGACCCTTTCCCTGGCCAGGGCGAGGGTCGCCTCCGACCTGCTCATCGAACTGGGAGTCGCTCCCGGGCAGATCACCGATGTCCGGGGTCTAGGCCCTCACTATTCCGGCCGCATCGAGGACCGGGAGGCCGACGGCACCCCGATACCGAGTCTCATGACGAAGAACCGCAAGATCATCGTCGAACTCGCCTCCCACTGTTGACCTCCGACCGAAAGGAAACCGACATGACCCGCGCACCCGAGACCACCCCCGAGGAGGCCCACATCCCCCAGGCGCTGGGAACCTTCCTGCAGGAACCGGAAAAGCCCATGAAGTACTCCTGGTGGGCCCGGTTCTGGGACCGCCGGGCCGGTCGTGCCGACCGCACGAAACCTCCCACCAACACCGGTGACGTCCCCGTCGCCGAAACCCCTTGGCTGCGGAGGCTCCGGGGCGAATGCGGCACGATGATTGCCAAGGAGCGGGTCCGCACCGAGGCCCTCGTCGCGGTCATCGACCGAGAGCTGCAGGAGCTGCGTGCCCGCCACTACAGGGCGGAGGTCGTTATCGAGCAGGCCTCAAACGCGGAGGGGCGGGTCTCGGAACTGGAGATCACCGACGACGTGGTGGGCGCCGGGGAGCACTACAGCAGCCCTGAGGAACGCATCCAGCGCCGACGCCGGGAACGCACCCAGGCGATGGACCGGCTGATGCGGCGGCGCGAGGCCGCGGAGGCAGAGCTGCTGGAGCTCGCCCCCCGCATCGAGGTGCTGACCCAGGAACGCACCTCCCACTGGGTTCTTCTCCAGGAACGCTGCCGCCGGCTGGTCGAGCACCATCAGCGCCGCGCCGGCACCTACGTCCGTGCCATGGAACGCCGCCGCGACGGCGTCGTCTGGCGGGTCCCCGAACTCGACATCCCCGGATGGGCCGCCGCCCAACCCGGCACCGGCGGCCTGCCCGTCACCTACTGAACCGCTGGAACCCAGGAAGAGAAGAAAGGAACCGACAATGAGCCTCCTCTCGTGGCTGAAAGGTCTGCGACGCCGACCCGAACCGCCCCGCTTCCGCGAACGCGCCCTGCCCGAACCGACGCGGGTGAACCTCGCCGACGCGCAGGTCGAAACCGACTTCTTCGTCCGTCTCCCCGAGTGGAGTTCCTACGGCCCGAACCGGGTGGCCTGGGAGCTTCCCGACCAGGCCGGTCAGGAGGCGCGCTACCAGCAGCTCATCCAGGAACACGCCGAGCGGGGCGGCCTGGACGGCCTGGTGCCGGACCTCATGGACCGTCTCATCCACGAGGAGATGGACGAGCTGCGCCGACGGGTCGACCAGGCCCACGAGGATGCCGTCGGGATGCTCGACTACTTCCACGAGCAGGCGAAACTGGCGCAGACCCGGCTCTCCTTCCTGGTGCAGGACAGGCGCGGGAGGCTGGCCGTCGCCGAGCAGGGCTACGCCACGGCCTACGAGGAGCTGACCGGTGAGGCGGTCGCGGTCCCGGATCAGCAGCCGGTCGGGATCGCCCCCATCCTGACCCCCACCCGCGTCGTGCCCTACCAGCCGCAGCCCCTCGCCCGGGAGGAGGCCGCCGTGGAGCCGCACCGCGACGAGGACGACGGCCCGGGCGAGATGCCCGTCCCCGCCCAGCTCAGGCACTGACACCCCACCGGATCGAAGTCAAGGAGAAAACAATGTCAACCATCGTCGACACCGCGGGCGTCCCGGACGCCAGGACCCCGCGGCGCCATTACCCGGGCCTCTATGTCCCTCGCAGCTTCTGGGTGATGTACGCGGTCGGGATCATCGGGTGCTCGGTGGACGCCATTCTGGCGCTCTGGGTCATCAACACGGGCTTCCGCTTGCTGATGGGGCTCTCGATCCTGATCGTGGTCATGCTCGGAGTCATCGCCGCGGAGGCCGCCACCGCCGCCGCCATCTGCCTCAACAGCGGCAAGAGACGGTGGACCGTCTTCGCGCTGACCGGGGTGGTGGCGCTGGGGATCCTGCTGGCCTGGGCCCGCCTGCGCTATGGTCTGTCCACGGAGGAGACCGGCACCGCCCAAACCGACAGGGATGCCGGGAACCAGACCCACGACGAGATTCCCGCGACCGTGATGATGCTGGGCCTGTACTGCGTGTCCATGATCAGCGTCTTCCTGTCCGCGATCAAGATCTTCCACCCGGCCCGCGGACAGCTCCGCAAGCACGACAAGCAGCGCCGCAAGGTGTCACGGGAACTCGCCCCGCTGGAGGCCGACCTCGTCGCCATCCACGAACGCATCGCCACCCGCGCCGAGAGGTTCAAGAAGCTGTGCGAGCAGCGCGAGCAGGTCCAGCGGCAGGTCGACGCCCGGGAGGGTGCGCTGAAGGCGTTCAGCCGCGACGCCATCGCCAGGGCGCTCGGCGACCCGTCGTCGACGCCCCTGGTCAGGGCGCCCCACGAACCCGGGGAGGCGCCGGCGGGGTCGCAGGGATCCCCCATGCCGCCCCGTCCGTTCCCCGTGTAGGGAACCCGTGGCCGGTTGGGCCGGTATTGATCCGGCCCAACCGGCCACGGCCGGGGCCGTTGTCCCTAGGATGGCGGGGGACGAGAGGAGTCCCAGGATGCAGTTCCAGAAATTATCGGACGAGCAGGTGGCGGAGCTGAAACGACCCCGGCCGGTGACCGCCGAACAGCTGAAAGATCTCAAGAAAGCGGTCGAGCAAAATTATGAAAACTACCTGGAATCCATCGAGAAAAAGGATGTCTGGGAGGCCGAGAAATATCTTCTTGAGGAGGCGGCTGCAGAGGTCGCAGAGAATCACTTGAAGCGTCTTGATGAAGAATATGAGCGTACTGGTCAGGCCGTTTTATGGCTGTGCGAGGAAGTGAAGTTTAAAGCTGATTGTTCGTACAAGCGAAAAGAGATTCTGGGGGATGTTAGAAAGATGACCGGGATCATCCAGGCTGGTCGGGGGAAAGAGATCTTCCAGGGTTCTCTGGGCGAGATGGATTCCTCAGGGGCATGGCAGGGCATCCCCGCGGCCGACATGCGACATCTGATGGAGAGCCGGCGAACTTCTGCGGAGGATCAGGCCATTGCCGCGCTGCCATCCCTGGCCGCGATCCTGCTGCCCCGGATCCTTGAGGTGCTCGGAAGCCGCAGTGGGCATGGTTCCCTGAGCGCCGACCAGGTGGAGGCCGTGCAGGTGCTGCTGGCCATCGCGGTCCCGGAAATGCCGGCTCCCGAACACGTCGCAAAACTGCTGGAAAACTTCGAAGACGACCTCAGGGAGTGGCGAACCGACTTGGCGCGGGTGCGGATGGCCCGGAAGCAGAACCACCCGCTGCCCGACCCGGACCTTCGCACGCATTTTCCGAAGCCCACCGGCCAGAGCAAGGTCACGGGAGACATCAATCACAGCAGGGGAAAGATCCTGCTCTGTCTCTACCTGTTCGTGACGCTCGCGCCCGTCGATTCCGCCGTCACCAGAACCAGCGACATGAACGACCTGCTCGACGCGGTTTTCGGACCGCGAAACAATCTTCCCACCCATTACAGGCGACTGCTCCAGAAGGCAGGTGCCTGCCTGGAAAACGTCAAATCTACATACCGGGTGGACACCGACGAACTGCACTCCCGATGCCGGACCGACAACCGGTTCAAAACCCTCACCCCAGACGAACTGATCGGCATGCTGCACAGCGCCGAGGACCGCTACGCGAGGCTCGTGCCCGGCCAACGGCGCCGGCCCCCGCGGTTCGCGTGCGTCCTGCGCTGCCAAACCCACCATCCCGAATGAAAGAACCATGACATGACCGACGAGAACATCCTCGACGCCGACGTCGAGTTATTCCGGAAACTGTTCCGCCCCGCCCCGGCGGGAGCCGCTGACCTTGACGAACTGGCCGACGGATTCACCGAATCCCGCGCCCGGCGCATCCTCGGCGACCCAGAACTGCTTGCTCACTTCAAAACCCTGGCTGCGCACGTCGAACCCGGCGAAGGCTGGGTGTCGCAGGCGGCCGGGGAGGCCGCCCCGGCCAGCCGGGAGCTGCTGGGGGTGGCGCTGGCCGAACGATCCGGCGACCTGACTCCTGTGACCATCACCCGCGACGATGACGGTGTCCTGTTCACCCCCGAACCCCTCGCGAATGTGAAGGCGGACCAGCTGGCGGCGGTGGAGCTGCCGGGCGGTTTCGTCGCGTGGTCGCCGCAGGACCTGGGGCTCGCCCCTCTGGTTCGGTTCTCGGGTCCCGGGATCCCGGACTGGGTGGAGCTCGTCGCCGGAGTGCGCGCCGTTGAGGACCTGCGGGCCAACAGGTCGCGCACCGGCTGGGATCCCCTCGTGGTGGGGCCGCACCCGTTGAGCCGCTACGCTCTCGGCTGCTGGCTGGAGCGGCACCGGCCCACCGACATCCCGGAGGATGTGTTGCGGGCCGAGCTCGGGGCGCTGGCCTTCGAGTTCGCCGGACTGCTGGGCGGCACCGATGTGGCTCGCCGCTGGTTGTTCCCCCTGGGTGCCACTCTTGTCCGGTTGCACGACGAGATCCGAAAGTTGAACGAAGGGGAAGAGGCGCTGGCGAGAGCGGGGGTCGCCAGCGCCACAAAGGCCTACCTGGCCACCTGTGGCGACGCCCCCGAGGCGGCAGACCTGGCCCGCGCAAAGGCGGGCGAAACTCTGCCGTCGCTGCCCGTCCGGGAGGAGTTCGCCCTGGCGGCGGGCGGCCTACTGGACGAGGAAGAGAAACAGAAACCCACCATCCCGGAGGAGTTTCTGCACCAGGTGGCGGAACGCCGTCGCCTTGCCAACTCCTTCACCCCGGTGCCCGGCGATGAACATGACCCGGAGCATCCCTTCCTGGCGGAACTCCTGGCGTCGCGATAGCCGGGCAGTTCGCCTTTTCTTGGTTCGCTTGTCTTGTGGTCGTGTGCTTGCGCTGTAGCGCTGGCGTTCGTCCGGAAGGCTGGCGGATGACGGGCGGGAGGTCGTCCGTTTCCAGATTTTTGGCGAAAACCCTGAAGTGCGGCGCTCTCCTGCCTATACGGGGGTGAAAGGAAAATTCCGAGCCCCCTGAGGAGGAGAAATGGGAAGGTGTCGCTACTGCGCGGGAAAAGGCAAGAGCTACTCCACGACCCTCAAAAAGTACGTGACCTGCGACGGGTGCGCAGGGAAGGGCTACACCGGCTGGGCGCGCTGCACCAACTGCAACGGAACCGGCAAGAACTACGACGGGAAACGCTACGTGACCTGCGGTCGCTGTGGCGGAACGGGAAAGGGACGCTGAGACATGCAGGTCCTGGACTGCAGTTTCCTGGTCGACCTCGGCATCGTCGAGATCCGGGAGGAACTACGGCGGGCCATTCCCGCCTGATCCCGTCGCCGCGGGGAAAAAGGTTTCGAGGAGAAGGAGAGGCGAGATGGATGAGTGTGAGAGGTCGTGGACGGTCCGGAAGCTGCTGCGACATGCGGAACCCGCGGCCCTGGCGCGACGGGCGGGCGACCGGCTGCTGCACTTGGTGGCGGGACTCGAGGGCGGCTACGCCGGGTTGCGGCTGCGTTCCGGGAGCGACGGCACCGTCGAGATCCACTTTCTTTCCCGCGGCGCATCGGAGGAGGACGTGACGGAGTGGGTGTGGCAGGACGTCGCGGAACTTGTTCCCGGCGAGGTCCCGCAGGAGCGGTCCTGGGGCCGGTTCTCGGAGGTGCTGCCCGCGGTCCGGGTGGCCTCGGTCAACCCGTGGCAGGAACTCGACCCCGTCCCCGATGCGGGCACCGCACCGCCCCAGGAGGTCTGGCCCTGCGCGGTCCTCACCGACGGGCTGGATGTGTTGCTGGCCCTGCGCGGCCGGGACGCCGAGGTGCGGCTACACCTGGCCCCCGTCAACGACATGGCCGCCCAGATGGCCGCCCACGAGTTGCGGCACGCGACCTTCGCGGCCGACCCGCAGGTCTTCGCGGCATATCAGGGGCAGCCCGTGGCGGCGCGCCTGCTCGTCGGGCACGACGGGGCGCTGGCGCCGAGGCTCCGGGCCGCCCTGCTGGGGCGCGGATGCGGGCTGGCGGTGCGTCCGCTGGTCGCTGACGCCCGGGCGTGGGCGGGGGAGACGGAGACCCTCCAGCACGGGGCGTTGCCGTTCGGTGCGGCACAGTGCCTGACGGTGGTGCCCGCCGCCGGGCACGCGCAGGAGGTGTGCGGTGTCGCCGTCACCTACCCGTCTCCCAGGCCGGTCCCGGTCGACGACGGGGACTGCCGGGAGGGGTTGCGGCTCGGTCGGGCCGTCTCGAACACGGGAATGTGTCGCGACGTGCGCATCGGTCCGGACGACCTGCTCCTCCACACCCAGCTGGTCGGGGCGACGGGCACCGGCAAGTCGTCGCTGCTGGCGGCCCTGGTGCAGGAGGCATGCCGAGCGGGGATGGGGTTGACCGTCCTTGACCCCCACGGTCAACTCGTAGACCGCATCCTCGCCGAAACCCCGGAGGAGCGCGGCGGACGTTTCCTGGCGGTCCGCAGCGGCGACGAGGAGCGTCCCGTGCCCCTGAACCCGCTGGCCGGTCCCAACCCGGAGTTGATGCAGGACACCATGGTTCAGGTGTTCCGGGAACTTCACGACCCCGGCAACCACGGTTTCCTCGGGCCGGTTTGGGAACGCTGGCTGGGGGTGCTGCTGGACGCGCAGCGGGCCCTGATCGGGAGACGCGCCAACTTGGCGTTGATCCCCGACATGGCCACTGATCAGAGGCGCTTGGCGGAGCTGGCCCGGAAACTGGACCGGGCCGACCCCAAGGTGTCGCGGGAACTTCACTCCCTCCACAGCCGCCGCCCCGAGGAGTACGGGGAATCGGTGACTTGGGTGGTCTCGAAGTTCCAGAGGCTGGTCGGGTCGTCGCAGATGCGCGGGATCCTCGCCAGCGGAAGGGACGCCGTCGACGTGGTCGAGGTTCTCGACGACCGTTCCCGGCTGCTCATCGACCTGGCCTCCACCACCCTCGGCGACCTGTCGGCCCAGCTGCTGGGCGAGATGTGGCTGGCCAAGCACTGGGAGGCGCTGTCGAAACGGCGGCGACGCGACCAGCCGCACCTCCTGATTGTCGACGAGGCCCACCTGTTCGCCTCCGGGCTGCTGCCCCGCATCCTGACGCAGGCCCGCAAGTACGGCGTCGGCGTGGTCGTGGCACACCAGAACCTGCAGCAGCTGACCGGGTCGCTGCGGGAGGCGGTGCTGGCCTCGACGAACAACGTCGTCGTGTTCCGCACTGGTATCCGGGAGGCCGACGCGGCCCTGGCGCGGCTCGGCCGGTGGCCCGGTACGTCGCTGACCCGGCTGGAACGGCTCACGGCGGCGGTGAGCCTCAACGTCGGCGACGGTTTCACCGACCCGTTCACACTCGTCGTCGACCACAACCAGCGGAAGGTCGCGGGGGGTGTCTCGAGGCTGAGGCGGAGCGTCGAGCAGCTGACCCGGGAGCGGTTCGGGCTCAAGGACGCGGGCGCCGAGCAGCTCACCTACGAGTCGCTGGTGCGGGCCGCCGACAGTCTGCCCGGGGGCCCGGGCAGGTCGCGCGAGGCCGCGACCTCGGATTTCCTGACGCGCTGGCTGGAGGAACGCGCGGAGAGGGGACCAGGAAACAGCGGCAGCTGATGCCCGGATGCGCGGTTGCGCAGCACTCAACTCGAAAAATCCCCTCACAGGGCTTGAAACCGGGTTGAGTGCTGCAAAACCGGGTAAAGCCCCGGGGTCCCTCCCGGCCCCGGGGTGGTCGCGCCCGCTGCTGTCCGTCATTTCCGAAAGAAAAGCTAGAAACCAGGTCAGGAGCGAAGGATGAGCGAACAGGATCCGGTGAGAACCACCCTCGACGTGCCTGGGGAACCGGGCCGCACCACCCTGGATCCCGGCGCTCAGGCGGAGCCGCGTTCCACAACCCTGGACCCGGTGCCCGGAGGTCCTGCGAGAACCACCCTGGATCCGGGGATGACAGCCCCGGCGAGCCGGGTCGATCACAGGCTCCAGCCCGGCATGGCCCTCGACTACGAGCTGCGGGAACGTCTCGGCGGGGGTGGCGAGGCCACCGTCTACCGCGCCCTGGACCGGCGCCACGACCGGGAGGTGGCCATCAAGATCTACCACGTCGTCCCGCACTACGCCTTCGAGATCGGCGACGAGAAACACAAACAGCACTTCCGTCGCGAACACACCGTCGATCTCTACGAGCGACGTGAGGAGAACGGGCTCCACATCGAGGTCATGGAACTGTGTCCCCTCGGAACCCTCGAAACCCTGGCCGGGGGCGAACCGATGTCATCCGAGATGCTCCACGGGGTGGTCCGGGAGGTGTCGGAAGCCATCGAATCCATGCATCCGATGTACCACGGCGACGTGAAACCGCAGAACATCCTGGTCCGCTCCAGGGAACCCCTCGACCTTGTGCTCACCGACTTCGGGCTCGCCCGTGACATGGAGGGCCGAGACCGGATCACCAGTCTCGGTCAGGGCACCCACCTGTACCAGCCGCCGGAGGGAGCCTCGTCGTCGCGGCTCGAAAGCGACTGGTGGGCGCTCGGGATCATCGTCGCCGAGCTCGCGGCCGGGTATCACCCGTTTGATGGCTTGCCGGAGGATTGCCGCTCCCGGGAACGCCTGCGTGACTTCCTGTCCACCGAAGAAGTTCCGCTGGACCACCTGGATGACCTCGGGGACAAACGCATCCGCAACCTCGCGGAAGGCCTGCTGACCCGGTCCCTCAGGCGCCGGTGGGGTTATGTGCAGGTGAAGGAATGGCTTGCCGGCGGGGACCCGGAGGTCAAACGCGGCACGGACCACCCCAAGGGCAGACGGGTCGGATTCTCCTTCGACGGTGAAATCTTCCACGAGGAGAAGCCACTGGGCGAGGCGATCCGGCGCAGCAACAACTGGGCCGAGATCGGCCAAGGAGTGCGGCTGCAGGAACTGGTCGCCTGGGTGACGGGCACGAACGCGGCTCCCCTGGTGGAACGGATCGCCGCCGGTTCCCCGGTGATGAGGGCGGAACTGACCGCCGCCCTGCTGGCGACGGCTCTCGTCGGTGACGGGCGGGCCGTGTTCCGTGGCATTGACCTGACCAGCGAGGCCGGGCTCACCAGGGCCGCGGGCCAGGCGGCCCTCCTGGCGGAGTTCCAGCAGCGCAACGTGCTCCGGCATTTCGGAGAGATCACGAACAACACGGTGCTCACCGGCCTCGACCACCAGTGGAGGACAACCCTGAAGGAAACCACGGACGCCCTGCCGTCCGCCGTCCCCTACGCCGGTAAGGCGGAGGAGATCTGCCTGGTCCATTCCTGGCAGGCCACGTTCAGTCAGGAAGCGGTCGCCGGGCTGCAACCCAGGGTGAAACGGGCCGTTAGGAACGAACCCGCGCTCCGGGAGGTTTCGTGGTTCAACGATCTGTTCGAGAAGCCGGCCACCGTCGGCCGTGGCCTGGCGCTCCTCGCCTCGCTTCCGGAAGCCGAGAGGCAGGCGGCCGAGATCAAGGCCCGGAAAGCCGCCGAGGAAGAGAAAAAACGACGCGAGGAGGAGGCCGCGGCGGAGGAGAAGCGACGCAGGGAAGCCGAGGAACGTGAGGCGGAGCTGCAACGGCGACGGCAGCGTCGCGGCCCGAACCTCAAGGCGCTGATCATGCCGTTCCTCGGCATCGCCGGGCTGTGGCAGTTGTGGTACGCGCTGCAACTGGGGAATTCGTTTCAGGAGTACCTCCTGGGGGAGCCGGATTTCTGGCGCTCCGGGCTGACCTACCTGGTGGCGCTGCTCGTCACGCTGCTCGGGTGTGCGCCCGCCGCCGGGCGCGCCGGGTTCGCGCCCGGCGCGGTGAGCGTTCTCCAGTTCGCCTTCATGATCCTGGGTGTCGCGGGCTCGCCGTGGATGTACACGTCCTGGAGTGGCCAATCCCCGCTCCAGGCCATGGGTCTGACGCTCCTGAGCAACAACCCCCGTGAATGGCCCGCCGTCGCCGGCCTGATCGCGACCGCAGGCTATGCCGCCGTCATCATGTACACCCGCCGAGGCAGCGAACCGGCTCCGGACGGCCTCAAGGAAAAACGCGAGATGATGGTCCTCACGGTGGTCTGCCCGTCCCTCATCGTGTTTGCCGCGGCCGCTCTCTTCGCAGGTTGGAAAGGATCCTGGCAGGTGTGGCTCAGCACCGTCGCGTGGTGGGCGCTGGTGGTGGTGGCCATGATCATCCTGGTCTGGCCCGCGCTCCGCGTGAAGGGTTACAGAACCGGGGTGCCGGCGGCGATCATGACGTTGGCCGCTGTGCTGCACGCCGTCGGCCAGTGGTACTACCCGGTCCAGCACGTCTTCTGGGAGGCCTGGACGGTGTCCTGCACCGTCAGGTTCATCTGCCCCGAGAACACCTTCGGCTCCTATTCTCCGAACGGATGGTTCTCCCCGGGTGGGGTGTTCTCCCCGGGCGGACTGGCGATCCTCGCGCTGCTGCTCTACGTGGCTTCCCTCTACACCCGCTGGGCGTTCACCAGGAAGAAATCCGACGCCTGAGGGCAGCGGGCTCAAAGATGGAGGTCGTCGGGACTGATCCGTTCGACGGGGGAGTCCAGCACCTCCACCACCACAACCGTCACGTTGTCCTGGCCCCCGGCGCGTTTCGCGGCCCCGATCAGGGCGGCCGGCGCATCCGGTCCGGCCAGGATGGTTTCGATCTCCCCGTCGGAGACCATGTCCACCAGGCCGTCGCTGCAAAGCAGCAGGCGCTGACCGGTGTGGAGGGACAGGTCGTAGCGGTGGACATCGAGGGGCCGCGGGTCGTTGCCCCCCAGGGCCTGGGTGAGCAGAGGCAGGTGGGCGCTGCTGCGGTCGTCCGAGGTCAGACGGATCAGCTCCGGATCGGCCAGATAGGCCCGGGAATCCCCGACGTGGAACACCGAACCCCGGCCGTCGGGGGAGGTTTCCAGCAGCACCGCGGTGGTGCCCATCCCGAACAGGGCGGGGTCTTCGCGGCCGGCAGCGACGAGACGCGCCGAGACCTGGTTGACGTGGTCGGGAACCTCCGGCCCGTCGATCCGGGTCAGTTCCTGCGCCGCCATCAGTGATGCCGTCGCCCCACCCAGGTGCCCACCCATCCCGTCGCACACCGCCAGCCGGTGCACCCTGGAGTCGTCCAGCACCAGTTCGGTGGGTGCGCCGTGGTCGTGCTGGAGGAGCCAGCCGTCCACCGCCGCCGCGTCCTCGTTGCGTTCGCGGACCAGTCCCTTGTCCGTCGCCACGCCGACATTCAGTTTCAGTCCCACAACAGTTCCACCCTCCGGTTCATGGCCAGCCGCAGCTGATCCCCGGGCCGCAGCACCCGGGGGGTGTTGGGCGGGATCCGGATCTCGTTGACGAAGGTTCCGTTGCTGGAATCCAGGTCCATCACCTCGACCTCTCCCGCATCGGTTGAGTGCAGCACGCAGTGCTGGGTGCTGATGTTGGTCCATCCGATCCCTTCCAGGGTGGCGCCGAACGGGGAATGTAGCGCCCTGCCGAGCAGCACCCCGGGGGCGTGGGGAACGGGTTGTTCGACGCCGGCCAGTCGGATCCGGCACTGGCGTACCGGGACGGTGCGGACGGCATCAGGAATCGCCGCGACCTCCGGCGCCGGTTCCGTAATCGGCACCTGGTTTGGTTCGTGGGTGGTCATCAGGGTGAGATCGTTGGGGCAGAGACCCCTGTCGTCCTGATAGGTCGCCCCGCAGCTGGGGCAGGTCTGTGCCATGCCGGTTTCCTTTCCACGATGTCTGCCTGAGATGGATCCCGTCGGCCGACAGGTGATCGTGAAGATCTTCAAGTTCCCCCGGGCGCGGGATTCCTGTCAACCACAGCTGCCCATCGGCGACGGCGAAATCCAGGCCGGGACGTTCACGTGGGGGACCCGGGTAGCGTTCCCCGGCCAGGGGGGTGTGCCGCAGCAGCACTTGGTTGCCGGAGCCACGTAACCAGTGGTCCCCGGCCAGTTCCTGCACGAAAGGGCCCGCCACCACGACGTCCGCCAGCTCACCGAGCCAAGGATGCTCCCGGGCGGCGACATCCTCCTCGAGTCCCGTGAAGACAAGCAGGTCCCAGTCCTCCCCGCGGGCCTTCCCGAGGTAACGCAGCATCACCAGCAACCCCGGGAGCTCGGGCTGCTCGGTGGGTTCGCCGCCGCTGACGGTCACGCCGTCGAGTTCCCCGGGCAGGGCCAGCAGCCAGGCTCCGATCTCCTCGACGGGCAGTTCCCGGTCCGCGCGGAACCCCCAGGTGTCGCGCGACATGCAGCCCGCGCATCTCAACGTGCAGCCCTGCGTCCAGATTCCGGCGCGGGTGCCGAAACCCAGGTTCCGCACCGGGTGGGCCAGGCGCGAGATCAACACGTGGTCTCCAGCCGCCAGTGGCCGTCGTCGGCCTGGTCGATGGCGGTGATTCGCAACTCGGTGACCCCGGCGGGCAGGCAGATCAGGTGGCGCCCCAGCGGATTGACGAACATGGTCTCCACCGCCGTCGAAACCCCGCGACCCCCGAAGTCCAGGCCGCGGCGGGCGTTCGTTTTCAGGACGGTCAGCACGTCGTCGGAGACGACCAGGCGAACCCCGGTCTGTTCGGCGACGTTGCGGGTGACGTTGCCGAGGAACTTGTCCACCAGCTGGTCGCTGACCTCGTCGGAGATGTACTCGAAGACCACGATGTTGTTCTCGCCGATGCGGTTCAGGATCTCCGGCCTGCCCAGGTGGGTGGTGAAGTGCTGGCGGACGGAATCCACGATGCGGCGCTCGAAGTCGCGGTAGGGCAGCCGTGGTTCGCGCGGAACCAGGCACTCCATCTGGTCGGTCGACGGATCCCGGCGATACACCCCCAGGTTTGACGTGAAGATGATCAGGGTTTCACCGAAGTGGACGGTGGAACCGGTGCCCGAGGTCAGGCGGCCGTCCTCCAGGATCTGCAGGAACTTGTCGAGGATCCGGGGGTGGGCCTTCTCGATCTCGTCGAACAGGACGACGGTGAAGGGACGCTGCTGGATGGCGTTGGTGAGTTCACCGCCCGCGTCGGAACCGATGTAACCGGGCGGCGACCCGATGAGCCGCGCCTCGGAGGCCTCCGAGGAGAACTCGGACATGTCGAAACGGATGAAGGTGTCGCCCTCGCCGAACACCAGCGCCGCCAGGGCCTTGGCCAGTTCGGTCTTGCCCACCCCCGTCGGGCCCGCGAAGAACAACACCCCCTGCGGACGGGTTCCCGGGCGGCGCACCTGCGCCCCTGTCAGGCCGGTGGTGGATCGGATGAGGACGTCGAGGGCTTTGCGGATGGCGGCCTGCTGCCCCAGCACCTGGCGTTCCAGGGGCTCACGCGCACCACTCGGGTCCGGGACCTCGCCTGCCGCCCAGCGGATCTTGTCCCGCAGGCCGGGTGCGTGCCACGGGTTGTCGGGGATGCCGACCCGGAACAACCGCACCGCGTCCTCGATCCGGGTGAAGGGAATGCCCTGGTCCAGGGCCACTCGGGTGATCAGCGGGATGGATCGCAGGCTCAGTCCGCCGGCGGCGTCGGCGAATCGTTGGAACACCTCCTGGCGCTGCGGCGGTGTGAGTTCCTGCAGGGCGGGCATCGGGGTGAGGATCCGCCGGGCGAAATCCTCCAGCTGCGCGGCGGTGGTGTGGGGCACCGAGATGGTGCGCACCTCGGGTCGCCGGACGAACCAGGCGGGCAGGTCGTTGGGCTGGTCCAGCAGCCAGAACACGGTGGGGTACAGGAGCGCCCTGTGGGGGCCGTTCAACCTTTGCGGGGCCACTCGGGAGGCGTGCGCCTCGGCCATCACCATCACCGAGTGGAGGTTGCCGTCCTGGACGTTTCCTCCCGGTGCCAGCCTGGCCGCCCCGGAGATCAGGAGCGCGCACGGGGGTTCCGGGGCGATCATCGCTGCCAGCACGGCACGGAGCTGCCCGGCTGCGGCGTCGATGTTCCCGTTCGGCGGTTGCACGGGAGCCGTGACGTTGAGACCCCGGGCGGTGGCCTCCTGCAGGGGGTGCAGGTCGCCGAAGAGGGGGCTCAGCCCGTCCACGGGATCGAAGGCCGCCACCGCGGGGAATCCTGCGGCGGTCAGGACGTGGCACAGTGCCTGCCGGGTTTCGAGATGACCCAGGGGCAGCAGATGGAGGTCGGTGGTGTCCCCCGTCAACACGATGTGCGGGTAGGAGGGCAGAGCGACATCCACCTCGCGAAGCCAGGTGGGGAGGGATTCGGGTTGCTCCTCCCGAGGTGCTGCCGGGGCGGTCATCGCCGCTGCTCCTGCTCGGTGGTGCGACGCTGCTCAGTGGCCCTGCGGGTGACCTGCCGGTGCGCGAGCGGCCGCAGCCCCGCGGGGAGATGGCTTACCCGGTTCTGGCGGATGCCGCGTTTCTCCAGCTCGGCGCGGAACGCCGCCAGGGCGTCGCAGAGAGCCTTTTCCGCCTGGGTGTCGGCGGCGGTGTCCGCCGGGCCTGCGATGCGCAGGGCGTCCAGTTCGATGCGGCCCGTGCGGGTCCGGGCCATTACTGCGTGCTGGGGGAACGCGGCGTGGGTCACGATGAGGGCGTCTTCTGCTCCTTCGGCCAGGAGCGGAGTGGGTTGGTAGCCGATTGCTTGGAGGCTGGCGCGCACGGCGTCGGCGACGAAACCCTCCTCGGCGCACCGGGCGGCCGTTTCGGCCTCGGATTCCAGCGCGGCGGTTCGCTGCTGTTCGGCCGCCCGCAGGGTTTCCCGGTGGCGGGCGTTGCGGCTGTCCACCTCGTCGCGGAGGAGCCGCAGCAGCATCCTCGAACGCTCCGGGGAAGCGGTCAGTGCCTCCGCTGCCTGTTCGGAGACGGCGGGGTCGGCGACGAGCTGACGCTCGACGACATCACGGGCGAGGTCCGCGAGTTCGGTGGGTCGCGGTCCGGTTTGCCGTTCCGCATTCCTGGTGCTGGTTTTCTCGGCCAGGGCCGCGGCGATCTCCGGGGAGACCGTGAACCCGGAAATCGCTTCGGCCAGTTGGCGTCTGGCGGTGTCCTGCTGCCGCCGGGCAAGTTCTTTCTCGATCCCGGAGCGGGCCTCGGAAATCAGGCGTTGAATCTCCCCGCACTGGGCCTCGACCTCCTCCGACGTGCCGGGGGCGGGACCGAAATCCGCGATGGCCGGAAGACCCAGGGAGCGCAGCTCACCGGTGATGCCCGCCAGATCTGACAGCAGGCCGTCACGCCGGGCAATTGCCGCGGCCAGCAGGCGCCGCTCCTTGGCCTCCGCCGATTCGACCACATATTCGCTCCATCCAGAACTCATCCCAGCCTCCCTCTCGTGGGCTCCAGGAAGTACTGACGGACAGGACCAACCCAAGAAATACGGGGCGGGTTCTGTTTGAAAACCTCCGTGCGCTGCTTTTCGAGGAGGAAACATGTCCAAGGTCTTGACTTCGCTTCCAGTGGGGGAACGGGCCGGACTCGTGTCCTCCGGTGGTCTCGACACCTCCGTCAAGGACCTGCCCAACGGCCAGGGTGGTTCCTGGGCGACGGAAGTGAACACCTCGGAACTGGACGTGGAGGAGATAGTCGACGTGATCGTCGCTGCCTTCCATGAGGAGGCGACCCGGCACGTCGAACTCGACAAGCTGAAGATCATGCACATCGGTATCCCTGAACGACGACTTCGCCGAGGACTCTGGGAGCCAGCACGCGGTGTTGCAGGAGCTGCGCAAGATGCTGGGCTGATCGTGTTTGATGAACGAGGGGTTCGGCCGGGCCGCCCGGGGCCGCCTGCACCTGTGATCGGGGAGCCAGATCCCGCCTCGGAAGACCGAGAGTGTCAGGATTGACCAACGAGAGGCGGGAGGGAAACGTCATGGGTCGCATGATTGACGTGGTGGCCGAGTGGCCCGAACTGTTCGAAGGTCTGAGCCCGCAGCGGATACAGGGACTGCGTGCTGCGTGTGCATCAAGTCAGCTTGAGGGGGATGTGCCTACCCATGAGGGTGTCGCCGATCTTGTGGCACGTACACGTGGGGAGATCACGCAAGAGGAGTTCATTGCCCGGGCGATCGCTCGCGCCGAGGCACGGGTCGGGCGGCCCGCACGATGATCCCGAGGTTCTGGGACTGGGAGGACTATTTCGATCCGGAGACCTATGACCCGGATGCGGAGTCGGGAACGTTGCGGAACCTGCTGGGCATCAGAGACCCGGAGGTTCTGCGTCAAGTCGAGTACGACGTCGTGAAGTTGCGTGAACGAGAATTGCGCGAAGGGGAAACGGAGGTTCCGCGGACCTGTGGTGTGGATCACCTTCGCTCGATCCACGGGTATCTGTTCCAGGACGTCTACGAATGGGCCGGGCAGTTCCGTACCGTCAACATCAGCAAGGGCTGGAGCCGGTTTGCGGACTGCGGCGACGGGGGGATCGAGAACTACTTGGGTAGTGCGCAGTACGCGGCAACCGAACTCCGGTGGGGTGAGCTTGACCGGGAACGATTCGGGGCTGCAGCCGCCTTGGTTTTCGCCTACTTGAACCATGCCCACCCGTTCCGGGATGGTAACGGCCGCGCAACCAGGGTCTTCATGCAGCACGTTGCCGAGCGGTCCCGGTTCGACCTCGACTTCACCCGCGTCGATCCGGAACTGTGGAACTACGCATCGTCGCTGAGCGCCCCACAGATTGGGGGCGGGGAGCCAGATCCCGACCCCTTGATCGGCGTGTTCCAAGAGTGTGCGATGGAGCGATCCAAGCCGCTCTGGTGGTCGTAGCACTCCTCGGCTGCGTGGTGTTTCACGGTTTTGCAGCACTCAATCCTGAAAAACGCCTCCGGAGGGGTGAAAGCCGGGTTGAGTGCTGCGCAACCGGGTGATCGCCAAGAAGACCTCCCGTTCGTGGGGTTCCGCGGACCTGGTTTCGTCCGTCAGGTACCGGTGGAGGTTGGTCATGACTGTTTTCGACTTGCTGGGGCGGATTCCCGACGACTCGCGGGTGCTGGAGTTCGCGGAACCACTGGCCGCGCTCGACGCGGAGTTTCCGGGCCTCGCCCCCAAGGAGTACCGGGGGGAGCCAGGGCGGGCGCTGGACCACATCGAGGAGCAGCTGGCCGCCATCGTCCGGATCGAGGAGGAGATGGAACTGGTCCGGGCGGAGCTTCCCGCGGTGGAAGCCGACGCCGCCCTGGAGGCCCGGCAGCGACGCGGCAAGTGGGTGCTGCTGGGGTTGCTGGCGGGGATCGTGCTGCTGGTCGTGATCGGGCAGGGGCTGCTGTGAACGCCCGGGCCAGACTGGCGCAGCTGCGAGCTACCCTCCGGGACGGAACCAACCGGATCCGCGACCACTACGCCGCCTCCAGCGGCGCGCTGATCAGCCACCTGGCCGAGGCCAGGGCGATGACCACCGACCTCGGCCGACGCATCCGGGACCTGGCCCGGGCCGGGCGCCCCGAGGAGTACGACCACTGGGACTCCGTCCGCTGGGACGACTGGCACCCCGACCTGTGGCTCCCCGCCGAACTCAGGATCGGCAGGACCAGCGTGGGAGGTTTCGACGACCTGCCCGCCACCGTCCCGGTTTTCACCGGCCGAACCGTCATCCTGACCAGCGAGGACGAGTCCGCCGCCCGGCATGCCCATGACGTCCTGCGGGGGCTGGCGGTGCGGTTCGCCGCGGCGATGGGCCGCGACATCGTCCTGCACTTCATCGACCCGTTCCGGGAGGGCCATGGTTTCCCCGAACGCCCCCTGCTGCCCGGAGTGGCGGCCCGCAGCATCGACGCCGTCGCCGACCTTAAAGCTGCCTTCGAGGCCGCCCACGCCGACTCGCAGGGCGACGGGAATCCCCGCCGTCACGTCGTCTTCGCCATGGATTACCCGCGCGGTTTCTCCCACCAGGCCGTGCAATACCTCGACCGCATCCCGCGGCTGCACAACGCGCAGCTCATCATCCACCACGACCTCACCGCCGCAGCCCCCGCCTCAACTGACCTGCAGGTCACCCGTCCCGTCGTCGTCGACGTGCGGGACGACGGCACCGCGACCGGGTGCTGGGGTCGCCTCGAGGCCGGGATCGACGCCCCACCGCCCGCATCCCTGACCGCCAGGATCGCCGAGGCCCTGCCGCAACGCAGGATCATCAATCTCGGCTGGGGCGATGTCAACCCCACCGATCCCGCCACCTGGTGGGGTGGCGAGGCCCGCGGCGCCGCCGTCGCCCGGATCGGCGCCGATGTCCACGACAACCCCATCGACCTGGTCATGGGCATAAACCCGGAGGGCCAGTCGCGTACCCACATGGTGATCGGCGGGACGCCGGGTTCCGGCAAGTCGGTGCTGCTGCACGTCATCATCACCAGTCTGGCCGCCCGCTACTCGCCCGACGAGGTGCAGTTCATCCTTATTGATGGCCGCGACGGTGCCGAGATGAAGTCGTACCGGCGGCTTCCCCACGCCCAGGCGGTGGCGATCCACACCCCGCGGGAACTCGCCGAGGGCGTCATCCGCGACATCCAGGCGGAGCTGGTCAGGCGCAACGGCCTGTTCGCCAGCAGGAACGTCCAGAACATCAACCAGCTTCCCAACGCCGCCCGTGGCGGGCTCGCGCGGCTCGTGGTGGTGATCGACGAATACCAGGCCTACCTGCAGGACCACCGTGGCGACATCGAGAAGGTGCTGTGGGACATCGTTTCCCGCGGCCGGGCCGTCGGCATCCACCTGGTGCTGGCCTCGCAGCGTTTCCACGCCTCCGGGATGACCAACCGGGAGGCCTTGTTCGCCAACGTCGACACCCGCATCTCCCTGCGGATGGCGCAGGACACCATCACCAACATCGCCGAATTCGACCAGTCGGGGCGCCGCCTGATTCTCGAACACTGCGAGAAAGCCGGCGATGTCGTGGTCAACACCAACCTGGGTGAGGCCCCGCACGTCGCGGGCCGGGTGGGTTTCCTGCCCGGCGACGAACTGACCCGCATCGTCGACGCACTCGCGGTACGGGGCGACGGACGGACCCCGCTGGTGCTCGACGGTCAGCAGGCCCCCGAGGCGGCGGAAAACCCCGCCCTGAAGGGGTTGGCGCGGATCCCCCGGGGCGAGGCGGTGACCTCCTGGGCGACGCGGTCGGCGGCTGAGGGGGGTCTCGGGGCGGCCAGCTGGCCCAGCCACGAGAACCCGGCCGCCTTCATCGCGGGCCGCACCATGACCATCCACGGCACGGCCCACGCCGTCATCCGGCGCGCTGCGAAACAGAACGTCGCCGTGATCTGCGAACACCCGGAGGTGCTCGTCGGGGTGATGCAGACCGGCATCGCGACCTGGTCGCGCACCACGCAACCCGCAGGATTCTCGCTGTGGCTGCTCTCGAGGCTGCCTGCCCGCGCCGGCGACCCGTGGCGGGGTGCCCTCACCGACCAGTTGCAGCGGCTTCTCGCCTGCGACGGCCACGGCTTCTGCCAGGCCACGAACGGGGCCCGGGCCGCGGAGCTGGTGGCCGAGGCCACCGCCCTGCTGGAGACGCGGGTCGCGATGGATGTCGACGCGCTGGCCGACGAGGACACCGTCGTGCTGGCGGCCGCCGGGCTGGAGCGGCTCCGCGAGTTCCAGAGCACAGAGGGTCGTTTCGGCCCGGAACCGGCCGAGGCCGCCACCGCGCTGAAACGTCTCACCGAGACGGGACCGGCGTACGGCATCCACGTGGTCTGCGCGACGACTTCGCGGGCGGCCTGGAACCAGGTGTGGCCGGACAAGCAGATGAACCAGTTCACCCACCGCTTCTACGGCCAGCTGTCGGAAACCGACTCCCACGCCCTCCTGGGCGACCAGCAGGGGCATCGCGTTGACAGCGACGACCTGATCGCCGGACCGGCCCGGATGGGCTACGGCGACGCGACCGCGGGGGTGGCGATCAGGTTTCTGCCCTACACCGCCGGCCCCGGTCTCAACGATGCGCTCACCAACCTCGGAAGGGGCTGAACATGGACGAGCTGCGTGAACAGTTGCGGATTTTCCTGCCGGAACTGGAGGCCTTCACCCAGCACCTGCGGCAGGTCAACATCGCCCTGCGCGACGCGGAATCGGAACTGAGGGGGATCTGGGATGACTCCTTCCAGAGACGGTTCCAGGCCGAGGTGGCGGCGCTGACGGGTCCGCTCGACGACTTCGCCGAGAACGACGCACCCCGGTTCGTCGACTTCCTCGACGGCAAACGCATCCAGGTGGAAAGGTACTTCAATGGCTGACCCCTCGGTGGTGGCGGAGAAACTCAGGGGCTACCGCGATTCCCTCATGGCCCAGCGTCTCGCGGTCGCAGGCGCCTTCCACCACCTCACCGTCGCCTATGCGCAACTGAAGAGCGTGTGGCGGGGCGAGGGCGCCAGGCAGTTCGAGGTGGAATGGGCCCGCGTCGCGGCCGCGTTCGACACCTACGCGGAACGGATCTCGCCGCTGATCGAGCTCCTCGACTACCGCATCGATGTTCTGCGCGAACTGGATCGGGGCATGTCGTGACGGAGCCGGCGGTGCTGGCCGGGAGGCTGCGCGAGTTCCGGGAACGGGTGATCGCGGCCCGGGCCGGGTCGAGTTCCCGGCTGGAACCGGCCCGGCTGGCGCAGCGGCGACTCGACGACGCCCTGAGTGTCCTGCGCGCCAACACCACCGGCGCGGGCAACGCCGCTGCGGAGACCGTGGCCCGTCTGGAGCGCGAGGAGAAGGCCCTCGACGATGTCTCGGAGCAGGTGGCGGAGACCCGGGAACGGGCCGGAGGGGCGACGACCCGGGCCCGGCGGGTCCAGGAGGTCGTCGGTTTGATGACGCAGCGTTGCGCGGCCCGGCTGGCGGCCGCCGAGGCCGAGCGGCGACGGATCGACGCCGAGCTGCGCACCGCGGGCGGGCAACGCCGCGCACGGCTGCTGCGGCGCCGCGAACGGGTGGTGGAGCTGGTCGAGGCGTGCGCCGCCGCGGTGGAGGCGTGCCGGGAAGCCGACCAGGCCGCGGGTCGCCCCCGGGCGGCC
>ERZ772827.447-NODE-447-length-22876-cov-9.387625_pt1 | contig 22876 bp, 29 predicted proteins | sample MGYA00580850_ERZ772827 | MGnify/ENA primary metagenome ERZ772827 (study PRJEB29015, sample SAMEA2737950) | human oral metagenome | biome: human oral; feature: human-associated habitat; material: dental | place: China | collected 2145 ... | reverse complement strand
TTTGATGTAACTAAAGGTTATAAGTTTAGTACATATGCAACATGGTGGATAAGACAAGCAATAACAAGATCAATAGCAGATCAAGCAAGAACTATAAGAATACCTGTACATATGGTAGAAACAATCAATAAGCTTGTAAGAACACAAAGACACTTACTTCAACAATTAGGAAGAGAAGCAACAACAGAAGAGCTTGCAGAAGAACTTCGGATTTACAGTAGAAAAAGTAATAGAAATTCAAAGAATATCAGTAGATCCAGTATCATTAGAAACTCCAGTAGGTGATGAAGAAGATACACATTTAGGTGATTTCTTACCAGATGAAGAAACTCCAGCACCACATGAATCAGCATCATACTTATTACTGAAAGAACAGTTAGAAGATGTAATGAAAAATTTAACTGAGAGGGAAGCAATGGTACTGAAATTAAGATTTGGACTTGATAATGGTAAGCGGAAGAACACTAGAAGAAGTAGGAAAAGTATTTAATGTAACAAGGGAAAGAATAAGACAAATTGAAGCAAAAGCATTAAAAAAATTAGGAGTACCAAAGTTAAAAGAAAAGTTACAAGAATATATGAATTAAGAGGAAAATAAAATGGAAAACAAAAATATAAGTTCTAACGGTGGAATACTGAATAAGAACGTAATGGAATTTTTTGAAAAAGTTTTTATAAAAAGTGATATTAATAATGAAAATATATCTGAAGAAGATAGGAAGATTTTGGATAAAGGGAAAGAAAATTTAAAAAAGATAGAAAATACTTTTTATCCTACACCTAAAGTGAATGGAAAAAATGATCGGGAATGGTAAGAGACCATTAAGTCTAAAAGATAGAGTCGATGATTATACTTTAGGGCTTGAACACAAGAAAGAAAGAAGAAAAGAAAAAGAAGATCAAGAAAGCCATTGGAGAAATCTTAATATGGCAAGAGAAGAAAGATAAAAATAACTCTTAATTTTAAGAGTCAAAGGTATAGGGGTACTTTTGACTCTTTTTTTGAGTATTTTAAAAAAAGTGATTGACAAAGATAAAAGATCAGAGTATAATGCTATCACTTTAATAAGTGTACATATTCTTATTAAAGTATGTGGAGCTAAAAAGAAAGGAGAAATAAAATACGAAAACTAATATATATAATTATTACAATAATTATACTATTCTTAAGTTATAATTATATTCTAAATAATTTTAAAATTTTTAATTTAATTCAAAATAAAAGTTATTCATATAATTTAAATCATAGTAATCAAAAAAATAACACTAACAATAATAAGATAGAAAAATACCCCATAAAACTATATTTAAAGACATTTCGGAAGAAGTTACGATATTGCTAGTACTAATATAAGAATTCCCCAATTTAATAAAAATTTTTCAAATTCCCCACATAAAAAGAAAGATAAAATAAGTATATGCAATATTATTACAGCTTTAAATTCATCAAATATAATTAATAATATAAAAGAAAGTATAATAAGTGTATATAATAGTATTTTAAATGATGAGGTTTTAAAAACTCCTTGGTTTATATATATTGAAGAGAAGAAAGAGCTTCATAAAATATATGAAGGGACAGCTCCAGAAATATTAAATAATGGATGTGGACATTTTGAAGAAACATCCATAGAGAAAGGAAATATTGCTTTAGCAGGACATAATAGAGGATATAATTCAAATCCGTTTAGATCATTAAAAGATTTAACTATAGGTTCTAAAGTATATTATAGGGTGAAAAATAAGCTATATGAATATCAAGTAATTGAAAAAGAAAAAATAAAAGAAACTGATTTTTCAAAGATTGATAGAAAAGATCGTATTTTAACACTTATTACTTGCATAGAAAATGAGAGAGAATATAGGCTATGTGTTACTGCTAAAGAAATATTTTAAATTTAAATTATTAAAATAGAATTATAATTAAAAATTAAGTAGGAGATAAGTAATGAATTATACGAATAATAAAAAAATAAGTTTAAAGAATATAAAGTTTTTAAAATATAGTAAATATATAGTTGTTTTGGCAATTATGTTTTTGCGGAATATCAAGAATAAGAACAAATGCAGATACAATAAAAACAAATGTTGAAGTAAAATATACTGCACCAATATTGATGAAATTTGGTAATATAAGAATAGATACCCCTATTGCAAAGGTAAATATTAATGGAAAAGAATATCCAGCATATTGCTTAGATGCTAAAAAAATAGGAGCAGGAGAGAAAATAAATAAATATGATTTAGAGATAAAGAAACAGATAGATAATAATCTTGTATATAGTATGATTATAAATGGTTATCCATATAAAAGCTTAGAAGAACTTCGGAGCAAAAACAGAAGCAGAAGCTTTTACTGCAACAAAACAAGCAGTATATACAGCAATATATGGAAGAAATACAGATGAATATTCAGCGATAGATAAAGAAGAAGGTAAAAGAACATATGATGTATATAAGAAAATTGTTGAAAATGGTAGAAGATCAGAAACTAAATTTATGGAAGGTACATTAAAAATTAGAGAATTATCAGATTGGATATTAACAGGAAAAGATAAAGAAAAAATTAGAAAAAAGATTAAGGTAGAATCAAATAAAAAAGGAAATGTTAGTATAAAACTTGAAAGTAAATTAAAAGATATTAAAATAATAGGTATTGATAATAAAGAAAAGAAAGAATTAAAAGCAAATGAAGAAGCATTTATTGAAATAGAAATAAAGAATATAAAAGAAGATGGAAAAGTATTATTAAAATTAGAAGCAGAGTTAGAAACAAATCCTATATATTTAGGAGAACCTGGAAATACAATAAATCAACCATACGCGGTATCTGGTATTAAGGTAAAAGGAAAAACAAGAACTGAAAAGGAATTTTATTATAAGAAAAATGAAACAAAAATAATACTTAAAAAGATTGATGGTAAAACTAAAGAAGGATTAGAGAATGTAGAATTTGAACTTCTTGATAAGAATAAAAAAATGATAAAAAAGGTTAAAACAGAAAAAGAAGGTATTATAACAATAAAAGATATATTAGAAGGAAAATATTATTTAAAAGAAGTAAAGACAAAAGAAGGATATGTTTTAGATGATAGACTTATAGAATTAGAAATAAAATATCAAGAAAATTTAGAAGTGGAAATATCAAATAATAAAATAGAAGTAAAAATACAACCTAAAAAAGTAGAAATAAAAAGCAAAAAAAGAGAAGAAAGAATATTACCAAGAACAGGATATTAATAAAAAGATACTATTATTAACAATTAGCTAATAATAGTATATATATTTAGAATTCTTTACTGAAGCTATCTTTAACAAATTCCTTAAGCTTATTAAATGCAGATATAAGAGAATTCTTATAACGAATAATTGTAGTAAGTAAAGAATTATCAAATGGATCAAGTTCTGAATTATTAGTTACAGAAAGATAATTTGCAGTTCTAGCTTTTTCATTTTCAACTTCTAATGAAAGTAGATTTTGGTTTGCAAGTTTTCTTAAAGCAGAAAGTGTATTTTCTTTAGTATAATATTTAGAAGTTGCTGTAGAAAGATTTGTATTATATTCAATATTCATATCTAATGAAATATCAGTTATTTCTTCAGTATTCTCATCAATTGAATCTATTAAATTTTGTATTAATTGAACTTGAGACTCTTTAAATAATTTAGCATATGGCTTTACAGCATGGAAATAAAGAGTTGATGAAGTAAGATCAGTTTTCTTTATAGGTTCTTCTATAATATCAGAATTTTCAAAATTAAATTCATTAGTTATAATGTTTGTATCTGTTTTAGGTTCTAAGATTTCACTGTTTACAAAAGCATCATTTGCTTCTATCCTAGAATCAAAATTATTCATAAAAATTTTATCATAGTTAGAATCTAATGTATCATTAAGTTCAGCTTCAAAATTAAAAATATTATTTTCAATACTTCTTTCAATTTCAGACTGTTTTCTTTCTTCAAGTTCATCAGCAAAAGTTTTAAAATTAGATGAAAGTATAACTCTTCCTTTATCATCTAAAGTAAACTCATTAGTTATTTCTTGATTTTGTATGAAATTTTGATTTAGATTATATTCTAATAAAAAGTCTGTATTAAAGAAAGGAGTGTCTAAAGGAGATTCTGTATCTTCAACAAATAGTGTTGGAGGACAGACATTATATGAATAATTTTGGTTAAAATTATTATCCCAATTATTTACTTCATTTCTAAATGCAAATTCTATGTTTTCAGCATCTGCAGGAATTGATATTGTTGCTACAAATCCTTCCACAGTACGTTTCATAGGAACTTCATTTGTGTTAGTCCAATTGTTTAATCCATAGTGAACAAAGACTTTTTTTGAATCTTTTAAATATCCACTATATGTTAATGTTATATTATCATTTGCAATTATCTCTTTTTTATCTATTTTTATTGCATTCATAAAATTACTCCAATCCTTTATCATATATACAATTATTATACTATTAAAAAAACAAGATATACATTAAAAGAATGTTAAATTTTAAGTTTTTTTGTTACACTTTTGTAACATAATAATAGCTATTATAATGATAAAAATTTGAATTTTTTGTATAAGTTGTATAATAAAAATATATTTATGATTTGGAATATGAGTTATATGATATAAGGTAAAATACTTGAAGTTATTTTATTTATGTTATATATTTTAAGTGTTAAACAATGGGTGATAATAGATTACTTAAATGATATTTAAATAATATGGAATAAACATTAGAATAATATTAGTATTAGTACTTAAGAAAAATTATAATATATATTATTATAGTAAAAAATATAGTAAGAAAAAGATAAATGAATAAGGAGAAATAATGGCAAAAGAAAAGAAAAAGAAGAAAGATATAGTAGTATTAGATAAAGCAGATATAGAAGGAAGAAAAAAAGCATTACAAAAGGCCATGCTTGATATTGAAGAAGCATATGGTAAAGGATCTATAATGAGACTTGGAGAATATAAGACAGAAGATATAGAAGTAATACCAACAGGAGCATTAGCACTTGATGTTGCACTAGGTGTAGGAGGTATACCACGTCGGAAGAATTATAGAAATATATGGACCAGAAAGTTCAGGTAAAACTACACTTACTCTTCATATTGTTGCAGAAGTACAAAAAATGGGAGGAGAAGCAGCATTTATAGATGCAGAACATGCACTTGATCCAATATATGCTAAAAAATTAGGTGTTGATATTGAAAGATTAATAGTTTCACAACCAGATAATGGAGAAGAAGCATTAGAAATTACTGAAAAACTTATAAGAAGTTCAGCAGTAGATTTAGTAGTAGTAGACTCTGTTGCTGCATTAGTACCAAAAGCAGAAATTGAAGGAAATATGGGAGATAGCCATATGGCACTTCAAGCAAGACTTATGAGTCAAGCTTTAAGAAAAATAGCAGGACAAATGAATAAAACAAATACAACAGTTATATTTATAAACCAAATAAGAGAAAAAGTAGGAGTTATGTATGGTTCACCAGAAGTTACACCAGGAGGAAGAGCACTTAAATTTTATTCATCTGTAAGAATAGATATAAGAAAAGCAGACAAAATCTTAGAAGGTGGTGTAATGGTAGGTAATAAGACTAAAGTAAAAATAGTTAAAAATAAAGTTGCAGCACCATTTAAAGAAGTTATGCTTACAATGAGATATGGTAAAGGTCTTGATACAGACGGAGATATTATAAATCTTGCGATAGATTTTGGAGTAGTAGAAAAAGCAGGATCATGGTTTAGCTATAATGGTGAAAGAATAGGACAAGGTAGAGAAAAAGTAAGAGAATATATGGAAGCAAATCCAGATAAGAAAGAAGAAATAGAAGAAAAAGTTAAACAAATGGCAAGAGAAAATACATCATATGGAATGATGGAAGATGATGACGATGATACAGGAGTAGTAGAAACAGAAGAATAATTGTATTTTAAATATTATATTTTATGTGTTAGAATGTTATATAAATGTTCTAACACATATTTTTATGGTATGATATAAGTGTTATTATTAATAGTTAAAGATAAAAAGAGAAAGAAAAAAAGAAAAAAAGAATAAAATAAAAAATAATTATTAAAATAGAAATAATTACAAAATATTATATTAGGAAGAAAAAAGCATGATAGACTGGAAAGAAGAAGAAAGATTTGATAAATATAAGACAAGAGTTTTTAAATTTGTACTATATAAGCCAAGAACAGAAAAAGAAGTATATTATAAGTTTAAGAATTTTGAAGATTCAGACATATATTTAAAAAAAGTTATAGAACTCTTAAAAGAACTTAAATATATAGATGATAAAAGATATGCAGAAATGTATATAGAAGATAGTATTAATATAAAAAGATTATCAAGGTTTGAAATAAGAAATAAGCTTAGAGAAAAAGGAATTAATAATCAAGATATATATGATGCGATAGAAAGATATAGTGATGAACTTAGAAGTAAAGAAATCGATAATGTAATTCAAATTTTAAAAAAGAAAGACTATGTATATTTAGAAGAAGATAAGAAAAGAAAAGTAGAAAATTACTTATATAGAAAAGGATATGTACATGAAAGTATTTCTTTAGGAAAAGAAGAGGTACATTATTTACATGAAAAAGGTGATATATAATGAAAGAAAATATTAACAGCAATAATAAGTATGAAAAATATATAGATAAATATAATAAAGAAAAGAAAAAAACAGATATATCAAAATATAATATAAAAATACAAGATTTTGAAGGGCCATTAGACTTGTTATGTTTTTTAGTAAAGAAAAATAAGATGGAAATAGACAATGTTAATATATACAAAATAATAGAGGATTATTTAGAATATATATATATATTAGAAACATTAAATTTAGAAATAGCAACAGAGTTTATAACAATGGCATCAATGCTAATATATATAAAATCAAAAAAAATTCTTCCTAATATTAATAAAGAAGAGGAAGAAGAATTAAGTGAAGAGGCATTAAAAGAAAAATTAATAACATATAAAAAATATAAAAAAATAAGTAAAATTCTAGAAGGAAAATATGAAAAATATAATTATAGGATAAATAAAAAAAGGGAAGAACTAAAATTAGGTAAAAAAGAATTTGAAGGTATATATACACCATATACATTAACAAGAAGTTATAAGCTTCAAATAATTAAATATGATATGAAAGAAAATATAAATAAAGATAATATAGAAAAATTAGTAATAAAAGAAAAAGTAAGTGTTAAAGATAAAATAAAAGAAATGGTTACATTTTTAACTAAAATTCCAAAATTCATATTTAATAAAGTATTTTTAAATAAAGAAAAAAGTAAGGATGAGGTAATATCTGCATTTTTAGGAATACTTGAAATGGCAAAGAAAAATGAAATAAATATAAGTCAGGAAAAAATATTTAGTGATATTTTAGTAGAAAAAAATAATAAAAAAGATATATAATAATAGATATAAAAAAATATAAATATGTTATAATATATGTATATGAAAATATATTAATAATAGATAAAATAGGAGATAAATATGAAAGATAAAGCAATGGATTTTTTTAAAAGTTTAACTTCAAAACAAATTATATTAGGCATAGCACTTGCTGTTCTAATAATATATGTAATAAGATTAAACTCATTAAAAAATATATTAATAATAATACCAGCATTATTAATTGCAATAACAGTACATGAATTTGGACATGCTTTTATGGCAAGAAAATATGGTGATGAAACATCAAAAGGAAGAATTACATTAAATCCTTTTAAACATATAGACTTGATAGGATTATTATCATTATTTGTATGTGGAATAGGTTGGGGAAAACCAGTAGAAATAGATCCCAATAATTTTAAAAAGAACAAGATACCAGTAGATAGAATTGAAGCAATAGTATCATTAGCAGGACCTAGTGCCAATTTTATAACTGCAATATTGCTTGCAATAATTTTAAAATTATTTATTGTATTAGGTATAATAGGTCTTACAACAAATTACTTATTATTCCAAATGATATCACAAGCAATAATAATTAATATAGGGATGGCAGTATTTAATTTAATACCAATACCACCACTTGACGGATACAAGATAGTTAAACCATATATAGGACAAGATTTAGTAAATAAAGTTTCAGAAAATGAAACAATTATAACAACAACATTTATAATAATTATATTAATATCTAATGGGTCATTTATGACTGGAATAGTATATAATATATATGCATTAATAACTAAATTAGTATTGTTATAATAAAAGATATAAAATTTAAATTAATATATTAAGGTAATAATAAAGTAGGATAATACCCTACTTTATTATATTTTTCAATGATTCACATAAAAAGTTGCAATTTGACTTTTATATAATAAAAGAGTATAATATATATGTATAAATGTGAAGGAGAAAAGAATAGATGATCTCAAAAAAAGATATTGATGAACTTCCAAGAAATAATAAAGGATTAAATATGTTTGGAGGAGCAGAAAAATTAACAAAACAGTATAAAGAAGTAGAAAAAGAAAAGAATAAAACAATAATATGTAAAGATATAGAATTAGAAAGATAATAATATATTATTTTAAATTATTATAAGTCTTAATATTATAAAATTATTATAAATATATTACAAAAATAATAAAAAAAGCAATAAATATAGTTTTTACGTGTTAGAAGAATAATAATATAATATATAATTTAAGATGATATTAATAAAAAGGAAGAGGTAATATGAAAAAATTAAAATTAATAGTAGCAACAACAATTATAACAATAATGATGTTAACATATATAATTAATGTATTTGCTGCAGTTACAGCAGGACTTACTATAACACCTAAGAAAAATGTAGTAGCACCAGGAGAAGAATTTACTGTAGAAGTAAAAGCAGAATCTATTGATGCAGGTAATAACGGACTATCAAAGGTAGAAGCTACTTTAGCATATGATGATAAAGTATTAAACACTATAATGGAATCACAAATAGAAGGTATGTCTGGATGGAAAGTTAAATATGATACATTTTCAAAAAAAATAACAGCAGAATCAGCAGTTGGTATTAAGACAAATGGATCAATATTCCAAATATCTATAAAAGCTAAACCAAATACAGCTACTGGTACAAGTACATCTGGAAGTACTAGTAATTTAAGTGGTGGATCAGTATCACTTGGTGGAACATCAAATTTATCAGGAACAGGTACAGGTACTGGTGCTGGTACAACAGGACAACAAACAAATATTGAACTTAAATCAATTAAATTAACAGGTGGACTAGATACAGGTACAGCAAATGATATATCAACAACTATAACTATAGGTGGAGATACATCACAAGCATTACAACAACCATCAGGACAAACACAAGTACCATCTGTCCCAACACCAACAACACCAAAACCAACACCATCAGTAACACAAACACCAAAACCAGTTGTTGAACAACCAACAAAAAATCCTAAAGCAGGTATAGAAGATGCACCAATAATGCTTATGGCAGCACTTGCTATAGTAGGTACAATATCATTTATATTACTTAAAAGAGCAAAATAAAAAAGAATAATACTAGAAAAAAGATAGAAAGATATAGTAAAAAATACTATATCTTTTTATTTAATTAAAATACATTTAAATAGTATACATGAACAATAAAATGTAGTATAATATACTTATTGCAACTGAGGGATACATATAATTAAAAATTTAATATATGTAGGAAGAAAAATGAAAAAATTATTATTAATTTTGAGTCTAACAGTTATTACTGTTAATGTTGTTGCAAATGAAAACAATAGGCTATTTAAAAGTATCAGAAATGATATGCTCATAAATAAGAGCATTAAACAAATTGAAGGGGTTAAGAAGGTAATATTAGGTGAAGGAAAAAACTTAATATTATTTACAGTAAAAAAAGATATCAAGAATATCGATATTGATATTTTTGATGAAAGTGGAAAACGTATTATCGATAAATCCATGAGAGATGGATTGTCGATGCTTGAGAGAGGAGGTGTAAGTGAAATTACCTTGGAATCATTCGAGCAAGATGGACAATTATTTCTTGAATTTAATGGTATTCAAAAAGATGAAGAGATAAGTATAGAGATAGCGTTTGAATCAGAATATATCGATGATATAGAGGATGTCATTGATATTGAGTACATGGACTGATATAGGAATGTCTTTTTTAATATTTAAGGTAAAAGGATATAAAAAATAAGCCCTATAATTTAGGGCTTATTTTTTTGTTACAAATTTATTCGGCAGAACCATAAGATATTTTTATGAACACCAGATCTTCCGTTTTTAAGGAATTGATCTCTGGATCATCTTTATACCTAAGTTCAACCCTCTCATTTCTGGTATTATACATGTTGTATTCCAATATATTGCTGTTAAGAAAATTATTATTGTTAATAATATATTCATTTTTATTATTATCATAAACGAATAAATTAATATCAATGCTTTTTAATAACTCTTGATTTGTTATTAAAATTTTAATTCTTGAAATTTTTGGATCGTTTAAATCCAAAATGACTTTATGATTCAAGATATCTTCATTTTTTACTATGATGATTCTTTCGTTATCTCCTATAAATTCTCTGTTATAGCCTGTTGTAAATAATTTTTGGTTTTTCTTTGCAACATTAGTTATTACAACCCTTTTATGGGTATGTAAATTGAAGAAAAATAAGACTATTGTGCTTAAAATTATACTAAGTGATACACTTACCAAAATACCTTTCAATGATTTTTTCGAATTAATGTTAAAATTTTGTAACATTTTTAGTTCCTCCTATATTAAAATTTTTTATTATAGTATAACCATTTTGTTGTTCTATAATTATTATAACATAAATATTAAGTTATGTAAACTGTTTTTTGGAATATTTTAAAACCACCCTATTTTTAGAGTGGTATGTTTTATTCATTGTTAAAATTATTTAAGTCATATTTATCCATATCTAGTGATGGGATAGTTTCTTTCTTTGTAAGTGGTCTTGGTATATGTATTGGGTCAAATGTATCTCCATTATATGTTTTTATTTTAATATCTTTAGTAAAAAGATCAGAATAGTTATAGTTTATAATCTTATTATCATCAAATTTTACTCTAAAATAGTTTTTATATGTATCTTCAACTGTACAAATTTTACCTAATTTTTTACCACGTTTACTAATAGGTTCTATAATTAATATTTCTTCACCTATTAAATCTGTTAAGTTTCCTTTTAAGTTTTCTAAATCTTCTTTTATGTATCCCATAATTCCTCCTTGTATCTATAGATAGTTACTATAGATTAAAACTTGTTTATTATTATTTTCTTATTATTATTTTTTACTTTTATTTTAAAAATATTTTTGTTTAATTAAGGGATAAAAATTATATATTGTATTATTTCTTTTATATAATTATTTTCTTTCTCCCTTATACTTAATTATATATCAGTGATTTGAAAATGTGTCAAAAAACTATATTCATTTTTGTAAGTTTAGTGTTAGAAAAGACATGAGGGAGTAAGTGTTAAGAGAAATGTTAAAATAATGTAACATTTTGAAAGGTATACATAACACGGTTTATTTTATATTTGTAAATTTAAAAAAAGTTGTTGATTTTTTAGGTATAAAGATATAACATATATGTATAATCTAGAATTTAAGGAGGAAGAAAGATGAAAGTAGCAATAAACGGATTTGGAAGAATAGGAAAAATAGCATTCCAAATAGCAATAGAAAAAGGATTAGATGTAGTAGCTGTAAATGACCCATTTTTAGCACCAGACTATATAGAATACCTATTAAAATATGATACAGTACATGGAAAATTCAAAGGAGAATTATCACATGACGAAAATAATATAATAGTAAATGGAAAGAAAATAAGAGTGTTTAACGAATTAGAACCAAAGAATGTTCCTTGGGGAGAATTAGGAGTACATACAGTTATAGAATGTTCAGGTGTGTTTGTAGAAGTAGAAAAAGCACAAGCATTCTTAGATGCAGGAGCAAAAAAAGTAGTTATATCTGCACCATCAAAAACAGCACCAATGTTTGTAATGGGAGTAAATAATGATAAATATGATACATCAATGAATATAGTATCAAATGCATCATGTACAACAAACTGTTTAGCACCAGTAGCTAAAGTTTTAAATGATAAATTTGGAATTATAGAAGGGTTAATGTCAACAGTTCACTCAATAACTGCAACACAAAAAACAGTTGATGGAACATCTAAAAAAGACTGGAGAGGTGGTAGAGCAGCAGCAGCAAATATTATACCATCAAGCACAGGAGCAGCAAAAGCAGTTGGTAAAGTAATACCAGAATTAAATGGAAAATTAACAGGTATGGCATTTAGAGTACCTACACCAGATGTTTCAGTTGTAGACTTAACAGTAAGACTTGCAAAAGAAACAACATATGAAGAAATATGTAAGGCAATGAAAGAAGCTTCAGAAGGTGAATTAAGTACAATATTAGGATACACTAAAGATGATGTAGTTTCTTCAGATTTTGTACATTCAACAAAAGGATCAGTGTTTGATGAAAAAGCAGGTATAATGTTATCACCAACATTTGTTAAAGTTGTATCATGGTATGACAATGAATGGGGATATACTTCAATGCTTATAGAATTTGTAAGATATATCGGAGAAAAAGAAGGAGTATATAACGCATAATGAATAAATTAAGTAAAAAAAATGTAGAAGATATAAAAGATTTAGAAGGAAAAAAAGTATTAGTAAGATGTGATTTTAATGTTCCACTAGATGAAAATAGAAATATAACAGATAATAGTAGAATAGTAAAAGCATTAGATACAATTAAATACTTATTAAAAAACAATGCTAAAATAATCTTATGTTCACATTTAGGAAGACCAAAGGGAGAGTTTAAAGAAGAATTTTCATTAAAACCTGTAAGAGATGAACTTGAAAGACTTTTAAATGTTAATGTTATTTTAGCAAAAGATGTTGTTGGAGAAGATGCAAAAGAAAAAGCACAAAATCTAAAAGAAGGTGAAATATTATTACTAGAAAATGTTAGATTTGAAAAAGGTGAAACAAAAAATGATGAAGAATTAGCAAGAAAGTTTGCAGGACTTGCAGAAATATTTGTAAATGATGCATTTGGAACAGCACATAGAGCACATGCTTCAACAGAAGGAGTAACAAAATATTTACCAGCATATGCAGGATATCTAATAGAAAAAGAAATAGAATTCTTATCAAATGCTATAAACGATCCAGAAAGACCACTTCTTGCAATACTTGGAGGAGCAAAGGTTTCTGATAAGTTACTAGTTATAGACAGTTTATTAGAAAAAGTAGATAGCTTAATAATATGTGGAGCAATGGCATATACATTCTTCTATTCAATGGGATTAAATGTTGGAACAAGTCTTTGCGAAAAAGATATGGCAGAAGCAGCACAAAAAATAATGAAAAAAGCAGTTGATAAAAATGTAAAAATATTATTACCAGTAGATGTTGTTGTATCAGATAAGTTTGAAGCAACAGAAGAAGAAGCACAAGTAGTTCCATATGATAAGATACCAGAAGATTTAGGAGGATTTGATATAGGACCTAAGACAGCAGAAATCTTTGAAGAAGAAATAAGAAAAGCTAAAACAGTAATATGGAATGGACCAGCAGGTGCATTTGAAAATCCTACATTTATGAATGGTACAGCATCTATTGCAAGAATAATTGCAGATACTGACTGTATAAGTATAATAGGTGGAGGAGACTCTGCAGCAGCAATAGTTAAATTAGGACTTGAAGATAAGTTTTCACACATTTCAACAGGTGGTGGAGCATCTTTAGAATTTTTAGAAGGTAAAGATTTACCAGGAGTTGTTGCATTATTAGATAAATAATATAATTAAATAGGGGATATAGCTTTAAATTAGTTATACCAGTAGAAATGGTATATTATAAAAAGCTATATCTTTTGTTATATATAATATGGTTGGAAAAATGGTTTGCATATGGTAAAATTGCATAAGAATAAATATTAATTAAATAATATATTATAAAAATGTGGAGGAATATGGAAATAGTTGATGTAAAGTTTAAAGAAAAAGAATATAGTTTTCATTATAGGGTTGCAGGAGTAATAGAAAAAGAAGGAAAATATTTAGTTCAACAAATATCTGGAAAAGATTATTATATACTTCCTGGAGGGCATGTCCATATAGGAGAAACATCAATAGATGCAATAAGAAGAGAGATAAAAGAAGAGGTTGGAATTGAAGTAGAAGAAAAGGATTGTAAGCTTTTTTGTTATAATGAAAATATATTTGAAAGAGAAGGAAAGATAGAACATTGGTTAGAACAATATTATATAATATTAACAGATTTAGAACTTCAAGATAGTTGGGAATTTGTAGAGCATGATATTGATGGTATAAAAACATTAAAATATAATTTTATAGAATCTGATAAGATAAATGAGATAGATTTAAAACCAGAAATATTAAAAGAAATTTTAAAAAATAAGAAGTTTGATAATATATTTCATAATATATCTTGTAATATTAAGAAATAATCTAATTTTGAAAAAAATATTTAAAATATAGATATAATAATAGTATAATATATATTAATATATACAAGGTTTAGAGGTAGTATGAAACAAGAACAAAAGGAAAAGATAAAAGTATGGTTTAACAATATAACAGAAAAAACATATAATTTGTTAAATACAAAAGGTAGTTTAGATAATATGTATAATGTTGTAGATAAGATTAGAAATGTTACATTAATTACGTTAATATCGATTATAGTTATAATGACATTAATATCTATATATACAGTTATTGCAATGCCAAAAGATGTACAAATAGGTGAACAAAGTGCTATAGAATATAATAATATAATTGCAAAAGTAAGTACAAAAGAATTTGATAATAGTATGGATACATATACAGAATTACCAGTTATAAGAGGGAAAATACAAGTAAAAAATAAGTTTAAGAATGCTATAAGTACAAAAGAAAAAATGAATAATTTTACAGGTACTAAAACAAAGATAACATCAGCAATACCAGAATTTAATATAGAAGAAAATCAGGTAAATAAGGAGATTTTAAATAAGATTTCAGAACTGAACCAAAAGATAAAAGATGGTGTTGAAGGAAAAAGTAATACAAAAAAATTAGAAATATCATATATAGGATATGGTAATAATATTGTAGTATCATTATTATTAGATGTTACAGAAGATGAAAAAAATGTTAAGTATATGTACAATTATGATTATGAAAAGAAAAAAATGCTTACAATAGAAGAATATATTAAAGAATTAGGTTTTGATTCATCATCTGTAATATCTAAGATAAAGGCAGAAGCTATGAGACAAAACAAGCAAGTCGATTTAAAAAAATATATAACAGATGAATATGGAAATATAATTGTATTTTTAGATAATCGGAAAAGTAATAACGGTAGAATTTGAACTTAAAAATAATGAAAATAATAATTAAAATATTAGTATAGGAGAAATAATAAAGAGAAAATGGAAAGAATAGAAGATTTTAAAGAATTTGTAAAAATGTTTAAAAAAATAATTGATGAAAGCAGTACAATAGTATTAACAGCACATTTAGATCCAGATGGTGATGCAATAGGTTCTGCATTATCATTATGTTTAGCATTAAGAAAAATGGGAAAAAAAGCAGATGTTGTTTTAGATGAGATACCTAAAGTTTTTTATGAACTTGAAGGAGCAGATGAAATAATACCAGTTAAAAAAATTAGAGAAATGGATAAAAGATATGATTTAGGAATATTTTTAGATAGTAATGATAAAAAACATATAATGTTGCCAGATGAAATATTAAAAAGAGTAGATAAAAGCATATGTATAGACCATCATATAGGTGGAATACCATATACAGATATACTATATTTAGAAGAAGAATCACCAGCAGTATGTGAAATTGTGTATAAGATTTTAAAAGAATTAAAAATGGAAATACCTAGAAATATAATGATGCCAATAATAGTTGGAGTTGTAACAGATACAGGAGGATTTAGATATCCAGAAACATCTGTAACAACATTTGAGATAGGAAAAGAAGCCTTAAAACAAGGTATAGCTCTTTATGAAATATATGAAAAATATTTATGTATGAAAACAATGAGAGCATTTGAAATACAAAGAAAAGCAATAGATAGAATAAAATTCTATTTAGATCGGAAAACTTGCGATAACTTTTGTAGATAATAATGATAAAGAATATGTAGAAATATCAAAAGGGGATACAGATCGGAATTGTAAACATACCAAGAGATATAGAAGGTGTGGAAATGGCTATATTTTTAAAAGAAGATAATGGATCAACAAAAGCATCTATAAGGGCAAAAAATACAGCACATCATATTGATGCTAGAAATTTTTCAGTAATGTTTGGACGGTGGAGGTCATAAAGGATCAGGTGGATTTAAAATACCTAAAACACCAAGAGAAAATTTTGATATGATTGTAGAAAAAGCAGTTGAATTTTTAAAAGAAGCAAGTGAGAATAAGTAATGGAAGATGGATTAATACTTGTATACAAAGAAAAAGGAAAGACATCTAGAAAAGTAGTTGAAGAGATATCAAAAAAGTACAATAAGAAAGCAGGACATATAGGAACATTAGACCCAATGGCAACAGGAATGTTGCCAGTTCTTATAGGTAATGGTACAAAACTTTCTAAATATTTAATAGAACATGATAAGATATATTTAGTAGAAATGAAATTTGGATATTTAACAGATACCTTAGATATAGAGGGTGAAATATTAGAAGAAGATAGAAGATTTAGAGAAGAAAATATTGTAGATAATGATTTTTTTGACAGAATAATAGCTTCAATGAAAAAAGAATTAGGAAGAAAAAAACAAATTCCACCAATATATTCTGCTAAAAAACTAAATGGAAAAAAATTATATGAAATAGCAAGAATAGATAAAGAAAAAGCAACAGAAATGGCAAAGGAAAAAACAAAAGAAATAACAATATATAATATGTATGATATATCTTTAAAAGAACTTTGGGAAAATACTCCTAAAGATATATCATTAACATTTAAAGTAGAATGTTCATCAGGTACATATATTAGAAGTTTAATAAGAGATATTGCAAAAAATATGGAAACATATGGTGTAATGACAGACCTTAAAAGATTATCTGTGGGTAAATATAATATGGAAGAAAACATATCAGAAAATGATTTTAAAGATAATATATTAAAAACATATACAGAAAAAGAGGTTATAGAGGATAATTTTAAAAATAGTGTATATTTAAAAGAACATAGAAAAAAAGCTTTTTTAACAGGACTTAAAACAAGTATTTCAAGAGAGAAATATGATGATGGAATATACAAGGTATATATTGAAAATAATTTGATTGGACTTCGGAGAAGTAAAAAAAGGTGAACTTAAGAGGAAGTACGTTATGTCAAAATATATTTAAATTATAAAAATACAAGTGATGGTAAACTATATAAATAAGCAGGAAATAGTGTTAGTGTACCAGTAATAGAAAGGATAGCTAAAAATATAATAGAGGCTTTAGAAAAAAATGAAGATATATGAAATGTTAAAAGAAGCTAATGAAAAAGCAAGAAAAGCAAATATAGAAGAATATGAACTGAAAGTAAGGTATATATTTGAAGATCTTTTTAAAGAAAAAGAAGTAGATGAAAAAGAATTTTTAGATGCAATTGATAAACTATGTGCAGGATATCCATATCAATATATAACAAAAAATGCAAACTTTTTTGGGTATGATATATATGTAGATGAAGATGTCCTTATACCAAGGCTTGATACAGAAATACTTGTAGATTGTATATGTAAACATATAGAAGAAAAGTATGATAAAGAAGATAGTATAAGAATATTAGAAATAGGTGTTGGAAGTGGAGCATTAATAGTTGCAATATTAAAAAGATTAGAAGAATATAGTAATATAATAATTGATGGTATAGATATATCTAAAGGGGCAATCGAAGTTGCAAAGAAAAATATAGAAAAATATAATCTTGAAGATAAGGCAAATATATATATGAAAGATATATTAAATGAAGAGATTGAAGAAAAATATGATATAATATATTCAAATCCACCATATTTAACTTCAGATGAAATGGGAGAGATATCTGATGATGTAAGAAAAGAACCAAGTTTAGCACTATATGGTGGGGAAGATGGTTTAGAATATTATAGAAGAATAATTGGAATAATAACAAAAAATAATAATTTAAAAGAAGATGGAAAGCTTTTTTTAGAGATAGGATATATGCAAAAACAAGAAGTATTTGATATAGCAAAAGAAAATGGATATAATGAAGAAAATATTTCTTGCATAAAAGATTTAGAAAATAGGGATAGAGTAATAATATTATGCTAAAAAAAGAACAATTAATTTTAGAAATAATAGAAAAAAATATTAATACAAAAGCAAATACATATATAGAAAATTTATCACTTTTACTTGGAATGATGATAGGTAAAGACTATACAAAATACAAGGATAGTATAGGTAAAGAAAATGATTTAAATAACCTAAAACAAAGAATATGTAGATATATAAGAAGTATATGTAATGAGATAGGTATAAATAATTTAGAAGAATTAGAAAAAATATATGGATATAATTATGAATATATAGAATTAAATATTTTAAAAGGCCTATGTATAACACGGAATAAGTATAAGTAATATGGAAAAAAAATATGAAATCCGTTTAAGATATTTAAAAAAAATAGTAGCGATTGAAAAATTATTGAAAGATAATAATATAGAATATACAGAAAATAATAATACATATATATTAACAAAAGGTGATAGTATTGCAGAATTTTTAAGAATACTTAATTTAACAAATTTTCTCTTAAGATTTGAAGAAAAAAGAATACAAAAAGAATATATGAATAATTCAAATAGAGCTATTAATTTTGAAATAGCAAATATGGGAAAGATTATAAAAACATCAAGTGAACAATTAGCATTATTTGAAAAATTAAGAAAAGAAGGAAAAGAAGAAATGCTAACAAAAAAACAAAAAGAGTTTTTAGATGTAAGGATGGAAAATCCAGATATAAGTATTGGGGAGATTGCAAAAAAGCTTCGGAATCTCTAAGACTTCAGCATATAATAGGTATTTAGGTATAAAGAAAATGTTAGAAGATAAAAATAGATAATATAACGACAATAAATAAAAAGGAAATAGAGGATAAAAACAATATAATTAATGAATATAAATAAAGGTATAAAAAAAAATAATAAATTAGAAAGATACAAAGATACTAATAGTATAAAAAAAAATAAAATTAAGAAGAGAGGAATATATATACATATTCCTTTTTGCAAACAAAAATGTGGATATTGTGATTTTCATTCATTTGCTAAAATAGAAGATTTAAAAGAAGAATATGTAGAAGCATTGTGTAATGAGATAAAAGAATTTTCAAAACATATACCAGATGAAGATAAATATATAGATACAATATTTTTCCGGAGGTCGGAACACCAAGTATGTTGGAAAAAAAAGAGGTTTCTAACATATTAAAAACTATATATAATAATTTTAATATAGATAGTGATGCAGAAATAACTTTAGAATGTAATCCAGAAAGTATTTCAGATGATAAGATGAAAGGATATAAGAAGTCTGGGATAAACAGAATTAGTATTGGTGTTCAAAGTTTAGATAATGAAATATTAAAAATAATAGGAAGAATACATGATAGAGAAGAAGTATTTGAAAAATTTAAAATAGTAGAAAAATATTTTGATAATATATCTATAGATATGATGTTTGGACTTCCTAATCAAACATTAGAAATATTAAGAAACAATTTAGAAGAAGTTGTTAATACTTTTGGTAAAGAGGGTAAATTAAAACATATTTCGGTATATTCTTTAATTTTAGAAAAAGGAACAAAGTTTTGGAATAATAGCAAGATAGAAAAAATGCTTCCAAATGAGGAAGAAGAAAGGAATATGTATATAGCGGCACAAGAAATACTAAAGAAAAATGGATATATGCAATATGAAATATCAAATTTTTCAAAAGAAGGCTATGAATCAAAACATAATGTTAATTGCTGGAAACAACATGAATATTACGGATTTGGAATAGGAGCATCATCATACTATAATAATGTAAGATATACAAATATACGAGTGATATATAGATATATAGAAAAATATTTAAAAGGGAAAAATAAGAAGTTTGTAATAAGAAGAGAAGGAGAAGAATTAGAATTAAATAGAGAAAATATAAATAAAGAAAAATTACAGTCTAATATGAAATATATATATGAAAATTATAATATCATAGAAGAACAAAGTTTTGAAGAGAAATTAAGAGAAAAGATTATAATAGGACTTAGGATGGAAAAAGGAATAGTTCTAGAACAAGATATGATTGAAAATACTGAAATATATGAGGTTATTTTAAAATATATAAGGTTAAAATTTTTAAAAGAATATATTGGAGAAGATTCTAAAAAATATATTTGCTTAACAGAAGAAGGAAAAAACTGTGCAAATATTATATGGCAAGAACTTGTGTAGTGTGATATAATTAAAAAAATATAAATGAATAATAGTTAAAGAATAAAAAGGAGGTATGTATGTATTCAAAAAAAGTTGATAAAAAATGGCAAGATAAATGGAAAGAAGAAGGAATATATAAGTTTGATAAAAATAATAAAGGAGAAAAACTATATGTTTTAGAAATGTTCTCATATCCATCAGGAGCAAAATTACATTTAGGACATTGGTATAATTATGGATTAACAGATTGTTATGCAAGACTTCAAAAAATGAGAGGATATAATGTTTTTCATCCAATGGGATTTGACTCATTTGGACTTCCAGCAGAAAACTATGCAATAAAAACAGGGGTACATCCAGAAGTATCTACAAAACAAAATATAGAAAATATGAAAGTACAATTAAGTGAAATGGGAGCTTCATTTGATTGGAGTTATGAAATTAAAACACATGAACCAGAATATTATAAGTGGACACAATGGCTTTTTACATACCTATACAAAAAAGGGCTTGCATATAAGAAAGAAGCACCTGTAAACTTCTGCCCATCATGTAATACAGTTCTTGCAAATGAACAAGTAATACAAGGTGAATGTGAAAGATGTGGAAGTAGGATAGAAAGAAGAAAATTAAGTCAATGGTTTTTTAAGATAACAGATTATGCAGAAGAATTATTAACAGGACTTGAGAAATTAGACTGGCCTGAACTTACTAAAAAAATACAACAAAATTGGATAGGAAAAAGTATTGGGGCAGAAATAGAATTTAATGTAGATGGTAAAGACATTGTACTTACAGCATATACAACAAGACCAGATACACTTTATGGGGTATCATTTGTTGCAGTAGCACCAGAATCAGATATAGCAAAAGAGTTAATAACAAAAGACCACAGAAAAGAAGCAGAAGAATACATACAAAAGACTTTAAGTAAGTCAGATATTGAAAGACAGTTTACAGATAGGGAAAAGACACTTGCATATACAGGAAGTTATGCTATAAACCCTATAAGTGGAAAAAAAGTACCAATAATTTTAGCAGATTATGTTTTAGAAAGTTATGGAACAGGTATTGTAATGGGAGTACCTGCACATGATGAAAGAGATATGGAAACAGCTAAAAAATATAATATAGAAATAATACCAGTTATAGACGAAAATGGTGTTATGATAAATTCAGATAAATTTAATGGATTAAAAGTAGAAGAATTTAAAAAGTTAATAGTAGAAGAATTAGAAAAACAAGGAAAAGGAAGAACATCTGTAAAATACAAATTAAAAGATTGGCTTGTATCAAGACAAAGATATTGGGGAGCACCAATTCCAATAGTATATTGTGAAGATTGCCGGAGAAGTTGTATTAGAAGAAAAAGATCTTCCAGTATTTCTTCCAAAAGATGTGGAATTTAAGCCAGATGGAAAATCACCACTTGCAAAATCAGAAGCATTTGTAAACTGCAAATGCCCAAAATGTGGAAAAGCTGCTAAAAGAGAAGTAGATACATTAGATACATTTGTATGTTCATCATGGTATGAATTAAGATATCCATTTAATAAAGAAAATAATGTTCCTTTTGTAAAAGGTGAAATAGATGAATATGTTCCAGTAGATACATATGTAGGAGGAAAAGAACATGCAGCAATGCATCTTATCTATTCAAGATTTATATATAAGGCATTAAGAGATGGAGGATATTTAAAATCAGATGAACCATTTACAAGATTAATACACCAAGGACTAATACTAGGACCAGATGGTAACAAGATGAGTAAATCAAAAGGAAATACAGTATCACCAGATGATTATGTAGAAAAATATGGTTCTGATGCTTTAAGATTATGGCTTATGTTTGGATATGCATATGAAGAAGGTGGGCCATGGAATGAAGATGGTATAAAAGGTATAAGTAAATATATACAAAGAGTGGAAAATCTAGTAAATAGGATTATATCAAATGAACAAATAGAAAAAGAAATATCTAAAGAAGATATAGAAGAACTTAAACATATACTAAATAAGACAATATTTGCAGTTGAAAAAGATATTATACGTTTTTCATTTAATACAGCAGTTGCAAAACTTATGGAACTTACAAATGAAATGATTAGAATTGAGAATAAATATGGAAATGTAAAAGAACTTAGAGAAACATTTAAAACATTTGTTAATATATTAGCACCAATGGCACCACATTTATCAGAAGAGTTATGGGAAAAACTTGGAGAAAAAGAAAGTGTACATTTAACTAAATATCCTAAATATGATGAAAATTATTTAGAAAGAAATACTATAACAATAGCTGTACAAATAAA
>ERZ772827.446-NODE-446-length-22892-cov-3.032141_pt1 | contig 22892 bp, 20 predicted proteins | sample MGYA00580850_ERZ772827 | MGnify/ENA primary metagenome ERZ772827 (study PRJEB29015, sample SAMEA2737950) | human oral metagenome | biome: human oral; feature: human-associated habitat; material: dental | place: China | collected 2145 ... | reverse complement strand
TTCCGCAATGCGCTGCTCTTGTTCCGCAATGCGCTGCTCTTGTTCCGCAATGCGCCCAGTATGGTAAGTAATCTCCTGAGATTGTACCTGAATTGTCTGGTTTAGATTGGCGCGTGTAAGTGCTTCGTGGTCTAGGCGCGATAATGCAGCATCAATGAATTCGGGCAGGGTGTTGCCAGGTAGCACAGCTGCACGGCAACGCGCTTCTAATAGATCAACCAGGTATTTTTTACGCGAATAATCGAGCAAAGACTCCCGCGTCGGTTCGTTAATACCCGGAAAGTGTTTGCGATGAATGGATAATGCAGCACTCTGACAACGCTCCGGATTCGTCCATGCGCCAGAGTGCTCTTGGCTGGAGATACGATAGACGGCACCTATTTCTGGTTCGAATACGAAGTTACCAAGGCGTGCAACCTGTAGCCAGAAATCCCAGTCTTCGTAGAGATCAAGATTCACGTCGAAGTGAATTCCTGCCTCAATAACGTATCGTCGAAAAAGTACGGCGTGAATTGGAATGTAATTATCTGCGAGCAGGCTGGTAGCATCGAATTCGCGGGCGAAAACCATTTTTTCCATACCGGTATCGTCAATGGCGCGAATGGCTGAGTAGGCGGCTGGCGCCTTGGGAGTTTTGGCAAGCCGTTCTGCAAGTCGTTGGAGGTGAGGTGGTAGGAAGTAATCGTCATCATCCAGGAAAATCAACAAGTCCCCATGAGCATGCTTCAATCCTAGATTAGCGGCTTCGCTGCGTTGCAGCGCACGGCCTGCATGGGCTATATACATCGGAAAGCGTCCGCAAGAATTTCCTAGCGGTCGATGCGTTTTACCTTTAGCGTTAGCAACGATGACTTCGCAGTTGCTATATGTTTGCAATGCGACGGAACGTAATGCTTCATCCAGTGTTGGACGGTCCATACTACGGATAATGACGCTAATCAGTGGCAGATCCGATGTGTCGACCGGAAAGCCTTGCCGGCGTCGGCAGGATAACGCGCCTTCAAATAAAAAAGGCAATGATGCGTCTACATTTTCTGCCGCAATCATGAAAAATGCCTCGGCGGCGGTGACTGATCCGCCCATGAAGTATGAGCGAAAATGATTGAGTCCGGTAATACGTTGATCGTAGGGCTGTTCTTTCAGTTGCGAGACAAAGACAGCCATGGCACCTTGTTTGCGGGACATGACATTCGTGATGTCGACTAGCAAATTGGGGATAGGCAACGGTGTATTGATTTCATAGAAAACCGCGTGGACGGGGGCACCTAATCGCCGAAGAGCTTCAATGCCGGCCAGTGCCAACGCCTGATGGTCAGGGTGAATTTCCAACGGCGAAGGAAGAAGCAAAAGATCAGCGTGGGATTCACGCGCGGCATCAATAATTCTCTGAATCAGCGTTTCGTTACATGCCAGTGTGCGATCCTGTTCGCGCCAAAATGTTGGCGCTGGTAAGCCAAGCAACTCGGCAGCGGCAGTCGATTCTGCCTCACGCGTTGTGGCAAGTTTACCGTTGCTATTGTCGCCACCGCGTGCGCCATCAGTGAGGATGATTGTCTGTGTTGTACAGCCTTGTTCAGCAAGCAGGGTTAACAAACCGCCTGCACCAAAAACTTCATCATCTGGGTGTGGGGCAAAAATGATTGCAGATGAAGCAGACGGCAACGTACGCTGGATATTCTCCAGCAGCTCGCTTTCCTGGGCCAGGTACAGATGCTTTTCCATTATCAGCCCCGTGTATTAGCCCCACCTTTGGATGGCGCTAAGTACGTTTCCGGTGTACCTGGTTTATCCAACCAAGATTGTACAAGCGCCACATCATCGATATTCAATGCCCCGATCATAGCGCGTAGGCGAAGCCGCGCAAGAACATAGTCATAACGCGCCTGCGCCAAATCGCGCCGAGCGGCAAAGAGTAATTGTTGTGCATTCAGTACGTCAAAACTGGTGCGTAGTCCGGCCTCTTGTCCTTTACGTGCGGAATAAAGTGCCAGATCGTTCGATTTAACGGCCTGTTCCAGCGCCTTGATGCGTGCAATGCCGGTGACAACATTAAGAAACTGTTCGCGCGTGCCGACTGTAGTGTCGCGCCGCGCCTGTTCTAGGCGACTTCTAGCTCTTTCCTCAAGTGCAATGCTCTGGTTAACGCGCCCTTGAGTCGTTCCGCCAGAAAAGATAGGCATGGAGAATTGCAGCCAGACAGCCGATGTGTCGGTTTTTTCACCGATCGTAGTGTAGCTTGGGTTGCGCTGCAAGCTTTTCGATGCTACTAGATCGAGCGTGGGCAGATGCGCGGCGCGGTTGCGGGAAACATCGCGCTGGGCAACTTCTAGTCCGGCCTCGGCTGAGCGTACCTGCGGGTTTCCGGTCAGCGCGGCTTCGACCCAGTGTTCTATGTCATTAGGTTGTGGTGCCTCTAGTATTAGTCGTTCGCCTAGGCGATCAAGTGTCCGGTATGGTTTGCCCACGATACTTTCGAGTGAACGGATACGGACTTCAAGCGCGCTTTCTGCGGCCAGCTCCTGCGCGACAATCGTATCAAAACGCGCTTGGGTTTCATTGATGTCGGTAATCGTTCCGATACCTGCCTCAAAGTAACGCTTGACAAGCTTTAGCAGTTCGGCAAGTGCAGTTTTTTGTTCACGCGTCAGTGTCAGCGTATCTTCTGCCAGCAGGACGCCGAAGTATGCTTGTCCAAGACGAGTAATCAGGTTTTGTTCAGCAAAGGTGAAGTCTGCCTCAGCTGCACGTACTTCGGCTTTACTGCGTGCATATTCCGCCCAAAGCTGCGGGCGAATCAGTGCCAGCGAAAGATTCAGAGAAGCGCTACGGCTCATGAAATCATATTCCCGGTGAATGTGTCGACCTTGGTAACGTTCCCAGTCAGTTTTGTTTTTTGTTCGGCTTGCCTGTATGGAAACCTGCGGTAACATCTGTCCCAGTGATTGTCCGGGCAGAGTCTCGGCGGCTTCGAGCGTTGCGCGTGCTGCCGAGTATTGTGCATCTGAAGAAAGCGCCTCATCATAAAGTCTGGCGATGCCTTCAGCGTGCAGACACGTTGCGCCAAACAGCAGGCTGGCGGCAAGAGCAGGCAGGGTAATATATGGTAAGCGTACATGTGGATTCATTTATTGTTCCTTCATGCCCAAGGCAAGACGGTTGAATAGTGGCCTGATCAGGTATTGCAGGAATGTCCGCTCGCCGGTGAGAATGACGACGTCTGTCTGCATACCTGGCTGGGGTGTGATTTTGTACTTACGCATTTCCTCCTCACCTTTAGGTGTAATACCGATTCGTGCCGAGTAGTAGGGGTGGCCTGTATGCGGATCAACCAAGCGGTCTGCCGAAACTTGCATCAGCTTTCCCTCAATCGCAGGCGAAGCGCCGCCGGAAAGCACGATCTGAAAATGGATGGTTGCCAGTTGTCCGACATGAACTTTGTTGATGAGGTTAATCGGAATCTGTGTTTCAATTACCAGAATGTCACCTTCAGGTACGATATCGAGCAGTCTGTCGCCGCCGCGAATAACACCGCCTACGGTAGTGACACCCATGCCGACTACATAACCGGAAATGGGAGCACGGATTTCTGTCCGTTCATATTCATCGGCAAGCGCTGTCAGTTTGTCACGGAGCGAGACAACTTCACGCTGTGTGTCGGCGAGACTGGATTCGACTTCCCTCCGAAAATCCTGCTGGCGTTGCAGCTTGCGTAAATTGAGTTCACTGATGGCTGTTCTTGCGCGGGCAATTTGTGCGATGTCGCTGCCCATTGTTCCCGAAAGATCAGCGACTACACGCTCCAGATCATAAAGCCTATTGCGGGGTACGAAACCTTCTTCGGCTAGAGAACGATATGACGTTAGTTCCTTGTTAAGCAGGTCAATCTGGGTGCGCTTACCTTTTTCAATTGACTGTAGGCCGCGGATCTGGTCATTGAGGCCACGGATGGATTCGTTTGTCGCGTTGATTTCGCTCGTAAGCACTGCTCTCCGCGTAGCAAAAAGACGGGATTGTGCCTCAATGGTTTCGGCGACCCGCTCGTTCGTTTTGGCCATCCCAAGCAATTCTTTGGGATAGACAATTTGCGGCAATTCATCACGTTCAGCGATTAGGCGTGCCTCGGTTGCCTGCATCTGTGCATACTGGGCGCTAGTAATGTCGAACTGTGCTTTGATCTCGGTTTCGTTGAGGCGGATCAGCACATCGTTCTGTCTGACCTTGTCGCCTTCACGCACAAGAATTTCTTTGATGATGCCGCCGCGCAGGTGTTGGACAGTCTTGCGCTTGCTATCGACCCCGACCACCCCGATAGCGGGAACACCCTCATCCAGTGGCGCCAGTGCTGCCCACAACAAAAAGCCACCAAAACCAAGACCAAGAATCAACATCCCAAACCGGATAACACGATGTTCGTCGGTATCGATTTTGGGTGTGTTCGTTGCTACGTTGACGATTGCCTCAGTATCAGCGCGCGTAAGCAGTGTTTTGAATTTTTCTTTCAGTTTCATGTTCAATCCAACTCCGATTGCATTCCCTGAATAGGGAAATAAGCCGGGAATTATTGATTTTTAACGAATTTATCTCTATGGGGCATGGAAAAGCCTAGAACTATGCACCGGCAGCTTCTGGTAATGGCTGGCTGGCTGATTGAGAGACGGTAGGGGGTACTGGCTGTTGAAGAGCCTGCATGACCTTGTCTCGTGGTCCAAACGCCTGCACTGCGCCGTCTACTAGTACCAGTAACTTATCTACGGCTGCAATAATGCTGGTGCGGTGTGTGATGATGACTACGGTCGTCCCTTGCGCTTTGAGCGCGAGCACAGCCCGAATCAGCGCTGCTTCACCTGCATCGTCAAGGTTGGAGTTTGGTTCGTCGAGTACAACGAAGGCTGGCTTACCGTATAGGGCACGCGCTAATGCAATGCGCTGGCGCTGCCCACCTGACAAATAGGCACCACCGTCGCCAATTTCAGAATCGTAACCTTTCGGAAAACGCAGGATCATTTCATGAACCCCAGCCATTTGTGCTGCGGCGACGACCTTTTCAGAATCGACTTCGTTGAAACGGGCAATGTTTTCCGCAATCGTACCTTCGAACAGTTCAATATTTTGCGGAAGATAGCCTACAGAAGGTCCCAGTTCATCCTTGCGCCATTCGTAGATGTCGGCGCCATCAAGTCGCACCTTTCCGGAAACGGTTGGCCAGATACCAACAAGCAATCGCGCCAGTGAAGATTTGCCAGAAGCCGAAGGACCAATGATGCCGATGATTTCACCTGGCAATGCACGAAATCCGACTTGGCGGAGAATCATTATCTTTGAACCAGGCGCCCCGGCACTGACGTTTTCAACCAGCAGATTACCCCGTGGTTGCGGGAGAGACATGCCTTCTGGCCGTTTGGGGTTCGCTTGCAGCAGCATTTCTAGTCGATGATAGGCGGTACGTACGCCAGAGAGTTGTCGCCAGACGCTGATAGCTAGTTCCACCGGCTGTAGTGCTTTACCAAGCAGGATTGATGCGGCAATCATGCCTCCCGCCGTCATTTCTCCGCGCAACACTAGTAACGCACCCCCTCCGAGTACCAAAGACTGTACGGCGATCCTTACGGCTTTGGTAAAAGAGGAAATAATCGAAGCGCGGTCACTAGCCTGATTTTGGAGTGCTAGAAAACGCAACTGTTTTTCCCGCCAGCGCGCCTTAAGGTTATCTAGCATGCCCATGGCCTCGATTACTTCGGCATTGCGCAGATTATTGGTGGCGTATGCCGCCGAAACACTCGCCATACGAGAGGCCTCAGCCAACGGTTTGCGCGTAGTAATTTCTGTGACCCAGGCGAGGCAGAACAGTACGATTGCCGCAACCAGCGCGAAGAGCCCCAACCAAGGGCTAAGAAGCGAGATTACGATCAGGTAGATGGGGACCCAAGGAGCATCAAAAAATGCAAACAAGCCATTCCCTGTCATAAACTGCCGGATATTGGTTAGATCGCCCAGGGCCGCACCCGCCGGGCTGCCATGCTGTTTCAAATTGGTTTCAAAAGCGGAAACGAATACACGGTCATTCAGCTTTAGATCAATCTGTGTGCCAACTCGAGCCATCAGTCTGGAACGAGCAAATTCAAGAAGACCTTGAAAAACGTACATTAGCAGTGTAATGAGCGTCAGCATCATCAAAGTCGTTGTACTGCGGCTTTGCAGCACTCGGTCGTAAATTTGCAACATGTAAATGGATGGTACAAGCCCCAGCATATTGATGACCATGCTGAAAAATCCCGCCGAGATAAAAGCCTTGCGGAACGAAAACAAAACTTCATTGAGTTCTGTACGAGGTAGCATCAGTTTTTTCATTTTCTTGATCCACGCCCGTTTCCGGGCAAAAACAAACAAAAGTCCCTGATTAAGAAACCATTACCTGTAATATACCTAAAGAGATTTCATGCCATTTCCTGTACCCATAGGTAATCCGATAATTCCGCTAGATCCCTGTCCTCTTTCTGGCCAAAAAAGAAGTAGAGAAAAAAGTTATCTTGGGCATTTCTGTTGAGCATAATTTCCCGTAACGCACCTCTATTGGTAAAACGCTCCCGATCAGCCTCTGTCAGTGTCAGGTCAAATTGCAGGCGGCCATCAAGTGTAAACAAGGAAATTCCACTTTTACGTAAGCTCAGGGTATGGCGGTCAAAAAATACCGGTGCGCCAGGACCGAAGGCAAGTAAGGGCAATGGGCGTGTGTGATCTTTACCAATTTGCCAAGGGCTGTTTTTCCCCTGATAGACCTGTCGAGCAGCGCGTGATACTGAATAAATTGCATTACAGGCCATTTGCGCTCCTAGCTCCGGAAAAGATTCTCTCAGACGCCGATACGCCAGATGATGTAACGCAACCCGGTTCCAGCAGCGTGTTTCCCGTACAAGCGGCCCTAACGAGGTACACGCCTCGGCAAACATTGTCTGTAGACGTACCAAACGGTGTGCCTGTTCGGGCGTAGGATTGAGCCGGAGCTTTAAGGAAATACTATGCATAATTATGATTTACGAATTCTACGCCAAATTATCTCCTATATGAATATTTTCAGTAGGCAGACATCGTTTATTGTGGAAATTTTCCTACACTTTGGCGCAGTGTTGGCTGGCGCTTTATTCGGTAGGTTGCCATGATAGGTTACTGGTGCTGTTTTTATCCTGTATTTATAGCTACATACTACCCGCACGTAGTATGTTCAGCATATTGTAAAGGTATCTATGGTTCGCCGTTGCTAACGGCGAACGATGTTCTTATTAACGGTAGCGTGTGGTTAGTGTGGCAATGCAATTGTTGCAAACCGTACCCTGTTTGCATGTCATGGTGATATATTTAGGCCGAGTTTTTTCGGTAAGTTATGCTATCTCGCAAATACATCAAAGATAGGGAAATCGTTGCCGCAGTGTTCGCCAGGTTTCCCAGATGAAGAAACTGCGCCGTGCCAGCCGAAATACGCGGCGACCATTCAGAATAGTCAACGTGGCAACGGCAAGTCCAGCGAGCAGCGGGTAACGTTTGACGTAGCTGATACCCGTATTGATGTACGTGCGCGCAACATCAATACGGTTGAGGGCGACTTTCAACGGTTGCGTTTCCGCGGACAGGAAGTAGCGCTGTGTTGTAATGCGTTCAAGCAGCATGCCCCGCTGCAGCTGGATGTCATTCAGCCGGCGCATCGTGTTGCCCTATCGCAGCTTTCAATTGTCGGAGATCCTCTTCCAATTCGGAAAGACTGGCGTCAAACATCCGTCTGGGACGTTGCACGGCCTGTTTCAATCCGAACGCTAGCCAGATACTGGCACCAAGAAATGCTGCGCAGGAAATTCCCAATATAACTACCCGACTCTCCCAGAATGCCACCGTCAGAAACAGGACCAGCATGAGGAGGCCAATGCTTAGGCAGAAAGCCAGTCCAAGGGCTAGCAGAAAGAGCTGGAATGCCCGTAATTTTTCCTCTTCCAGCTCATTGCCCAACAATTCGAGGCGCGTTCTGCCGCTCGCCAGCAATGTGGCCGCCAGATTTTTTAGGGCGGAAAACAGGCTGCCCCGGTAGCCAGGCGTGGTACTCATGAAATTCCGCGCAAAAAATCCCAAAAACTTCAGATTCAACGACGGCTAGCGAAAATCCCGATCAACAGGCCAATGCTGGCGGCAATACCGACAGCCTGCCAAGGATTTTCCTTGACATAGACATCCGTGGCGTGCGCGGCGGCTCGCGTTCTGCCGATCAGTTCATTTTCAACATCGATGAGCCGCGTCTTGGCGTCTTCCAGCCGTTCGCTGATTTGCCCGCGCAGTTCGACAACTTTCTCACCCGCCAGGTCGGCGGTGGCGCGCAAGATTTCCTCGGCGTCGGCAATCACAATTTTCAGATCTTCGACGAGCTTCTGTTTGCTCAGGTTAATCGAAAATTCGGATTCACTCTGTTTGGACTTGGATTGTCTGGGCATGATAATTTCCTTGCGTTGAGTTAAGTAAAAGTCAATCGGGGTTGCTCTGGGCACCGTACTATCTATCGACAGGGCTTGCTGGAATGCATTTCATGACAAATAAATTCGTATACGGCATTCAGATGCAGGGTAACGAATTTGGCGTCTTGAATCAATCAAAATTCATAATGCGTAATCATAGTCGATGCGTAACGGGGCATGATCGGAAAAGCGTTCGGCTTTATAAATTTCTGCGGAACGCGCCCTCTTGGCTAGTTCGGGTGTTGCCAATTGATAGTCGAGCCGCCAGCCGACATTTTTAGCCCAGGCCTGACCGCGATTGCTCCACCACGTGTAGCAGGCGTCTGTCGCATCCGGATGCAGATGACGGTAAACATCGACCCAGCCTGCGTCGTTGAGCGTTTTGCCGAACCAGGCACGCTCTTCCGGCAAGAATCCGGAATTTTTCTGGTTATTTTTCCAGTTTTTGAGATCGATTTCCTGGTGGGCGATATTCCAGTCACCACAAACGGCGATATCACGCTTTTCACGTGCTAACTGGGACAAGATGGGATAGAAACCATCCATGAACCGAAATTTAGCCGCTTGTCGCTCAGGCGAACTCGATCCGGAAGGCAGATACAGTGAAATTACCGACAGCCGGCCGATATCCACGCGCAGGTAGCGGCCTTCAGCGTCGAACTCAGGGATGCCGATACCTTGTTGAACCGCATCCGGCGGGTGGCGACTCCAGATGCCGACACCGCTGTAGCCTTTTTTCTCAGCCAGATGATAGTGTGCGTGCATGCCGGCAGGAGAAAGCATATCAGGCGCCAGATCGGCGGCCTGCGCCTTGATTTCCTGCAGGCAAACGACGTCGGCGTTCTGGCAGGCTTGCCAGGGAGCAAAGCCTTTGCGCCACGCCGAGCGAATTCCATTGAGATTTAGGGTAATGATGCGTAACATACAAGCCGTGACTCAGATAATGCTTGGTATTTCATGGATTTTCGTCAGGAATTCATCGAATTCGCCCTGAACCTGAATGTACTCCGTTTCGGCGAATTCAAGACTAAGGCCGGCCGCCTGTCACCGTACTTCTTCAATGCCGGGCTATTTAATGACGGCGCGGCGCTCGACCGACTTTCGCAATTTTACGCCAAGGCGATCCTTGCCAGCGGTGCATCGATGGACATGCTGTTCGGCCCCGCCTATAAAGGGATTCCGCTGGTTGCCGTGAGCGCTTTGGCACTTGCGCGCGCCGGTCGTAATGTGCCTTTTGCCTTCAATCGCAAAGAGGTGAAGGATCATGGCGAAGGCGGCCATATCATTGGCGCGAAACTGGCAGGGCGCGTGTTGGTCATCGACGATGTGATTTCTGCCGGTACCTCTGTGCGCGAATCGGTCGAGATCATCCGTGCTGCTGGGGCCGAGCCATGCGGTGTCGTGATTGCGCTTGATCGCATGGAACGGGGGACGGGCACCCTCTCTGCCGTGCAGGAAGTCGAACAGGATTTTGGAATTCCGGTTGTCGCCGTGGCGACGCTCAATGACCTGATGGCTTTTCTGAGCCATCATCCGGAATTCAAGGCGCATGAAAACGCGGTTTTACAATATCGTCGTCAGTATGGTGTCAATTAGTATGTCAAAAAAACTGTTTACGAATCTTGCCATTTTCGGCACTTTGTCTTTATTTAGTGGCGCGGTGTTCTCTGCCGGCAAAACAACCGGCAAGTCGTCAGGCGCGGTGTATTGCTGTAATGATGCGGGTGGGCGGCAGGTTTGCGGCGACCTTTTGCCCCAGGCGTGTTTTGGCCGTGCCTACCGCGAGGTTGGCCGTAGCGGATCGACCATCCGTAAGGTTCCTGCGCCGCTGACCGCAGAACAGCGGGCACAGCGAAAAATTGAGGAAGAAAAACGCAAGATCGAGGAAGAAAAACGTAAAGAGCAGGATCTGAAGGATCGGGCATTGCTCAATACCTATGGTAGCGAAGCCGAGATTGATGCGATGCAGGCGCGTGCCGAGAAGGATATTTTGCAGTCGATCAAGAATGCCGAAGCCAAAATAGAAAGCGCCAAACAGGCGCGTAAGAAATATGAAGAAGAAGCCGAGTTTTACAAGAAAAAGCCTATGCCACCTGAAGTGCAGAAGGGACTAAAGGAAGGTGACGTCGAAATCAATGCGCAAACGTCACTGATTGAGGCCAAGAAAAAAGAGCTGGAAATCGTTCGCGCCAAATATGGCGAGGAGAAAGCGCGTTTCGTTGAGCTGAGCAAGCGTCCGCGTCCTCGTTGATCTTGTATTGTTTCTGATCGGCCGCAATTGACCGTACGCTAAGGCAGGCGCCCACATACAAGGCGCGGCATGAGTCGCGTAGCACCTTGCCTTTGTCCTCTTGGTCAGTCTGTCAATTTGCGTCGCAACAGCTCATTGACCTGTTGCGGGTTGGCTTTACCTTTAGCGGCTTTCATCGTTTGGCCGACCAGCGCATTGAATGCTTTCTGTTTGCCTGACTTGAATTCGGCAACCATGACTGTATTGGTGGCCAGCACATCATCGACCAATTTTTCGATGGCGCCGCTATCGGTAATCTGCCGCAGGCCGCGCTGTTCGATGATGGCGTCGGCGCTGGCGCCTTCTCCGCTCCAGAGGGCCTCAAAAATCTTCTTGGCAATGGCGTTGGAGATCGTGTTGTCGGCAATGCGCGCTGCCAGACCGCCGAGCTGCGCGGCACTGACGGGCGATTCGCCGATGGTTTTGTCTTCTTTGTGCAGACGTGCGGCCAGATCGACCATGACCCAGTTGGCGCAGATTTTAGCGGCAGATTTTCCGGCAACAGCAACCGCAGCTTCGAAATAGTCGGCCATTTCAAGCGATGCGGTGAGCGCAGCGGCATCATAGGCAGAAAGGCCATAGTCTGCGCTGAAGCGTTGTTTCTTGGCATCGGGCAGTTCCGGCAAAGCGGCGCGTTCACGCTCGATCCAGTCGTGGTCAATAAAGAGCGGCAGTAGATCGGGGTCAGGAAAGTAGCGATAGTCGTGCGCGTCTTCTTTGGATCGCATGGCGCGTGTTTCGCCGGTGCTCGGATCAAATAGCACGGTGGCTTGGCGAATGGCGCGACCTTCCTCGATTTCGGCGATTTGCCACTGCACTTCGTAATCGATGGCCTGTTGCAGGAAACGGAATGAGTTGAGATTTTTGATTTCGCGCCGCGTGCCGAATTCCTGCTGCCCCAGCGGACGTACCGATACGTTGGCGTCGCAGCGGAACGAGCCTTCCTGCATGTTGCCGTCGCAGATGCCGATCCAGCGCACGAGTGCGTGCAGGGCGCGCACATAAGCAGCGGCTTCCGTCGATGATCTCAGATCCGGTTCGCTGACGATTTCAAGCAGAGGGGTGCCGGCGCGGTTGAGGTCGATACCCGAAGCGCCGTGAATCCCTTCATGGATGGATTTACCGGCATCTTCCTCCAGATGCGCGCGCGTCAGGCGAATCGTTTTCTCACTCGTATCCTCGCCTTGACCGAGCTGGATGCGGACCTGGCCGCCGCTGACGACGGGCAGTTCAAACTGGCTGATCTGATAGCCTTTGGGCAAATCCGGATAGAAATAGTTTTTGCGGGCAAATACCGATTTGGGCGCAATGTTGCCCCCGACGGCCAGGCCAAAGCGAATGGCGCATTCCACCGCACCGCGGTTGAGCACCGGCAGCACGCCCGGCAAGGCGATATCGACGGCGTTGGCCTGCACGTTCGGCTCGGCACCGAAGGCGGTCGAACTGCCGGAAAAAATCTTTGAACGGGTCAGCAGCTGAACGTGCGTTTCAATGCCAATGACGACTTCCCATGATTTCATCGTTTATTTCTCTCTGTATTCAGGCACAACGGCCATTGCGCGGATTGACCAGGATCGGCCAAAGATAATCGACGGCGTCGCCGCTGCATTGCGCACGGCAATTATGAAAGGCGATCGTAACGCCCTTGTTTTGTTCCCATAGGCGAATCAGGCAGGCATTGGCCGGATTGTGCAATTCGACATTGGGCATGCGGGATGTTTGTGTGAATGCGGGCAAGTCGAAGCGGCAGACACCGTGTTTGGGAATTCCGATTTCTGCACTCAGGCGCTTGACTTCGGCGTGTTCCACCAATAGATTGAGGCGGCCCTTGCCGCCGTTGACGTCCTTGAACGTGCACGCCGCCTTGACATTCAGCGCCCGGTCGTGAATTTGCTGCATCTTTCGTCCGCGCAGCCGGCGCAGGGTTTGCGGGCTGATTTGACCCGTCTGGATATGTCCAGAGGCCGATGTCTCTTTTTTAGCTTTATCGCCAGTGGCCTGGTCGGTGGTTGCACACGCTGCCAGCAAAGTTGTCAGCATGGCGGCAAGACATAGGCGCTGTATGCCGGAGATTCTTCCGGCGTAGCCAGCGTGCCGTCTGTTTCGGGAAATTTCGGCCATCGTCAGAAACATGTGTTTTTCTCCAGTCAAACCCATGCTGTTGCTGTTAAGGAATCTTTGTATTGCGGTGTTTGCCCCGTTATGCCGCAAGTGCCGGCGGCTGGCGCAGGTGCCAGTCGGTGGCTTGCTGATAACGGTGTGCGATATTGAGTAGCCGCGCTTCGCTGAAATAGTCGCCGATCAACTGCAGTCCGACCGGCAATGGCGATGTTTGGCCTGAGAAGCCACAGGGGATCGACATGCCGGGCAGACCGGCAAGATTGACGGCCACGGTGTAAATGTCCGACAGATACATTTGCACCGGGTTGCCGATTTTCTCGCCCAGTCTGAACGCTGGGGTTGGATAGGTCGGCCCCATAATGACGTCGCAGTGTTTGAATGCTTCGGCAAAATCTGCCGCAATCAGGCGGCGGACGCGCTGAGCTTGCAGATAATAGGCATCGTAGTAGCCGTGCGACAATACATAAGTACCGATCAGAATGCGCCGCTTGACCTCGATGCCGAAGCCTTGCGAGCGGCTTTTTGCATACATATCGTTGAGGTCGGCGTATTTCGGGGCACGATAGCCGTAGCGGACGCCGTCGTAGCGCGACAGGTTGGTGCTGGCCTCGGCCGAGGCAATGACGTAATAAGTGGGTACCGCCAGTTTCAGGTTCGGCAGGCTGACTTCGACGGTTGTCATGCCCAGTTTTTGGTATTCGGCCACGGCGGCTTCGACCCGCGCCATGACCCCGGCGTCGCACCCCTCGCCATAAAATTCCTTGGGTAGGCCGATTTTCAGGCCGGCCAGAGGTTTGTCGAGATTGCGCGTGTAATCCTCGGACGGACGGTCAAGGCTGGTCGAATCGCGCTCATCGAAACCGGCCATGGCGTTGAGCAACATGGCGCAATCTTCCGCCGTATGCGCGATCGGCCCACCCTGGTCGAGCGAGGATGCATAGGCAATCATGCCGTAGCGTGAAACCGTGCCGTATGTTGGCTTGATGCCGCTCAGATTGCAGAGTGCCGCCGGCTGACGGATCGAACCGCCTGTGTCGGTGCCTGTCGCCGCGGGCGCCAGCAGGGCCGCTACCGCGGCTGCCGAACCGCCCGAAGAGCCGCCTGGCGACCTTTCCATATCCCAAGGATTGCGGGTTGCACCGTAATATGAAGTCTCGTTCGATGCGCCCATGGCAAATTCGTCCATATTCGTTTTTCCCAGAGTGACCACACCGGCGGCGTTGAGCCGTTCGATCACAGTGGCATCATAGGGACTCACGAAGTTACCCAGCATCTTTGAACCACAGGTCGTCAGCCAGCCCTTGGCGCAGAAAATGTCCTTCTGCGCCAGTGGAATACCGGTCAATGGCTTGGCCTGTCCGGCGGCAATGCGGGCATCTGCCGCTGCCGCCTGCGCTAAACTTTTTTCCGGAACGATGGTGATATAGGCATTGAGTGCCGGATTGATGCGTTCGATTCGGTCGAGATAACTGCGTGTCAGTTCAACGCTGGAAATTTCTTTGTTCGCCAGCGCAGCGGCCAGTGATTTGATGTCATGCGGAATCATTCGATCACCTTTGGCACGATAAAGAGTCCGGCTTCGGTCTGCGGTGCGATTGCCAAGAAATCTTCGCGCCGGTTGCTTTCTGTGACGATGTCAGGACGCAAACGCTGGCCGAGATCGAGTACATGCGCCATTGGTTCGACGCCGTGTGTGTCGACAGCCTGGAGTTGTTCGATTAGTCCGATGATGTCATCGAGCTGCGCGCGAATCGTTTCGTTTTCGTCGGCGCTGATTTCAAGCTGCGCCAATTGCGCTACGCGCTTTACGTGTTCATGGGTGATCGACATAGAAAAGTAGAAAAAAGACAAAAAACAGTGGGAAAAAGCAAAAGGTCAACTCATCAAAATAATGGCCGTATAAGGTATCATAAAAGCTTTACCAGCCGCAGTATGGCGGCGTTTTTGGATACTCAGGCATGTTCAGTTTCTTGCGCAGTTATTTTTCGAACGATCTTGCCATTGATCTTGGTACCGCGAATACCCTGATTTACATGCGTGGCAAGGGCATCGTTCTCGACGAACCTTCAGTGGTCGCCATCCGCATGGATGGCGGTCCGAACTCCAAGCGGATGATTCAGGCGGTGGGGCAGAGCGCCAAGGAAATGCTTGGCAAGGCGCCCGGACAGATTACCGTCATCCGACCGATGAAAGATGGGGTCATCGCCGATTTTACGTGGACCGAGCAGATGCTCAAGCAGTTCATTCGCAAGGTGCACGACTCGCGCCTGCTGTCGCCCAGTCCGCGCATTATCGTTTGTGTGCCATCTGGCTCGACGCAGGTGGAACGCCGCGCTATCCGTGATTCGGCCGAGAATGCGGGCGCCCGGCAGGTATTCTTGATCGAAGAACCGATGGCGGCGGCAATCGGTGCCGATCTGCCTGTCGCCGAAGCAACCGGTTCGATGGTTGTCGATATTGGCGGCGGCACGACGGAGGTCGGCGTGATTTCGTTGGGTGGCATGGTGTATTCCGGCTCGGTGCGTATTGGCGGCGATAAACTCGATGAAGCGATCATTAACTACATCAGCCGTAACTACGGCATGCTGATCGGCGAGAATACGGCGGAAAGCATCAAGAAGCAGATCGGCTCGGCTTTCCCCGGTACTGAAGTGCAGGAAATGGAGGTTTCCGGTATCAATAAGGCCGAAGGTATCCCGCGCAAATTTACGATTTCCTCGAACGAAATTCTCGAAGCATTGACTGATCCGCTCAACAGCGTCGTCTCCGCCGTCAAGTCAGCGCTGGAGAAGACGCCGCCCGAGTTGGGCGCTGATATTGCCGACAAGGGGCTGGTGCTGACCGGCGGCGGCGCGCTTCTGCACGATTTCGACCGCCTGCTGATGGAAGAGACGGGGCTGCCGGTGATTGTTGCCGAAGAGCCGCTGACCTGCGTTGCGCGTGGCTGTGGAATCGCGCTCGAGCGCATGGACAAGCTGGGCAGCATTTTCGCTTCCGATTGACCGGGTTGGATCATCGTGGATGCGCGCCCGGCCAATTCGGTGCGCGCCCACAGTGCGCAGCGCGGTTTTGATCCGTCCGTTTGCCGGCGTGATTCGTTCGCGGAGTGGTCAGGATGACCGGAGTGATGTGCCCGGGTGCATACTTTTTTTCAGTCATTTTGCTATTGCTGAAGTTTTTTCTCGAAACTTTGCATGGATCATCAGCCGCCGCCATTTTTTAAACGAAGCCCCGCTCCGTTAGCGCGTTTGTTCTTTTACGTGACCTTGTCGCTGGTGCTGATTGTGATCGATGCGCGCTTTCATACGCTGGATCTGGCGCGCCAGAGCCTTTCCCTGATCACTGATCCGCTACAGCGGGCGGCGCAGATGCCTGCTGCCTTGTTGGTTCAGGCACGCGCTTATCTCTCTAGCGTTGCACGTCTGCAGGAAGAAAATTTCCGGATGAAGCGCGAGCAGCTTGATAATGCCGCCAGCCTGACGCGCACCGAGCAGCTTGAGCGTGAAAACGCCAGGCTGCGCCGCTTGCTGGAGCTTCGTGAGCGCGAGCATCCCAGTGGGGTCGTTGCGCAGATTCTGCATGCCGTGCGCGATCCCTATACCCAGCGTATCGTCGTCGACAAAGGACAGATGGCGACGGTTACCGCCGGGCAGCCGGTCATCGATGACGTGGGTGTCATCGGCCAGGTGACGCGCGTTTTTCCTTTTGCCGCCGAGATTACATTGCTGACCGACAAAGACCAGTCGATTCCCGTCCAAGTTGTGCGCAACGGCCTGCGTTCGATAGCGTTTGGTTTGGGCGACGGACAGTTGGAGCTGCGTTTCATGCCTGCCAATGCCGATATCAACAATGGTGACCTGATCGTCACGTCCGGCCTGGACGGCGTATTTCCGCGCGGTTTGCCCGTGGCACGCGTAACACATATCGAACGCAATGCGTCCTATGCGTTTCCGCGGATCTTCTGTAAGCCGTTGGCCGGAGTGGAAAATTACAACGAAGTCATGGTGCTGGCCGTGCGCGAGCCGGTGGCGATTCCAGAGGAACTGCGGACTCCGCGCCCATCAACGGGTGGCAAGTCCGGGAAGAAAAAACGACCCAAAAGGGGCTAATGCATGCAAGCGACTCATGCCTCATCGCGTATCCTGCAACCGGCAAATCCCTGGTTTATCCGGTTGAGCCTGTTGGTTGCGCTGTTACTGAATTTCCTACCGACGTCTTCCTGGCTGTGGATACCCGACTGGGTTGCCTTGACGCTTGTTTTCTGGTGTGTCCGCGAGCCGCGTTACGTTGGGATGGGATACGCCTTTCTTTTTGGGTTGGCGATGGATGTGGCCGATGCCAGCCTGATGGGGCAGCACGCCCTGGCGTATGTCATCATCGCCTATCTGGCCATGTTGCTTTCCCGGCGTATTCTCTGGTTCTCGCTGGGGCAGCAGGCGCTGCATGCCTTGCCGCTGCTCCTGATTGCGCCCACCGTCCAGTTGGCTGTGCGTCTTCCCCTCGGCGTCGAATTTCCGGGGCTGCCGTATTTTGCCGGCCCATGCATTGCCGCCGCGCTATGGCCGCTGCTGACTTTTATCCTGCTGTTGCCGCAATATCAGCCGATCGAACGCGACGCCAACCGGCCGATCTGAGTCGAGGATTTTGTCTTTGTTCAGCGATTCCCGCTATTTCATTCCGCAACATTTTACGGATAGCGAAGCCGGGCGCTTCCGCTTTCGCATCTATTTTGCGGCAGGCGCGGTGCTGATGGCTTTTTCTCTCCTGACGGCGCGTTTCGTCTATCTGCAGATCCTTCGGCATGATTATTACGTTACTCGCGCCGAGGATAATCGTATTGCGCTAATCCCTGCACCGCCCAGTCGCGGCCTGATTACCGATCGCAACGGTGTCGTGCTGGCACGTAATTATTCGGCGTTCACATTGGAGATCACGCCGTCCAAGGTCGATGACCTGGAGGCGACAATCGAAGGACTGGCTGAGATTATCGACATCCAGCCGAAGGACAAGCGGCGTTTCCGCCGTCTGCTCGGGGAGAAAAACAAATCCTTTGAAAGTCTGCCGTTGCGCACACGTCTTAGCGAAGAAGAAGTCGCACGTTTTGCCGTCAATCGCTATCGCTTCCCCGGCGTCGAAGTCAAAGAGCGGCAATTCCGTGAATATCCGCTGGGGCCGGTGGCTGCGCATGCCATTGGCTATATCGGACGCATCAACAAGGATGACCTGAACTATATCGACGAGAAGGAGCAGACGGCCAATTACAAGGGCAGTGACCACATTGGTAAGATCGGTCTCGAAAAATCCTACGAATTTCATTTGCACGGTCAGACGGGTTACGAGGAAGTCGAGATCGATGCGGGCGGACGGGCGCTGCGCAGCCTGGCGCGCACGCCGCCGACGCCGGGCGGCGATCTGACGCTGACACTCGATACCGGACTTCAGGCGGTTGCGGAGAAGGCTTTTGGTGATCGGCGCGGCGCGCTGGTTGCCATCGAACCGTCGACGGGCGGCATTCTGGCTCTGGTCTCGATGCCCAATTTTGATCCCAATCTATTTGTCGACGGCATTCGCCAGGAAGACTGGGAGGCGCTCTATAAATCGCCGGATCGGCCGATGGTCGATCGTGCGCTGAACGGCGCGTACCCGCCGGGTTCGACCTTCAAGCCGTTTATGGCGCTGGCAGCGCTGGAAAGCGGCAAGCGCACGCCTGGCCAGACGACGTTCGATCCCGGCTATTTCCGGTTTGGCGGGAATACATTCCGCGACAGCAAGCGGGGCGGGCATGGCGTGGTGAATATGCACCAGTCGATCGTCCATTCCTGCGATACCTATTACTACGCACTGGCCAACGATATGGGGATCGACACGATTGCCCGTTATATGGCGCAGCTGGGCTTTGGGCAGAAAACCGGCATCGACATTGAAGGGGAGTCGACGGGCGTACTGCCTTCGCCGGAATGGAAGCGCAAGCGCTTCCGGCGTCCCGAGCAACAAAAATGGTACGCCGGCGAGACGATCTCGATCGGTATCGGACAGGGATATAACGCTTATACGCCGTTGCAGCTGGCGCAAGCGACGGCAACGCTCGCCAACGACGGTGTGATATACCGCCCGCATTTGGTCAAGCATATCGTCAATGCCCGAACGGGCGAAAAAACCCTGATCGAGCCGGAGCCGCTGCGTAAATTGCCGTGGAAACAGCGATATTTCGACATCGTTAAAAAGGCGATGATGGGCGTCAACAGGGAAGGCACGGGCGCGCGTGCGTTTGCGGGCGCTCCGTACACCTCGGGCGGCAAAACAGGAACGGCGCAGGTGTTCAGCCTGAAAGGCGGAGAATACCGGGCCAGCCGTATCCGGCGAGAACTGCGTGACCATGCGCTGTTCATCGCTTTCGCGCCGGTTGAAGCGCCAAAAATCGCCTTGGCCGTATTGGTCGAAAATGGCGGTTTCGGCGCACAGTCCGCCGCACCGATTGCGCGTGCGGTGCTCGACTATTACCTACTCGGCAAGGCTGCGAAAGGCGCTGTCAAGGAGGACGAGGATGCCCACGAGGACGATGATGTGCATGAAGGGTCCGAAGAACACGAAAAGGCGCGGGATGCGCGCGATGGCGGCGAGAAAGGTGAAGATGAGGCCGCGGTGACGCACGCTGACCCGGGGCTTGCCGCCCCATCGGCGGCAGAGCGCCCCCACAGGACATCGATCGATGCCGGGGCAACGGAGCCGCCTGATTCGAACCGTTCCGGCCATCCCGCTGCACCAGGCATGCCGGCTGGCCCGGCTCAACCGGCGCGTCCCGTGCGCGCAGACGGCCAGGAGGAATGAACGATGTTTGGCGAATATATCCGCCGTTTCTTCAGCCGGCTCCTGGCCAATATTGACCTGGGTCTGTTCGGCATTGTTCTGCCGCTGCTGCTGATCGGCCTGGCCACGGTTTTCAGCGCTACCTATGATACGGGCAGCCGGGTGTTCAGCCACCTGCTCAACATGGCGGTCGGCCTGGGGGTCATGTGGGGAGCCGCCCAGTGTCCGCCGCAGCGATTGATGCGTTTTTCCTTGCCGCTGTATGGCGTGGGCATCATCCTGCTGGTGCTGGTTTTTCCGCTGGGCGTCGTCGTCAACGGCGCGCGCCGCTGGCTCTCCCTCGGCATCATCCGCATTCAGCCCTCGGAAATTTTCAAGATCGCCACACCGCTGATGCTGGCCTGGTATTTCCACAAATATGAAGCGGTGCTCAGCCTGCGCCATTACGTTGTTGCTTTCCTGCTGTTGCTTGTCCCGTTTGCGCTGATCGCCAGGCAGCCCGATCTGGGCACCGCTATTCTGGTGGGCGCCGCCGGCTTTTATGTGATTTTCTTTGCCGGCCTGCCCTGGAAAGTGATGGGCGGCATGCTTGCCGCTGCTGCTGCTGCCGCGCCATTCTTCTGGAGTGTGCTGCATGACTACCAGCGCAGGCGGATTCTGACGCTGCTTGATCCAACGACCGACCCGCTCGGTGCGGGTTACCACATCATCCAGTCGACCATTGCCATCGGTTCCGGCGGGCCGTATGGCAAAGGCTGGCTGGATGGAACGCAGACGCACCTGGAATTCATTCCGGAGCGCCACACAGATTTCATTTTTGCCGTTTTCGCGGAAGAACATGGGCTGCTGGGGGCGGTCATTCTGCTGACGCTCTATGCGTTGCTGATCCTGCGCGGACTGATGATCGCAGCCAACGCTTCGACCCTGTTTTCCCGCCTGCTGGCCGGTTCGATCACGCTGAGTTTCTTTACCTACGCATTTATCAACATGGGCATGGTCAGCGGCATTCTGCCCGTCGTCGGCGTACCGTTGCCGTTCATGAGCTATGGCGGTACGGCTTTGGTGATGCTGTTTCTGGGCATTGGTATTTTGATGAGCATTCAGTCGCATCGCTCGCTCAACCGCAGATGATTGAAAGGAGGTGACGATGACCCGTCAAATATCGGCGCTAGCAGCCCCGACATCTGTATTGCCCGCATTCGTCGGCGTGGTTTTGCGCAGGTTTTTCATTCTGGTGCTGGCGCCGTGCCTGCTGGCCGCCTGTGGCGGCGGGGAGCGCATACGCGGAAGCGGGACGGATGCGGTCGCTGCCTCCGGCAGGGCAGAAAGCGGCGATGCCCGTTATGCCCGGCGTGGCGGCGGCTACTACAAGGACGATGGCCCGGGCGACGAAATTCCCGACAATCTCGATGACTTGCCCGACGCCGTGCCGCGTCAGGAGCCGTTGCATCGCTTCGCCAACCGGCCGTACAACGTTTTCGGCAAATACTACACGCCTGCATCCCACGTGCGGCCGTTTCGTCAGCGCGGCGTCGCCAGCTGGTACGGCAAGAAATTCCACGGCCAGAAGACATCTATCGGCGAGCGCTACGACATGTTTGCGATGACCGCCGCGCACCCGACGCTGCCGCTGCCTTCCTACGCGCGTATCACCAACCCGGCCAACGGCAAGAGCGTCGTCGTCCGCGTCAATGACCGCGGTCCTTTTCATTCCAACCGGATCATCGATCTTTCCTACGCGGCGGCGCATCGCCTCGGTTATATCAAAACGGGCAGCACCCTGGTCGAAGTCGAGGCGATCGTGCCGGGCAAAAATGAGGGCATGAGTCGCCTCAATGAAACCCGCCTGGCCGCCAGCCCCCCAGGCGCCGTCTATGCCTACAATCAGCCGCCATCGCAGTCCTCCATTTCCCGCCTTCCGTCGCCCGTTGCCGACGAACGCGACGACATCGCCCGGATCATGGCGGAAAAGGACAAAGCGCGCGACGCGGCTGCCGCAGGCGATGAGGCGCCCATCCGCGCGCCCGCATCCGGCATTTATTTGCAGATCGGCGCCTTTGCCAGCGGCGACAATGCCGAAAGCCTGCGCGCGCACCTGGCGCGCGAGCTGGACTGGCTCAATGGCGTGATTCACGTAATTCCCAGCGGCAGGCTATACCGCGTTCAGGTCGGCCCCTACGCCCAGCGCAACGAAGCCGAGCAGGCCGCTGAAAAAATTCATAGGACGTATGGGGGGCAGAAACCGCGGCTCGTGACCTATAACCGCTGAACCCGGCGTCCTGGGGGCTTTCGCGGCGTACCCGTCGTCGCGTGGCGGGCGGCGGATAGGTCGCAGCGGCGGTTCTGCCGCACAGATGGCTTGCAGACGAATCGCAGTGGCCGGGTAGCGGCACGTTTTCCCATTTTTCCATTTTCCCGGCCATGCGCCGTCTTCACGCGGGAATGCGGCGCTATAGCCGTCGATGATCCGCCTTGGGCGCTGTCAGGCTGTCCGATGGTTTTGAGTACTTCGTGCGGCTAAGGGGTTTCATCGAGCAGATAGTGCTGTGCGATCCATGCCTGGCCGAGCGCCAGATTGCCGTCGTTGGGCGGCGCGCGGCGCGCTTCCAGCGTTTGCAAGCCGCATTCGCCGATGCGAAAACGCAATTCCCGGGCAAAAAAGCGGTTTTGCAGGCAGCAGCCGCTGATGGCGACGCGGCTGTTTGCCGGCAGCAGCCCGCGCAGCCAGTCGGCCAGCGCGGCCGCCGTTGTGGCGAAGTACAGCGCCGCGCCGCGCCGCGCGTCCGGTTCCGAACGCAGGTGCAGAAACAGCGGGGAGAAATCAAGCTGTCCATCCGCCGTGATCCGCCAGCCGCCCGCCAGCGGATCGATTGCGCCGAAGTTCTCGGCGGCCCCTTCCATCAGCAGTCCGGCGTGCGACGGGAAAGCCGACGTCTGCGTCAGCCCGAGGAGCGCGGCCGCTGCATCGAACAGGCAGCCCAGACTGCTCGAATCGGCTTTCTCGGCAGCGGAATTTAGTTGTGCCGCCAGGCGCGGGGCTTCTGCCTGCGCGGCGAAGCGGCGGGCGATTTCGCTGTTGCAGCCGATATGGTGGAGAACGGCCGCCGCCAGATGGAGCAGATACTGGCGGACTCCACCGGTCCGGCGCCGGATGCGGTCGTCGTCGCAGCGGATCCGCTGGC